>Ga0208196_1003216_pt1 | contig 14035 bp, 17 predicted proteins | sample AD_JPNNA7_MetaG_FD_184443 | JGI IMG/M metagenome (GOLD analysis project Ga0208196, IMG submission 184443) | Active sludge microbial communities of municipal wastewater-treating anaerobic digesters from Japan - AD_JPNNA7_MetaG (SPAdes) (version 2) | ecosystem: Engineered > Bioreactor > Anaerobic...
CCGCGTCGATGCCGCAACCTTAATTAAAGGGCAGATTGTCGACTGGGGCAAGAGTAAGAATTGTTTGGAAGTGCTTTTTGCCGACCTTAAGGCTACCCCAGTGTGACATGCAATAAACCGCTTAATACGAGATACATATTATCCGTGATAACAGCATGCGCTCAGCTTTAATTAGTTCAAGGTAAAGGATCTCCTTTATGACCAAATCTGACCTTATCACCCTACTCGCCACAAAGAACAACCTGACCGAAGTGAACGCCGCCAGGATCGTGAACCTCATTTTCGATGGATTCAAGGATGCTCTGGCAAAGGGTGACAGAATTGAGATCAGGGGGTTCGGGAACTTCGTGATGCGGGAGTATGGTAACTATACGGGAAGGAATCCCAAGACGGGGGAAGAGGTCGAAGTGAAGCCCAAGAGGTTGCCGTATTTTAAGGTTGGAAAGGAATTGAAGGATCTTATAAATATCATTTAAAGCATTATGACATTCTGCCCGTTATCAGAGGGGAACAGAAAACAGTTTTCATCCAGGACAAATATCTTATCTTGGGGGGCATTTTATGGAAAATCTATTGGGCTTATTTATAGGAATTTGTTTAAGTGCAGCCTGTGGTTTTCGCGTCTTTGTTCCAATGCTAGCGCTTGGTCTTGCTTCCCATTACGGCTATATTAATCTCTCACCTGGTTTTCAATGGATTGGATCTGAAGGCGCCCTATATGCTTTCGGAACCGCGACAGTGCTTGAAGTCTTAGCTTATTACATTCCATGGATAGACAATCTCTTAGATGTAATTGGTGCCCCCATCGCCATAATAGCAGGAATAGTAATTACGGCAGCGATGTTGACTGAGCTTTCCCCTTTAGCAAAATGGTCTACGGCAGTAATTGCGGGTGGGGGCACTGCAGGAATATTTCACGGGGGTACAGCAGCAATCAGAGCCGGTTCAACGGGTGCAACTGGTGGATTTGGCAATTTCTTAGTATCCACAGGTGAGTTATTCTTTGCCTCCTCCATATCAATTCTTGCTATTGTTGTCCCACTGGTATGTATTGCCTTTGTAATTATTGGTTTATTTGTATTAGTAAGGAAATTGGTCAGGAGATTCAGACATGCTTAGCGAAACGCCCTCATTCTATAATGTTTAATACATGGGCATGATGGTCATTTAAGAAGGATAAAATTATTATCTAGTATTTAGGTGAATATCCGGCATGAATTCAATAAATGAGCTTAGTACGTAATTGGGGGGTCACTATGGATAGAAAGACGCTAGAGGCTATGTTTATTGATAGCCCGTTGGGCGGAAAATGCTATGTGGGTAAAAGTATTCCCGCAGATAAAGAACAAAATGCAAGAAAGAGCTATAGAATAGACGCAGATGAAGAAGTAATTGCGCTGATTGATGCGACTATGCTTGGTTCTGCTAAGGAGGGTGTTGCATTTGGGCTAAAAGGCATTTACTGGAAAAACAAAATGGAGCAACCCGTAAAGCTCAGTTACAAGCAACTCTCGAAAAGCGAGCTATCATTTGGCAAGCTGCTAAAGAAAGATTCAATATACATAAAATACGAAGATACAAAGTTGGAAATCGCCGATCTCGATATATCAAGAATAAATCTGAATATTATCAAGAAGCTAATGCAGGATATACATGCCCTAATCAATCAGGATGATAGCTCTGATAATCGATCACAGAAAGTTAAAGAAGCATCGATTAGCGAAATGATCAGTCAGGATAATGAACATAGTTATTCTTCGATGCTTAGAAGATATATTGAAAATAATCAACATGACGAAAGAAAGGAAGAACTTGATTTTCTGAGGCAAAGCCTCCGAATTAGCTCTGCGAGAGCAATTGAAATTGAGACTAAGATAAGAAATGAAATATATAATAGTAAAATTAATTATGCCGAATGTCCCAGTTGTCATGTGCAAAATCCTGCAAAGGCGAAATTTTGTATCGAATGCGGGGAGCGACTGTTCAATTCACAAACTCCCAAACAGACAACTCCATTCACGCAACATGTAGATACTCAGTCAATACCAGTGGCAAAGAAATTTACTGGAATAGATCATCTTATAGTTATGGCTGAAAATGGTGATATTGATGCTCAATATAAGTTAGGTAACATGTATGAGGAAGGCGATGGTGTAAATTCAGACGTCGAAAAGGCATTCAAATGGTATAAGAAGGCAGCAGATAATGGACAGTCTGATGCCTGTTTTCGTCTGGGAATGATGTATTCAGACGGCAGCGTACCTTCAAATAGCATGCAAGAAGCCTTATTATATTTTAAGCGTGCGGCAGAGAGCGGTCACATACATGGCCAGGCAATTAGTGCAGCGTTTTGCTTTATGGGAAATCTCTTCGAAGAGAGTCAACGATACTTAAGTCAAAGCTTAAGATCCAATACAGTCGATAAAGAAGAAATTATTCGATTATATCTAGAATGGTGTGCAATGTATTTCTGCGCCCGAGATAATTTTTATCTTTATAAAGATGCTCCAGATAATGTTAGACAAGACATAAGAGAAATATTCGAAATAAAATTCACTCGACCCATAATCGTCTTTAGCAGCAAGTCCGGCATGATAGTGTTTAGTGAAAAATATATTCAGTGGAGAAAACGATTTTTCAGAGATTCCTTATTAGGTCAAGCAGTTGGTCACTTTGTAGATGACGAGTTAGCAGGCTTCGCTGACCCAGTTGATGTATCTCTAAGTACGGTATGTCTTGACTACTCCGACGATGCCTTAAGAAGTGCATCCATTGAAAAAGATATGATCACGTTAAGAGACGGATTTAAAATCAATGTCCAAATTAAGGATAAAACTACATGCAAGCAAGTGGCAGCTCTTATTCAGATATTACATAATGCTGTAACTCAATAGAAGACAATGTAGTTTAATTCCGTGATGTTCCGTAGAAGCAAACGACATTTTACATATTCCCAAAAAGGATTAGAAACTGCTGCTGGAGGAGAAGACCTATTCCCTTTTCTTCGGCAATCTCCCCTCCACCTGCTCATCCTTTAACCTCCAAACCATCTCGCACTCGCACAGGAACCGTTCACTCAGCATAAGCTCCATCATCTCCCGAACGCCCTCCCAGTCAAGTCCCCGCTCATAACAGAAATGGTAGAACCTCCTGAACAGCACCGGTTCTGGTCTGTCATACATGTTACGATGAACACAGTTCCTTGGGTCATTCTCGCACCCCTTCTTTTGAAATAGATGCTGGTTGCTCCTGAGATACGCACGAAGATCCTGGATGAAGCTCCTGAGTCGGGCAGGATCAAGCAAGTAGGTCATGGTCGCCTCTCGGGATTTGAGCTTTTTGTGGGGTATGGTGAGCATGGTGGTGTCTCCTTTTGATGTTTGTTCTCAAAAAGTTTCGGCATAAAAATTGCTAGTTTCTGTGACAGTACATATTTTATTCGACGAGCATTAGCTCTAAAGAAAATATCAAATGCCGAAACAGTTAAAATACCCGCCGTGAAAGCCTATTTGATAATCGTCTCAAAGGGTATCTCTATGTGAACGAGTCAGTAGCCATATTTAAACATCAGGATCTATAAAGGAGAAGAACAGATGAAGAGGACGTTGATTCTGGCGATTATGTCACTTTCGTTCCTTTTTTTAACGACGCCTGTATTCGCTCAGCCTTGCACAACGATTCAGGATGGCACTCTGACTACTTCGTATGGTGAGGTTATTGGTACAGGTTACAATCAGTGGGGTTATAATTATCAAGCGCGGATCTTCAATGGTAAGTATTGCGATGCTTACCAGAATGCAGCTTGGTGCCAAGCCTATGTAAACGATGACATTGAAATGAAATGGAATGACGCTTGGTTGAGCAACAAGGATTGTAACAGTGATGGTTTACTCGATCGTCACTACGGTTATTCATCTTATATTGGCTCTGGTGCGTGGCTGACGAATCATCAGAAAGGGGTCTACACAGACGCGAATGGAAAGAAACAGCGTTGGTCGTATTTTGTTAAGATTATCGCAGCACCGGCAGACGCGACTCTGACAAGCGGTATGTGGTATGCGGCGGATGGCAGTGAGATCGGTGCAGTTATTTGGGGGGAATTCGCGGTCATTCAAGAAATCTATAATGACACAGGAACTGGAGATCACGGTGTTACCTATTTGAGCCCCTACAAAGCAGGTTTTGGTGGTTTCTCGCCAAAGCATTAGAAAGTGGTTAAATCATTGCTGCAAACTTCTCGGCAGGGTCAGAAATGGCCCTGCCTTTATTTTACCGCTAATACGCACCCAATCTTGAGCTGATACCCCAGCCCCCGTTCCCTTGTCTATACCCAGAACCGCGAAAATCGAAACAATTACCGGAATGATTCCGTATAGATAAAGGCCTAAAAAGAAAGGAATGAGAATCTCGTCACTAAGAAATCGCTTGTCGCCTAGTCCGCTATGGAGAAGTCTTATACGTATTTTGCGACAGCACCTTAGGCAAGGGGGGAACTGCATAACTATCATTTATTTATCTTTTTGAAGATAGGATCATCTCTCAGGAATATATTGGTGGTTGCAGTCTCATCATCAAAAACAAGAACAGCCAAACCGTTTTCCAACTTGTCTTTTACCTGTCTGAATTTTGTTGCCGCTGACACCTCAATGTCACCATAATCAGTCCCATCTCTGGAAATATATTCTTCTATGACGCTTTCCAAAGCTTCGGAGCTGAGCTTATTTACCGGAATTCTGTGGATCGACATTGAAATTTGCTCCGTGCAAAAAGGAATTGAATATTTAGGTGGTCACGTCTTTTGGTAGTGTCGCATTTTTCAACCGGCATTCATAAGAATCTTCCTTCCTTGCCCTGTTTACAATAGTCGTCACATCGATTGGATTACCCATCGTCCAATACATGAATCCATCCTCGTCAAAGTATGTCAGTTGTTTTTTGTAGAACCAGCCTTGATATCCAAATCGACGGATGTGCTCAACCAGCTTTATAAAAAGACTATCGTCCACCTTGCTCCTGACGATATAATGGTGTGGCCAATCGGGCATTGTTTTCGCGAATGTCCACACGGTCGTATCGATAAATAATTTCAATTCACGGGAGAATCGTTCCATAACCAGTCACATCAGACGTATCCATTCTAACTGGTATTTTTCGAGATTATGCTTCATTTCCATTATTCAACGAGTAATACCTTTCCGTCGTTCAAGAGCGCCACATTCGAGAAGTAGTCCATATATTTATCCGCATGATCACTGTGAATAGGAATGACCGTCGATGGGTTTAAAGCTTCAGCCAGTCTGACCAAATCCTGGACTTTAGCGTGGCCACCAGTATGCAGGTATTCGATTCGGACATCCTTCTCCTCAAAATATGACCGCAGCTTATGTAACGGCTTGCTTGTCTGAAAGTAGCCTGGCCACATAGAATATATCCAAGTGGCATCCTTGAGGTTCAGGAATTTTTGGATGTCCCAGCGAAATCCAGGTCGAACCAACATTACAGATTGGGGTTCAAGCTCTCTTAACTTTGTCCATTTGATTCCATTTTCCCGGTGCTTTGTCAGAATGTATTTCAATCCCAGTTCTTCAAACCGGTCAGCAAGGAACTTTGGATAGCAGACTCTGACTCTTGGCCAGGATGCTTGTGGAATTCTTGCATATTTCCCAAGTATTTCGAGGATTTCGGCAGTATAGAAGTCTATGATGAAACGTCTTTGGGAGCGCTGTGCAGCCTTGAAGATGGTTACCAGGCGGTCTATATTCTGGCTTGAGGCGCTAACCATGACAATCCCTGGCGTCTCCGAGATCACCTTGGCAAATCTGTCTTCCAGTTCTTCCTCTGTAATGGCGGGCTCGTCTGAACGTGAACCGACCATCGTTCCTTCCATTATCAGGACATCCACATGAGGAGGGTTATTGATTAAATCTTCCTGTAGTCTTGCCTTCCTTCCGTGGGCGCGAAAGTCACCAGTGTAAAAGACGCTCTTGCCCCCAGCGCTAACGAGGAGGGCATACGCATCGAACGCTGAATGGTCCATGAGATACGGTGTTATCGAGAAAGGTCCAATATTGAAGGGTACCTTGCCCCTATAATATTGAAAAGCGCCCGCCTCCGAATCTAGGGCTCTTATCTTTGAGGTAATATCAATCAATTCAGCAGAGGCATTACCGCAATAAAGCGGGATATTGCGAGGCAACATTCTCGCGAGCCCATAATGGTCCATATGAGCGTGGGAGATTACTACACCGTCGATCTTCCTAATTCCCTGCCTGATTTCTTCAAACAGAGGCTGCGGCAGAGCATCTTCCGGATCATCGTCAAATCCACTATCCAGGGGGAGTCCGACATCCAGAAGTATAGTAGTGCCCATATGGGTCAGCTCGATGCAACTACCCCCTACCTGATGTGCACCCCTATGGATAACAAGCTCCATACAGAATCCAAGATGTCCGCTATTGATTCAGAATACTTTCCAGAAGACCTACACTTTTCATAAAGAGATCCGTGCCGGCGCCGTATTTCTCGAACTTCTCACCTGTCTTGAAGTGATCACAGGGTCTTCCATTTAGATCATAGACAATGCCGAACTGGTTATCGTAAATGAACCCTCCGACGAGTTTTGCCAGCTTCTTGGCGATTCGGTAGCTCATCTGATGGGATTGTCTTGTGTGCCTGGATTCGAGGCTGATGTCAGCAAGGGGGGTAAACCAGACTGACTTGGGTGGTTCCTCTGTCCAGAATTCGTTCTTTTCAGGTTTTAAATCGATGAACAGGTCAAGCGTGATGTTTTCCTGAGTGGCGTGGTACCCGTAACGATCCTTACGGAACCCGTTTGCCTTGAGAAACTCAGAAAGTGCTTTCAATTGCTCTTTTGAAAGCTTCTTTTCCGTGATTACGGCAAGATCTAGAGACATAGTAATCTCTTTTTCATCAGCTCAACTAATGAGGGATGAGCGGTTCCCATTCATCCCTCGCCAATTCAGGAAGAGCATCCTCATCGAATATATAAGTTATCTTTTTTCCATTTTTTTCCTTGTAGTTCTTGCATTTCTTGCAATGCTCAAGAAAATCTTCTTCTTTTAGATTAAGCATCATAAATATAATCTTCGTGTCGAATTCGCTGCCGAGGTAGTTCAGAGTCCTGCTCAATACATCAATGTGTCTATTGTGATACACCACTGAATCATCGATCTCCTCAATCAGATCGTAAAACTGGTAATAAGACCTTGGAGCGAGGACAATTATGTCTGCATCATTGAAACGTTTAAAATCTTGGTGGTATGGTATGTTCTCTCTCTTGATTGTTCTATATAAAAAGAGGTTTTTTATGCTTTCTACAATGGCGTAAAGAGGGGAGTTATTGCTTTCCCATGATTTCAGTTCGACCAGGATATGTCTCGAATCATCATTAATAATAAAAATATCGCTATATTCCTTCGGTATTCTCAGAGGGAATTGATTGCAAAAATTCTTGGAATTGGAAAGCGTTATGAATCTCTCGAGAGCTTCCTCGGGTCTAAATCGTTCATCTTGGCTAATTGCAGTGAAGTTGTTCTTCTTTCTGGGGTAAAGCAGCTTTGGGTGAGGTTTGATAGAAATAATGTTCTTTAATGCTTCGTCTAGATCTTTAGGGGTGAATGCCATATCTCCATCCTCGAGATAGTCGCGCCACCCTTGCAGATTACTTATGCGGCAGTAGTCGTTCTTTCTTGCATTGATCTTCGCAATAATCTTATCGAGATTAGTTTTCACCCTTTTTCGTTCACGTTTCAATTTAATAGCCCCTCAGTTCATATGGTTTCATCTGCGGTGCTTAAGATACCAATGTTGCCGTGTTATGAGCAACAAGTATTAAGTAATAGGAACAACTCACGACTGCCTAATTTCACTACCATCCACCCATATTCTCGACCCTTTTCACCATTGACAGGTCTGCTTCAAAGGGGACCTCTGGTGCAATCGGTAGTGGTACATCATGATTCCCTGAAAAGGTGTGTCCTCTAGTTTGAGATTGAATACTATGACCATCAGGTTCTCCAGGTTGGCGATGCTGCTGCCGCGTTTTATCAGATTCCCACGACCTTACTTACACTCTCCTTCCACCTGATCTTCGGGTTGTCGTTATACCTGCCATAGAGATCCCAGATGAACTGGTCTGAAAGGGACTGCTGTAACCTGTCTGCTCTAGTCATAGTCTCTTCATCGTTATGGCCATTCACGGATAATCTCCCCTTCAGCTTATTCGGTTTCCCAATCCAGACTGTCTCCGTCACGTAGGGCAATACCTGTTCAACGACATCAGCGATATTATTGTCCAGCATGGGTTCACAGGAAACACTTGTCTGGTATCCCTTCCAGTGGGCATATTTCAACGATGAGAGTCTCTCCTCGAAGTCGGGTGCTCCAGGTTCCCAGAATCGAAGGGTGTCGGAGTTGCTGGAGCCGATGGTGAACCGGAAGACGAACTGGTCCTTGAACATGGGAAAGACATCACAGATTGCCTCGATACACTCAAAATGGGGTTTGGTAACGATAACCCCCTCATTCCCTGGTGCAAGCAGGTTAGTCAAACGTTGAATGCAAGCAGAGAGATTATTAGGGGTGATATCATGCGTGCTGGGGAACATGAAGCGATCTCCATCCTTGCGTTTCATGAACTTCTTTGAGAGTTGCTTTGTCCTGATTACCTCATCCTTCCAGTGATCCGGAGTATTTCTTTCATACTGAATGGCCATCGACTTCGCATAGCAGTAGCGGCAATCGTGACTACACCCGGTCACACAATTGATATTGTAATTTGCCCATTCCTTGGTGCCGAAGTTTGGTCTATAATTGTCTTGTTTAGCTTCTCTCATATTCATTTCCTCCATAAAATAGTAAAGCCACCTCGCAATGAGATGGCCAAAAGTCTTTGAATGATAATAGTTGTCGTTAATCTATTAGACTCCGCCTAATACCACGACCATCCTCCCATATTCTTGACCCTGTCCACCGTTGCCAAGTCTGCCTTGAATGGTATTTCCGGTCCATTCGGTAGGGGTACCTCATAGATTCCCTTAAACGGGGTATCTCTCAGCTTTAGATTGAACGCCATGACCATCAGGGTCTCCAGGTTGACGGTGTCCTGGCAGTTGTAGGCGAGTAGGGTTTCCAGCGCCTTCTCATTCTTTTTATCTCTGAATTCCTGCCACAGAATCGGTGCGTGATAACCTTCCAGTCCCGACAGTTCATTTCGATCAATTCCCGCCATTCTCTCGCAACCTTTGAGCCCGCCTTTGAAACCAACGCTCCTCAGCACATAGCGGAGATCGATTTGAACCTGGTTCATCTGAAGTCCAAGGTCTGATTCGATCACAGGCACATCAAAGCACTTTCCATTGTAGGTGACGATGATGTCGTATTCCTGGATATTCCTTTCGAACTGATTGAGGTTCCTACCCCTGACGTAGGTCCTGATGTCTTGCCCGTCATAAAGGGCAATAGTTGTAATCTCCCCTTCCAGACCGGTGGTTTCTATGTCCAGGTAGGCAATCCGGTCCCTGAAATCCTTGAAGAGCCTCCAGCATTGATTTGAAGGAAGTCTCTGGCCAAAGTAGTGAGGGTTTCTTGCTATCAGGTGTTGCAGTGACTCCTCAATTGCTGCTGTCAGGGTCTCCCGTTTCCTTCTGGACAGGATGACAGGTTGGTTACCAAGAAGATCCTCCCACGACAGTACCCCCGCATCCCAGAGCTTTCGTTCAGTGGTGGTCCCTATTCCGCGTATATGATGAAAAGTGTTTTTGAGCATTGACTATCTCCTGCTTCTGGTTGAGTCTAATCTATTGTTCAGCAATAGCGCCAGAGTAAAGAATGAAAGACCACCCCCGCAGATGGGGATTACACGGTGGTCTTTCCTGTTGCAGCATGGGAGACTGCTTTACTGGGTTAGAATATCCTTCGTCTGTCCAATTTCAATTTCATATTGTTTATGTGCATTTCGAACTGTGTCTTCTATCTTACATAAATCTATATCCTGACCGTACAAAAGACGGCTTCTCAGCCTCTCACGTTCCGCATCGCTCATTATATGAAGCTCATAGAATGGTATGTAGTTAACGTGAATACCTATGTATGCATGTTTGCCATCCCTATAGTATGACAACTTAAAACCAGGATAGGTCTTTTCAAGATATTTTTTTCTATTGGTCCATAACCACGGTATCAATTCAGATAGATGACTATCTGAGATAACATAACATAGTCCTTCGTCAGTCCACTTAACGAAGACGCAAAGATCACCTGAAATGCATCTGTCGAAGGAACGGTCACAATGCAATTGATGCAATTCGAAATTCTCATAATCACGATAAATAGTAAAAAATAATGCCCAGAATGCCATCCCCTGAATTTCGCTCTTGGTCGGTAGCGGACCAGATCGCAGGTGTGTCTTAACTGTTTCAATATCTCGATTTTCCGGATCATAGTTCTGCCACCCCCGCTTTGTTCTGTCGGATGGATTATGGTATCTGATTAGCTCAAATGGGATATCCACGGCATTGCATTTTTCGATCATGAGATCTACAAAATAGAATGCGCCTTCTTCACGAAGGTCAAATTCATAATGTTCATTATAAATGATAATCTTCAGGTCAGATGTCGAGCCTGATCCGTATACGCAGTCCAAGAGTTGTTCGACAGTAGGGAATGCTTGTGTGAAATCCGCGTGAACAACACATTTCCTTCCGTTATTCAGGTCGGTCGTCAGCATATCGAATGCAATTCGATTCTTATCGGGTACATGTATATTCTGAATCTCCACATACTCCAGATTTCTTGATTTCAACTCATTTAACATGATGCTGATTATCCTTCCGAGTGGTTGAATAGTTCCGTTGTTCATTACCATTTGATTACTCGATGCATGATTAGACATGGGTATTCTCCTTTCCAAACTAAAGCCCTATTTGCAGTTAATGTTGTTGCTGGACGTATCCAATTTTTCTTGAATCGCTTCTCTGATAACCTCGGATATGCTCACCTCTTCCTTCTCGGCGATCTCGTAGATCTGCTGGAACATGTCCTCTGACAGGGTCACGGATACAGGTCTGCTGTAGATCCTCTTTTTCATGGACGTCACCTCCTTGCTATTTGGTTGTAATGGGAATTTGGATTATGGCGTGCCAATTAGGTCTTATTCACACAAGAAACATTTCCATCATCATCGATTCTAAGACCATACAAATAGCTGCAATCGCAATTGAACCAACGGTCACCATCTTTATACTGAAACATGTCTGCTGCCGCCTCCCAATCCAGGTGTTTTTTAGTGCAGAATTCAACGAAGTAGTTGAGGTCATCCTCTTTATTAGCGTGACACCACCAAATCATAGCTCCCTTTTCATCAAGGCCGTGATCCAGGTGGGCCATGAGATACTTTTGCAGCTTATTCACGAAGGCTTTCATATTCTTCTTGTCTGACAGATATTGAGTTGTCTCTTTCTTGCTCCTCATTGACTTTGGCATAGTGCATTCTCCTTTCATGTAGGGTTATTTCTGAATTATAAAAAGCTATCCGCGATGTCACCTCCTTCCTGATTGAGATATTTTCCTGACCTTTATAATTTGTTCTACCTTCAGATACAGATCAGTTCAGGAATGTATCTTGAAAGACTCATTCCTGGATCTTATCCCTTCATTATATTTGTTCTGGTGTCGGAGACAGATTGGAGGGATTGGAAACAGACTGACCGAATCACCCGAGACATGCTTGAAATCCGATGGTCCCGGGAATCGGGCGGGTACATTGCTGAAGTAAATGGTCCAGCGACATCAGCGGTATGTGCTATTGGCAACTGAATTCGTGGGAGCGTCAGGTGGACTAACGTCCTTTTTGAATTTGCCTACGGCTTGTACTGCCCGGGAATTTGGAAGGTCATTTCCTGGATTTGTGCTTGAGATAAGTAATTGGAATTGCCCCTAGGGGTTTTATTGCTGGAGAAGATGGGACAGCCGTAGGTTGTCCCAGATCTTTCTCCAGCATTTATATGGATTTATATTTATTTTATTAATTTTATTCAGGAAGAGAATCCCTTTTAACTAGATGGACTTATAGATCATATTTCAAATGGGAACATGAGTTCTGAAAATAAGTATTAGGGATTTGTAAAATGAGCACCCGAGTCCGTAAATTAAGAATCAGAGATATGAAAATCAGAATCAGACGGTTAATCTCTTTTCAACTCTTGCCATGGTGCTTTACGGGCAGTGTAGCAATAATGACCATACAGGTACTGCTCCTTCGTATCCTTGATATAACTCGCTGCTTCCAGTGCACTCAAGCACCTCTTGATGACTTTTCTCAACGGATGACCCTCAGTTTTCAATTGCAGTCTGCTTTTTATCTCTTCAATATTGAGGGTCTCTTTCACTCCATTGAAATACTGAATTACGCACCGCCTGTAGTACAGTTGTGCAGTGTCAGAGAGCCGGTAGAAGTTATCGGGAATCCAATCCGTGTAGCAGGAAACAATGTTCTGGATAAAGAAATAGCCAAGATACGTATTGAACCTGAGCGCATAACGTCTCTCCAAGACATGCCTGTCTTTTGACATCTTTGTGCCTGTAATGTCGGTGAGTGTGAAGAAACTGCACGGACAATCGTAATTGCTGTATTGCTTGCTGTGTGTGGACTCCATGTCGAGAAAGCGGACCGGATACATCATGCCTACCTTGCAGTCAGCTGTACTCTCAATCATGTTGAGAATATCCAACGAACTATATTCCTTCAGAAAAGGGAAATGCTTCTTCAAGTCCCCATCTGTAAGATTAAGAGTTATAATTTTTCTTGGGGGGATATCTCGGTCGTGATAATAATCTTCCGTGATTTCTTTGTACTCAGCATCGTCAATAATACCTGTCTTGTAATCCTGCGACCGCCGGATTAAGGCATCTAGAACATCCTCGTTCATCCCGTATCGCGATGTGTAATACGCTTCTGAATCCTTGGCGTTATACTTTTTCTTGTTGCAATCTATTGGGTCTTGTGGATGCCTATATGCCACATGATATATATAGGTGCCGAGGATATCCATCATTATCCAGTTCGACGGTTTCATGAAACCCTCTTGGCAAATGAATTTGCCCGTAGATTCTTCGATTGAATAAGGAGTTGTGATATTCCTGCCCTTTGCGCTGAATACAGGATAAGCAAATTTATTAAGGTTCTTTTCTGTCACTAGTATCATGGCTATTCCCCCTCACTTTCCTTACTTGCTCTCCGCTCCTGCTCATCGAGATACTTTCGAATAATCTCCGACCCGACCGACGCGGCGCTCTCCACCTTGCTGGGGTCATCCATCATGCGCTTGCCCGCTATCTTGCGGAGCATGTCCCTGTCGTGCTTTGGCAAACTGAGATTCAGTTGAACTACTTGGTTGTCGTTACTTTGTTCCATGGTGCTTTCCTCCAAGTTAGATATTTATAATTTATTCTGGCGACCAAGACAGATCGGAGGAATGGGACTGTTTCTGAGCGGTGGGGAAAAGAAAAGGGGCAATCAGAAGACTGCCCCCTCCTGTTGAACTTCAAAAACGCAGGATCCTGCGCTTTTTACTCCAGAGGAATGCCGCGCCTTAGACGCTCATCGTTGATTCTCTTCTCCATGTCCGTGTAGTACTTCATGTTGACGAGTTGCATGTTGAATTTGTCGTCGTATCCGCAGAGGTCCTGATAAGTGAACCTGAAATTGACCTGCAGATACTCTTCGAGATCTTTCCTGAAGGGGTAGGTAACGAAGTGGTGAAGGCTAGAGTCAAGTATGGAAGACCTGCCCCCGACATAGATATAGTCGGTCTTGTCTAGCTCCTCATTCCGGGGATTCCAATACTTGATGATGCCATATGCCCCACTTTTTGCCCACGATGTTGTGTCACACGAGGCTATGGGCAACTGAATCAACCAATCGTGCGTACTGCCGCCGAACCAGTGAATCTTGATGGCGGGGTTGCCTTTTTTGATGCGGTCTACGGCATGCTTTAGATGCCGAAAGTTCGAACTC
>Ga0208196_1003225_pt1 | contig 13995 bp, 8 predicted proteins | sample AD_JPNNA7_MetaG_FD_184443 | JGI IMG/M metagenome (GOLD analysis project Ga0208196, IMG submission 184443) | Active sludge microbial communities of municipal wastewater-treating anaerobic digesters from Japan - AD_JPNNA7_MetaG (SPAdes) (version 2) | ecosystem: Engineered > Bioreactor > Anaerobic >...
AGACTAGGGATAACCCAGGTCTGAGAAATTTTATATGGAAGGAATCCTTTTGATTTTGGAAATATTTGTGACAATTCATTAAAATGAATCAATGCTCCACCACCAACGATTATGGAATCAAAGCCAACATTGTGATGCAATTCTTCAAGTTGATCAAGGGAAAAGATCCTTGTATTTCTCTCAAGCGCTTTTCTTCCACTAGTAGGTGAGAATAAGAAAAGTTCTACATTTAGCCCCATTGAAATCATTTTTTCTCTAAAGATATTAGGAAAAAGCAGATCGCCATAGTTGGCAATATCAAATACCCCAGTAAACGCAATTTTTAATTTCTTCACAGATGTATTTTCTCCTCCAATTATTATTTACTTAGATTATAAAAGAAAACAATTTCGCGAATTCTGGCGAAAACTGCTACCGAATGCAACTGATTATGACCAGTAAGGAAAGAAACAGAACTGGTAAGAAGATTATAAATCATGTGACCGTCATGTGTAAGGATGAACAGGGTTGTTTGCTTTATTGCTCTAACATTTTATCGGTTCTTTGCGGGGATTCTGTCCAGCCGCACCTTTTTTGTTATCGTTAGGGTTTTTACTTTGATTGCGGCCTTGTTGATGGCTTTTTGGAAGCCAAAGGTTTGGTCTACAAAGCAATATATAATTAAGCCTGACGAAAAATAGTGTATATGTACCAGATTTAACATCTCAAACCGGAGATAGACTTTTTAGCCCGGTTAATAAGGAAATCACTTTATTTTTTTCAGAATACTATAAGTCGATGAAAGAAATGAGAGACATATGGGCAGGTCAGCAGTATGTTTTATTACGTTAATTGATGCTCAATTTCAGAATGGTTTATCCAATTTTTATAAAAGTATAGGCTTTCCAATTTCAATACCACGAAAATTAGATGAAAAAAATAGCTGTTTATTATAATAATCTCAAATAACATAATTAAGATTGGTATTAAATTATATTAAAGTCGCAGAAACACATTGAAAGGAGTAAAAAGGGAGAGTTCCGATAAGTAGTGAGATGAGTCAGAAGACAATACAGAAAAGAACCCTCAGATGACAGAAGCTACTATCGTAATAAGTGTAACCATAAATGTAGGGAAACAAGTAAAAGAATAGAGCAAAAGGTAAAAAGAAAAGAAATAGAAGAAATTGCCAAAGAAATTGGCAGAGAAATAGGGCAGGAAATGATGCAAGAGGGGTTCAAGAATCGAAAAGGCAAATAATTAAAGAAGTACCCAAAGAATGGCGAAATGTAGGCACAAAAGGGCGTTGGGTCTTTGGCAGCGTGGAAGAAATACATTTCACATGGTGGACCTATCAAGATGAACAAAAGTGCAGACGAAAGCCAATGGATAAACTGTTAAGGCTGGGAAAAAAGGGCGGATGAGCAAGCAAGTACGAGAAAGGGGGAGTTTCTATGCCAGTGAAGGAACGTACTGGTGTGCAGCCAACTCAATTCGCTAGCTGTTCAAAAGTCAGTATGATAATAGTGCTGTACAATGAGATGGTTGGGCAAACCAGGAGATGAATTGCAGCAGGAGAAAAAGCCGAACGGCAGAGGATGTTTGAAAGTAGAGAAAAGAGATAGGGGAGGGAAAAGAAATTACTTCTATATTGTAAGTTGAATGTGACGGAGTTTGGATGCATTTACAGAGATAAAAGCGAAGATCGATAGAGGGACGAGTCACCATAATGAGTGGGGGCAAAAAACAAATAGAGAATGATTGTTTTTGGCTAGAAAAGAAATGTTGACTGACGGTAACAGGCATAAACTCAGAAGAAAGGCAAGAACAGGTGTTGCGGACAGCTCATCTCAAGGACGATCAAAGACAGACAAAGTTGTTGATCTATGGAGGAGATGGGAACCGATGGGCACGGCATAGTTTTGATCGATTGGGAGTGAAACAGGAATTCTTCCTGGATCAATTTCACCTAAAGAAAGCTGCGCAAAGAGCATTTCATAATTGAGAAAAAGCCAATCGAGTGGTGAAGCTCCTACGTACCAGAGGCTTTGCAGAGATATAGGATAGCCTTTAATACCAAATTGCCTAGGTAGAAGGAATGCAGAAAGAGAAAATGGAGGAATTTTACCAGTATGTCCAGATTAACCAGGATGCTTTATTGGATCTGAAATACCGGCATTGTTATTCTTTTTCGTTTCTAGAGGCTATCGAAGGTAATGTGCGGATAAACTTGTGGTTCTTCGTAAGAGAAGTCACGGTTGTTTTTGGCGTAACCGGGGATTACAGGCTATGCTAGCCCTTTAATAAAAAGCTACCATGATTGTATCTCAAGTTCCGGTGGCTGATTGTTCCCTTCATTTTTCTGGCCCCACCTTAGCAGTTGCTATTCTTGACAAAATTATTCACAACGCTTATCGTTATCTCTTGTTGGTGAATCTCAACGAAAATTACCAGGAAACTGGACTATGCCGCACACTTGATCTATAATACTCTTATCAGTATTTTTTTGTCCCTACTGTGAGGCATAAAATGGTTAATCTGTGCGATTTCACTAGCACTTGCAAGATTAACTATCAAATTATAAAATATAATTTTATTCATCTAATTAATTATTCATTCATAATAAACGATATAAAGATTTTGGTCATCATTTTATGCCAAACTCATTTTGTTATTACGAACAATGAAATCTTGGTTTCATAATCTGGCATAATAATTCAGAAATACTTAAAATCTTAGATTCCTTATTTGATACAAAACCTTAAAAATACCGTAACGACTGTTAATAACGGAAAAAATAATATCGAATATATAGATGCAAAATAAGTAAAATTTTCCAATAAATGGAAATGCTTTAGATGTTTTATCCAATCATTTGAAAACAAAAGACAACTAAACAGTGTTAAAGGAATAAAATATCTACCTTGAATTCCGGCTACCAGATCTGCTCCGACGCTCATTATCCAAGGGAGAGATGTCCACGAAATGTACATTTTCGTGAACATTCCGATTATAGAAAATAGTACTGAAAACAATGACAATATTTTAAACCCAATCGGAATATATCCCATTTCGCTGGCATCAAATACAATAATGAGAACAAAAAACAGGTAGAAAAGAACCAAAAATGGGAAAGGAAAACTAGTATCCAGCCAACCCAGGATGCCAAAATAACCGGACAAATAAAACAAGGGATATTCTTGGAGTGTATTTCGGATGATGGTGGGAATTTTATCCGGATGTGAAATTAGATAATTCTTTTGGAAATTTTCATATTCCTTTTCCGGTTGGGGAATATTTCGCATAACAGACTGATTTATCGCTTGCGGTATGAGGAAAGATATTAAAGCAACAGTTAATACAAGGAATATACAGCCGAAATATTTTTTTTTCGATCCAAAGCGATGGATTGGAATAGCGAATAATGTCAGTAATAAGGGTAAATAAGCTTGTTTGACTCCGGCCAAAAAGAAAGCGATGATTAAAATGACGACAATGTTTTGATTGGTAATCTCGATATTTTTAGGGAAAGCAGATAATTTCAATACATAAGCAAACAGTAAAAAACAAACGGGGATAATAACCGCGTCATAAGAAAAGGATGCAGCCAGGAAAATGCTCATCGGCATCAAGGCTGTTATCATCATCGTCCGCTTGAATCGCGGTGTTATTTTAATAGCCCAATATGTTACAAGAATGTAAAAAGCTAAGTTAAACATCCGGCCAAAAAGGAACAGGTTATAGGGCAGATTAAAGTTCAAACATAATATATTGCCGATTGAGATGCCTAGGCCTGAAATCAGATATCCGATCGGATTTACCATACGATTGGCGGGATAAAAAACAACCTCAGTCATATCCTGCTGCTGCCAACTTTCGCTTTGGTAATCCGAAAAAGAATAGCGATGATTCGAATCCTGAGCAACTGATCCGTATTTATTGATAAAATCCGCGAAAACTTTCGACATTTCTATGCCAATTTGACCATCTTTGACATCGGCATAGAAATGGCCTTTCGAAAACGCATAAGCATTGATAAAATGGTCCACTTCATCTGGTACGGTCATCGGAGGTGTCAGAAAAACCAATAGCATTCCGACTAAAGCTGCAATCCAAATAAAATAATATTCAGGGAGAATTCTTTTCAAATTTATTTTTTTTCCTATTTTTTGTGACTATTAAAATAATCTTAGACTAATTTAAGAATGATTAAAAAGATGTTCATTTGAAAAAAGAAATCCTTTATTGATTTTTAGTCACCGGAAAAATTCTGATTTTAATGATCGCGGCTGTGGAAACCTAGGGCTCGGATCAATGGAACAATCTTCAGAATTTAATGTCAAATTTGGTCCACACACCTTTACGCTGATCCAGGCTACTTTGCAATCCCGCAATTATCCTAAGCAAGCCTATCGCACCTGCCTGGGCATTCTCAAATTGGCCAAAAAGTATAGTTCTGCCAATCTGGAAACTGCCTGCCAGATCATCTTTGAAGCCAAAGTCTTCTCTTGCAAAACATTGGAACAGGAACTGATCTTCCTGCAGAAACAGCCAACCACACAGACAACGGAAGCACTCCCTGTTCACGAAAATATCCGCGGCGCTGAATACTATCAAGAAAGGTGTCTCTCATGATCTCCCAAACCCTGTTGGATAAACTGCAACAACTGCGCTTACCGGCCTTCCGGGACGGTCTGCGGGAACAGCTTTCAAATCCACAATATGCTGAACTTTCTTTTGAGGAACGCTTATTGTTATTAGTGGATATAGAGTGTGCCCGCCGTTCGGATCATCGGACGAAGTATCGAATCAAATTGGCTAACTTCCCTATGCGGGCTTCAATCGAAGAATTGGACTTCTCCACTGATCGTGGATTGGACAGGAGGCTGATCCTAGAGCTCTCCTAGTGCAATTGGATCGACAAAGCGCTTAACATGATCATCTGTGGTGCCACCGGCACGGGTAAATCGTTCCTGGCTTGTGCCTTTGGCACCGCTGCTTGCAGACTGCCTTCATACGGCCAGGTTCTTATTCACCCTCGAGCATGCCCGCCAGGATGGCTCGTATCTTAATTTCTTACGCGTCATCTCTAAATCTGATGTGCTCATTCTCGATGATTGGATGCGCGACTCGATTCAGCCTTCCTCAGCTCAAGATTTACTTGAGGTCTTTGATGATCGTTTTGGCAAATCGGCCACGATTATTGTTTCGCAGGTCCCTATTTCCGATTGGCATTCCAGATTTCCGGATCCCACTCTGGCAGATGCCATCCTTGACCGCACGGTTCATAATGCTTACCGACTCTCATTGCTTGGAGATTCCCAAAGAAAACTGAGAGGATTCCGGACTATATCGCACACCTGATGTACAATAATTTCAACCAGTGTTTTCCCTCTTCTGACCGTGCGCAATGCTCCGGAATGAGTGTGCGATATCACCGGAATTTTCAGTTGTTTCTTTGAATATTACATTATCTTTGTTTAAATTGCTAATATTAATCAAAACATCGTAAGTTTTTTGAAGATAAGCATAACCAAAACGCCGATCCGGTTCTAAATAGGCACCTTCTGCCCATTCATTCCAGGCATTTATGAAAACGATTTGTTCTTCCTTCGTTTGGTTTTCCAAAGTGAATTGACAAGCCGCTTCTAACCATTTACCATATATGTCAGGGGTACTGCCTTCAAAAGTTAAGCCTGAACCAGGTCTTCTTGGTTCGTTATCCCAACCAGGGAATATTGTATTAAACCATTTATATGGCTTACCTGTCATACGGTTAATTGCAGCATTTGCATAATCCTCATATCTGAATACTCTTCCATGATATTCTTGATTTAATAAAGAGAGTGTATTAGTAATCTCAGGAAAAGTAGTGCCATTGTGAGGAGGAAATTCAACTGCTCCATCAAATCCTTCCATTCTAGGATCTTCATAACCGAAAGTTTGAGCTGCTATTATATATGGATTCCCAATACCTTGTTCAATTGAATATTGCCTCCAATAATCAAAAGTATTAGTAGAATCCTTTAAGATATCAGGCCTATAAATAATCAAAAGTGGTCTTTCACCAATATGAATATATCTTGGATTCGAAGCTAATTTTACAAAATCATAAATAAATTTTTTATCATATTCAAATGAATGTTCTTGTGCGATCAATATCTCATCTGAACTACCATCCCATCGGCGTGACCAATTTTCATTTGCCCAACATATACAAAACGGAAAATTAATTTGAGGATCATTAATGAATCGTTCTAATGGTTTTTCAAGTAACCTTTTGCCGTTGAACCAATAATAATGAAAGCAAAATCCATAGATTCCATATTGTTTTGCTAATTCTACTTGCCTTCTTTGGACTTCTGGGACACGTAAATCATAAAATCCTAATTCTCCCGGTAAATGAGGTTGATAATGGCCTAAAAACTGTGGTACTGCTTTGGAAACATTTGTCCATTCGGTAAAACCTTTTCCCCACCATAAATCATTTTCAGGGATAGGATGAAATTGAGGAAGATAAAATGCAATAAGTTTAATTTTGGGTGTAAAATTTAAAGCTAAATTAGAATTATATTCTATATATTCTTCGCTCTTTTTAGTTATAGCATTATTTAGATAATTTTGATATATGATTTCATAAGACGATTTTTCTTGGTCAATGCTATGGGACTTTAAATCTTCTAATGAGATATATCTACCTTCTTTTTTCCCATATCGAATAAAATGCAATAATGGATTTATTTGGGCATTTTTTACGTCTGTATAGGAATATAAATAAAAGCTGGTATTGAATGATGAAGAAGGATTTCTCTTTTCCTTCCAACCAAACCGAATAAAATGCATGAGTGGATCTATATCAGCTCTTCGAACATCCGGATAATTCAATAAATAGTAAACCGGGTCGAATAATCCACTTTTCTTAATTATCCAATAATCTCGTAAATTCTTAAGCATTTTTACTCCGTTTAAAAAGTTGTGCAATTCTTCTTAATGGTCTGGTTAATAACCAACTATGACTCGTAGCATACATAACATTCTCAAAAATTAACATCTGGATGGATTGATCTCGTTCAGCGAGGAGGCTATTGAGTGATTGGATGGATTGATCTCGTTCAGCGAGGAGGCTATTGAGTGATTGGATGGATTGATCTCGTTCAGCGAGGAGGCTATTGAGTGATTGGATGGATTGATCTCGTTCAGCGAGGAGGCTATTGAGTGATTGGATGGATTGATCTCGTTCAGCGAGGAGGCTATTGAGTGATTGGATGGATTGATTGTAGTTAGAAATTTGTATTTTAGAGGATCGCATTAAGAAACTAATTTGAAGACTTTGGAACCATATTGATTTATCCCTATAGCCACTTATCTGTAATTCTTTGATTATTTTATAATATTCACCGCCAAATTTTTCTTTTGTAAAAGTTTTTTTTGCATAATCTTTTGCTTTCGACGCCAATGTATTTCGTAAATCAGCATCGTTTATCATTCTTTCGATTTGATCAGCAAGTTGCAGATAATCCCCCGGTTCATATAATAATCCTGTCTCACCATCTATTATCATTTCTTTGGTACCACCTGAATTGGTCGCAACGATTGGTTTTTCCATCAGCATTGCCTCTAATATCACGCGACCAAAAGCTTCTTTTTTTGAACATATAAGTACAATATCACTACTTTGAACTAAAGAATTAATATTTTCCATAAACGGCATGATATGAACAAAATCGTTTACATTTTCATTTTCAACCAACTCTTTCAAGTATTTTTGATAATCTGGATTGTCATATCCAACTAAAATTAATTCCGCCTGATAGTGTCTTTTTTTTATAAGTTCGATAACCGCTCTAATTGCGTCATCTTGACCTTTCGAAGGCATTATCGACCCAGGGATTATCAAATGGAAACTTTCCGGATTAGTAAAATAACTCTTTATATTTATATTCTGATTGTCAATTTTTGGTTGGTCAATGAATCGATAAATGGTTTCTACCTTGTTAGGTTTGTGATCGGGAAATAATGTATTTTGAACATCTTTGGAGTTAGTAATAATTTTATCGGATGATTCATTTATAAAGTGAAGAATTTTTTCAAAGGAGTAGAAAAAATTAAGTCCATGATCCAATTTACCATATTCTCGAATCATCCAAATATGTGGTTTTTTTATGATTGAAGCTAAAATAGCACCCCAAGGAATAACTATTGTATTCGTCAAAATAACATCTGGATTAATCAATTCAAATAGAGGTTGATTACAAATTAGCCAAGACAACGATTCCGTAATATTTTGATTTTTTTCATTTTCGGACGCAGAATCACCACCTTTGCACCACCAATTAATCGGCCCGATTAAAGTAGCTACGCCCTCTTTATGCAGTAATTCTTCGGACGGACCATGAGAAGGTAAAACAACCGTGCACATACATCCATAATCTGTAAAAAGCTCCTTACATAATTCCAATAGACTTCTTTCTGCACCTGCCAATAGACTGGAATGAGAAATAAAAAGCAAATTTGTTGAAGAAATAGCCTTTTTACAGAAAATATTGAGGTATTTCCTTTCACCAAGGATAGTTTTCCATGTTTCAACGCCATTATCGGAAGGTTGAAAATATTGATGGTTTATTTCATCCAAAAAATAACTTTTATAACCGAGAGCAGTTATTGCGGTAAATAATTCTTCCAGTGTCGTTCCATCCAATAAAAGACATTCTGGGTTTATCTTGAGAACCATTTGGATGTTTTCTGCTTCCGAGAGAATTTTTCTAAATCCTTCCAATATTTTTAGTTCATGTCCTTCGGCATCAATTCTTATTAATGTTCTGAGTCCTTTTTTCTCTGATAATAATTCTGATAATGGAATACTTTGAATATTAATCTGTTTTAAAGTTGGTGTAGCGAGTTGATCTATAAAAGCGCAATTATCGGATGCTGTTGAAATATTGAAACTTACTTGTTCATTTTTATTTGATACTGCTTGATTAACTGCCCTTGCATTCTTTAATTGGTTTAATTCAATATTTTTATTTAAAATCTCATAATTTGTCGGAGCTGGTTCAAAAGCAATGATTTCGCAGTTGGGATTTGCTTGTCCCACCAGGAGAGAATAATAACCGTAATGAGCACCAATATCAATAAACAAATCGATATTTTGCGCAAGATTTTCAATAATATTTGAAGTAAATTCCTCATAAGAGTTATCTACAAAGTGATTCTTGAAACGTGGCGTCACCCACATTTGAAAAGAATGTCCCTGAGGAATAATGAGCTCTAATTGCTGTAAATTGTATTCATTTTCAAATTGTGAAAAGTCCATATAAATCCTTTTATATTAATTAATTATCTGTACCATGCATCTTCAAATATTAAACCATACAATCTTATATTATATTTATTTGATAAGCGATATATACCTTTTGGTCAATATTTTATATCTAACTTGTTTTATAATAATAACCTTTTCAATCTGTGATTCTTAATCTAATATAATAATCATAAAAACTTATATAAATGATTAGTGACATATAAGTCTTAGGTTTCATTATATGATATAAAACCGTAAAAATATCATAACTAATGTTAATATTGGAAATAATAATATCGAAAATGTAGAAGAAGAATCAGTTAGCTTTTCCAAGAAAGTAAAAACCTTTCTATTTTTTACCCAGGCATTTGATAATAAAAGACAACCAAATAGTGTCAAGGGAATGAAATATCGACCTTGAATCCCCGCAATCCGATTTGCTCCGACTCCCATTATCCAAGGAAGAGATGTCCATGAAATATACATTTTCGTAAACATTCCGATGATAGAGAGCAAAACAGATGTCAACGATAAAACTCTCAATTGAAGGGAAATATGTCCTGTTTCGGCGGAATCTATTAATATGGTTAAGGAAAAAATCAAAAAGAATAAAATAAAAAAAGGAAATGGAAGATATGTGTCTAACCAGCCCAATATGCCAACATAACCGGCTAAATAGAAATAATCATATTCTTTAATCGTATTTCGGATGATGATTGGTATTTGTTCTTTGTGAGAAATTAAATAATCTTTTTGGAGACTTTCATATTCCTTTGCCGTTTGAGGAATATTTTGTGTAATAGACTGATTTATCAATTGTGGAATAAAGAGAGATATCAGTGCAATGAAAATAACGAGTAGGATGCAATTAAAATATCTTTTTTTTGATCGGAAACGATCAATAGGAACAGCAAATAAAGTCAATAACAAAGGAAGATAAGCTTGTTTAACGCCCGCTAAAAAGAAAGTGATAATTGCAATTATCGTAATGTCTAGATTGGTAACCTTGATATTTTCAGAAAAAGCGGATAATTTCAATACGTAAGCAAACAATAAAAAACAAACGGGGATAATAACAGCATCATAAGAAAAAGATGCTGCCAGAAATATGCTCATAGGCATCAAGGCTGTTATCGTCATAGTCCGCTTAAATCGTGGAGCAATTTTAATAGCCCAAAATATAATAAAAATATAAAAAACTAAATTAAACATCCTACCGAAAAGGAATAGGTTGTAGGGCAAATTAAAGTTCAAACATAATATATTACCGATTGCCATACCCAATCCTGAAATAAGGTATCCGATGGGATTTAATATACGATTGGGAGTAGGAATAAATACGACTTCTGTCAAATCCTGTTGCTGCCAACTACCAATCTGATAATCCGAAAAAGAATAGCGATAATTTGCATCATGAACTACCGATGCATATTTATTGATGAAATCCGCATAAACTTTCGGCATTTCTACACCGATTTGACCATCTTTTACATCAGCAAAGAAATGACCTTTGGAAACCGCATAAGCATTGATAAAATGGTCCACTTCATCCGGTACGGTCATCGGAGGGGTTAGAAAAACCAATAGCATTCCGACTAAAGCTGCAATCCAAATAAAATAATATTCAGGGAGAATTCTTTTCAAATTTATTTTTTTCCTATTTTTTGTGACTATTAAAATGATCTTAGACTAATTTAAGAGTGATTAAAAAGATGTTCATTTGAAAACAGAAATCCTTTATTGATTTTTAGTCACCGGAAAAATTCTGATTTTAATGATCGCGGCTGTGGAAACCTGGGGCTCGGATCAATGGAACAATCTTCAGAATTTAATGTCAAATTTGGATTATAATATGGATCACCTTCTTCTAATTTATCATGCCATTTCTTTTTTATTATCATTTTTTCAAAAGTAAAACGTTCAATTTTTTCCGGCGTATCTTCATATCCACGGGTTTTTGATTCAAAATGATAAAGTTGTGCGTATGGCGTCCAAACATTTCTGTAACCTTTTTCTTGAATTTTCAAGCATAAATCGATGTCACCAAATGCTAACTGAAAAGCCGGATCGAATCCGTTGATTTCAATAAAAATGGACTTTTTTATCATCAAACAGGCCCCAGTTACCGCAGAATAATTTTGTGGTACTATAAGGCGAAGGATTCCTTCTGATTCAATTTTTGGTTTTCCTTTATATGCATGTCCGGCGATCCCTCCCAATCCTACAATTACACCGCCATGTTGGATGGTACCATCCGGATAAAATAATTTTGCCCCTACCGCGCCTACATCCGGACGAATGGCAAAGGCTAACATCTGTTCCAGCCAATCTTCTGTGATCACTTCAGTATCATTGTTTAAGAATAATAGGATTTCTCCTTTTGCTGAATGAATAGCGAAATTATTAATTTTGGAAAAATTGAAAGGATAGTTATATTTTAAAATTTTTACATTTTCGTATGTTTCCAATTTTTTATAAATATCAAATACGGTGTCTTCTGTGGAGTTATTTTCTATGATGAGGATTTCAATATTTTTATAAGTCGAACCATTAATAATAGAATCGACACATTTTGTTAAATCTTCTCCGTGGTTATGATTTGGAATAATAATTGAAACTAAAGGGCTTTTTTCAAAGTTATCGTAAAGTATTTTATATGAAGTGGGGAAAGGTCCTTGAATAACTTTTCCTTTAAGTCCTAATTTATCAATATGTTCTTGAACGGCTTTAATCCCGGAAGTCGTTGCATAGGATTTTGATTCCAGTGAAAGCGCTGTCGATCCTTCCATCGCACGCCAGTGATAAAGGATTTGCGGGATATGGGTAACAAATCGCGCTTTTTCTATCGCTCGTAAGACAAGATCAAAATCCTGAGCGCCTTCAAAGCCATCTCTCAACCATCCGATCTGATCTCCTAGTGATTTTCTAACAACTAGCAAATGACAGATGTAATTTACAGCCCGCAGAAAATCCGGACTGTATGCCGGTTTGAAAAACGGACCATACCGAAAAATTCCATCTTCATTCAACTTATCTTCATCCGAATAAAAGACATCTGTATCAGGATATTGATGAAGTGCATTAATCACCGCCGAAAGAGCAAAAGGGGCAAGCAAATCATCGTGATCCAGAAAAGCGATAAAATCTCCTTCCGCAATTTTAATGGCTGCATTCGTGTTGCCGGCAATCCCCAAATTTTTATCTAAATTTAGAACTTTAATCCGTGGATCTTTTTTAGAATAATTTTCCACAAGGTTTGCTATTTTTGCATCTTTTGGACTTCCGTTTGCTATGCATAATTCCCATTTTGTGTAATCTTGATTTAGAACAGAATCAATCGTTTCAGTCAATATTTTAGTCGGAGTTTTATAAACCGGCATCACAACGCTGATTAAAGTTGCTGAATTTTGATTTAAATTCTTCTGCAGAGTTTTCCTATAGAGTGGTTCATTTTTTTGGATCCATTGATTATAAGAATATGATTCAAATGAAATATTTTTTCGAAACAATTTGTATAAATTATGATAAATTAATAAACAAAAATGAAAAATCGATCTGATAATTCTATTTCGAAAACTTAAAGGAGGTGCAACTTTACTATAAAATCTTTCTATTTTATAAGCTAATTTCCAGGATTGGGTTGAATAAATATCCTGAATTATCTTATTCTTTTCCGAAATCTCCTTTTCAGTTAATGCTATCTGCTTGACCAGTTCAGCTATAAAATCATTATTATCTTTTGAATTATCATTGGGATTGGTATTGTTATACATGAGAAAAAATTATAACATATATTTGAATCAATATACTATTTTATGTTAAACAAATTATATTATAAAAATAAAATGACTTCATCTCGATTATTTGAATAATTCCGTTCCCCTACAATCGAAACACTTCTTTCGGGTTCCGATAAAAAATATAATCCATAAATTCGATTGCATCCGTAAAGGACAAATATCCGTCGTCCACATATTCCGCGAAAACAGCGGAAAGAACCCGTTTTGCGGCGATCATCGCTCCGTAGCTTTCCTCGCTCGTCCAAGTGTCGCAACCCCACATCATCCGATCCGACGTGCCGACCTCGATCATCTCCCGAACCAAGCTCTTGCAAGACGGGCCGGATAGGATCGGCAGCCAGCAGATGTCAGCATAGACATTGGGGAAATTATGAACCAGCGCACATACATCCTGAATCCAAGGATAACCGCCGTGGAACAGCACAAATTGTGTATCCGGATTTTCCTCGATGACCGGTTTCATTTGCATGGCGTTTGTTTTTTCGAGCTGTCCCAAACCGGTATGGCATTGGAGGGGCAGATTTTGTTCCGCGGCGATCCGGCAAATTTGGCGAAAAACATAATCCTGAAAAGCTTTGATTTCTTCCGGACCGGCATTCGGATTTCGAAAGCCTTTTTCTGCTTGATCTTTGGTCGGGTCGGAAAAATCCAGCCCGCGATCATACGCTAAAGCGGATTTCAAAGCGATGCATCCGGCTTCTTTTTGTTTGATGATTTGATGCTCCATGAGAACGATATATTCATCTAAGTTAATTGTTGCCGGCCAGTGTTCATTTTGGAACGGGTTGTTCCCGTTATGATCTTTCGCTTCCGATGAATATCCGAACAGAAACTGATTGATGCGGTAGACCGGTTTGAACAATTCCGGGTGCCCGTCATCGGAGCCGGGTGCCCAATAAGCATCCAGCAGGACCT
>Ga0208196_1003226_pt1 | contig 13991 bp, 12 predicted proteins | sample AD_JPNNA7_MetaG_FD_184443 | JGI IMG/M metagenome (GOLD analysis project Ga0208196, IMG submission 184443) | Active sludge microbial communities of municipal wastewater-treating anaerobic digesters from Japan - AD_JPNNA7_MetaG (SPAdes) (version 2) | ecosystem: Engineered > Bioreactor > Anaerobic...
GTCTCATATGAAGAATAAGTATTGTTGAAAATTTATTTCACCCAATTGGTGAATATTTTTTTCTCTAATTTATCCCTTTTTTTGATATTTAAATAGTCCTTTCTGTATTTCTATTTCGGATTTAAGAATTTGTATCCGACTACAGTTATACTATAAATATCTGTTTGCTTTTCTTTGTATTCTTTTATCTGTTCTTTATTTAAATACTTTGATAAAACTTCATCGGGTAATTCAATGGTTTTTGATTTTTTGATTTCAACATTTTTAAAACCGGATTCTCTGATTATATCTAAATATTCTTCCTGTTGAACTGCGCCTGCAACACAGCCCGCATACATCTCGGCAGATTGTTTTAATTCCGGATGGAGTTCTCCTTTAATTACAATATCCGAAACACAAAAATGAGCACCAGGTTTTAGAACACGAAAAATTTCATTAAACGCTTTTTGTTTATCAGGAACCAGATTGAGCACACAATTGCTTACAACCACATCAGCAAAATTATCATCAATTGGCAGATCCTCAATTTCACCATACTTAAATTCAACATTTCTATAACCAAGCTTATCAAGATTAAGATTAGCTTTAATTATCATCTCATCTGTAAAATCAATTCCTATTACCTTTCCTTCATTACCAACTAAAGCTCTTGCAACAAAAACATCATTGCCGGCGCCTGAACCAAGATCAACAACAGTATCCCCTTTCTTTATTTCAGCAAATTCAGTCGGTAAACCGCAGCCTAAACCAAGATCAGCTTCGGCGACGTATCCATCAAGATTTTCATAGTTGTCTTTCATAATTGTATAATCAACAACTTTATTGTTTGAAGATCCGCAGCAGCATTTCCTTGCGGATGAAACTGCAATCTCTGCATATTTCTCTTTAACAATTTCTTTTACATTTTTTTGTTCACTCATTTTTATTTCCTTCAGATTTAACAAACACAAACTTTATTAAATAATTTATCAAATTCTTTTTTTGCTTTTTGAAGCGTTTTATTGTTTACACAATAACAAACTTTAGGACCATCAATATCGCCTTGAATCAATCCAACTCTTTTTAATTCTTTCAAATGCTGTGAAACAGTAGATTGTGAAAGCGGTAAAAGCTCTACAATATCGCCACACATACAAACATTCATATCGGTTAAGATTTTAAGAATTCTTATTCTTGCAGGATGAGATAATGCTTTCGCAACATCAGCAAGCCAGGTATCTTTAGATTTAAATTCCTCTTTTTTAGCTACTGCCATAATATTTCCTAAATCGTTCATCGTAAATATACGATAAGAATAGAATAAGAATCAATTTAAAATATTAAATTTGTTTATACATTTTGCCCAATCTAATTTTGGCAGGCAATTTTATATTAAAAAGATTTTTTATGAACTGGTATATAGAATTTGTAAAAGAGTATCCGATCATTTCTGCAATGATACAATTTGCAATACTCGGAACTCTTGGTGATATAGTTTCTTACTGGTTGATTAGCAGAAAGATCCAACTGCCTTATAAGTTTAATATAATCATTCTTAAAATGTTAGAATGGGCTGTGCTTGCAGTATTTATTAAGTATGCGTTTATCGGGTTTAATGGTTTTGTTGATAGTTTAATTGAGTATAATTTTTTGCCGCAACTTTCCGGGCTCGGAAAATCTTTTGCAATTTCAACTTCAATGAATTTACAATTCGGTCCCTTTTTAGTTTTGATGCACAGATTACTTGATAATCTTATTGCAAAGAAAAATAATTGGAAAAATATTGATAAAGGATTTTACTCTTTACTTTGGTTCTGGATTCCTGCACACACAATTACCTTTATTCTTCCTAAAGAATTTCAAATCGGTTTAGCTGCAGTTTGGTCGCTTGCACTCGGAATCATTTTAGGTTTTTATAACAGAAAGTAATTAGTTAAACTGAATTACCATTGAATCCTTTAGGAACTGTTCTTAAGAATACACCATGTTCCATTGGTTCCTCCAATCTGCAAGACCACACAAGCTGATCCTTACCATTCCTATCTTTCCAAACAGTAATATCGGGACAGCCATCACACATACTCTGATCACCATTTTCCATAAAATCCACAGGCTGAATAATCATAATCGACTGTATATACAACTTCTTAAATATTCTGAATGGATTTTTTATCAGAAATTTAAAATAATTCCCAAGCGCTTTTCTTACACTTTTATTTATTGTCCATAAATTAAAAAGTGTAGCTCTGCCAAGACTCAAAATTTTGGGCGATGCATACGACAAATACCTATCAAACTTGAAATGATAAAACTGCATAACCAGTTCAATAAACTTATTGTTCAGATAACCAATAATATTATCTTTAGTTCCGATGCGCTCTGTTAAAAGCCATTTGTAATCATCTGCTTTATAAGTGCCATTCAAATATGCTGCTGGTTTGAATTCCGGAAAACGCTTTCTGATAACTTCAACAACTTGTTTTGAATTTAAATTTGTTATCTCATCTTTATCTGAGTGATAATGAATATCATCAAAGTAAATCTTTTTTGTGCCTGCATAAAAATCAAATGGCAGCTCCGGAGTTATATATCGGAAGAGAATGAAAACCATTGTATGAACAATATCAATATGTTTATGAGCCCAATCAACTAAGTCGGGAACATATTGCAAAGTATCACCATAAACAGTAGAATTAAATGAGCAAGCAATATTTCCTTCAGCAGCAAGTATTTCTGCATAATGCAATCGAAGTTCATTTAACTCAATTTCATTTTTTCCTTCCCATTTTTTCTCTCTGCCTTTTCCTTGCTTACTATCAATGTGAAAAGTAAAACCAAATACTCCTGCTTTTTTTAATTCGTGAAGCAGTTCCTTTGTTAATGCAATTCCATTTGTATTTATTATTGGTTTTAATTTTCGGGATTTTATTTCAGCAACCAGCTCAATAATATTCGGATAGAGCAAAGGCTCGCCGCCAGCAATCGATATACAGTCAGTTTTTCTCAAGGCTTGAAAAACATCAAGTTCGTGTTTGACTTCTTCGAATGGTTTGTTGGAATTTTTAATATTCTTGCGATAACAACCGTAACAATTAAGGTTGCAATGAGCAGTGGGTTCAAGCCAAGAGATGCCGTTGTCAGGTAATGTCCACGGAAGCCGATACATCTCCGACAATCTAAATGATGCTGTTTCCATATTGACTCCTTTTAAAGTTTGGATAACCTGTTATAAATTAAATATTTTTTTTCAAGTTGTCACCAAATAAAATATGCGAAGTGTAGAATAGTGATTGGCAAATATTTATAATTCACAACAGGCAACGATTGTTGTAAACCAAGCCCAAATACTATTTAATGAAAGCCCGAATAATCTTTTAAATAGCTATTTCACTAATTGCTTTTTTTAAATCATCACTTAATTCAATCGTTATTACTTTTCTTTTATTATCAAGTAATGCTTGTCTATCGCCTAGTGCCTGAGCTTTAATCAATATACCAAATGTTATTGAAGTTTTTTCTTCGCCCATATTTTCAGGAATCGGAAGATCATCTTCTAAAGCAGAAATAAACTGGATAAAATATCCATTGCCTGCATCTCCTTTGTGAAGCTGTCCCGTTGAATGAAGAAATCTTGGACCGAATCCAAGTGTTGTTGCTACTTTATATTTCTTCTGAATTTTTGTTCTTAACTCTTGTAAAGATTCTGTTATTTCTTTAGTTGGATTAAGATAAGCCTGAATTGCAACATAATTTTTTCCGCTTTTACAATCAGATAAAAATGCTGTTAATATATCATCAACCGATTTTGATTTAACATTTCCATAAATTTTTATTCCCTTATCTTCAAGCGTTGGAATTAGCTCCGGTAATTTTCCTTTTTCCTGATACTCTTTCATCATTTGTCTTGCTACAACTTTTGCTTGCTCAACATTCGGCTGATCAAACGGTTGGATTTGTAAAATCCAGCCCGCAACTGCAGTTGCAAATTCCCATAAGAAATATTGTTTGCCCAATTCAAGTTTATCTTCAACTTCAAGTTCAATCATCGGTAAACCTGCTTTTCTTATCTTATCAACTTTATCATCATAAACTGTGTCACCCTTGAATTTTAAATAAACAAACAAACGATCACTTGAATAAAATTCAGGTTCTGTAATTAATTCAAGATCAACTGGTAGAATTCCTTTTCCAATCTTGCCTGTGCTTTCTGCAATTAACTGCTCTAACCAAGCACCCAGATATTTAAATTCAGGAGAAATAATAAATGTAAGTTTATCAATTCCCTTTTTACCAAGTCCTCCTATTATCAAACCAATTTGTGCTGCAATGTTTGAAGATAGATCAGCTCCGCTTTTTTTACTGTCATTTACTTCTTCATCAGCAAGAGAAAAAAGTTTTTCAATATCAACTCCCACTAATGCTGCAGGCACAATTCCAAATAAAGATAAAGCTGAAAATCTTCCGCCGATATTCGGATCGTTTAAAAATATTTTTCTGAACTTCAATTCTTCTGCAACTTTCTGCAATCCGCTTCCGGGATCGGTTATTGCAACAAAGTGTTTTCCAACTTCTTCTTTTCCCAAAATATGCAGAGCAAAATTGTAGAAGAACTTCATAAATGAAAAAGTTTCAACTGTTCCACCCGACTTTGTAGAAACAACATATAATGTTCTGTGCGGATCAAACTTTTTTGCATATTCCATTACAACTTCAGGATGCGTTGAATCCAGAACATCCAGATCTAAAAATCCTTCTTTCACCCCTGATATTAATCTGAAAACTTCCGGAGCTAATGATGAGCCGCCCATTCCCATTAATAAAACGCGAGTGTATCCGGCAACTCTAACTTCATAAACAAATTCAAAAATTTCTTTAAAAGATTTTCTTGTAACATCAACGCTATCAAGCCAGCCAAGTCTGTTTGATATTTCTGTCGGATCGTTACTCCAGACTGTATAATCTTTATTCCATATTCTATCAATTACTTTTTCCTTATTCAATTTATCTTTTAACTCATCAATTGCTTTTGAATATTTACCAACCGAATATTTAAGCGACATTTTTTATCCTTTCATAGTAAAAATTTTCTTTGATCGAAATATAATGATAGAATATCCTGAAATAATAGTTAGATGTTTTTGTATTCATTCTTTAAATTGCCTTATCAATTAGTAAAGATTTATTTGAAAAAAACATCGAACAAAACAACTGTCTCTTACTTTATTTTTATTTGGATTGTAGCTGCATTCCTTTTAGAATCCAGTGATCTTTGGATTTCGGTAAATTTATATAATCCTGCTTCATATTGGGCAAGGTTACTTGAAAAGTATGGCGAGATTCCCGGACTATTGGTAATTCTTATTGCTATACACATTTATATAGTAACTTTAAAAGAATCATCTAACATAAAAACGATTTTGTTTACATCATTCTTATTAACCACAGCTTCACTGGTAACAATCTATATGTTATGGGCGATTTCTTTAGCAATAACCGGAAATCCAGCATTCTTTAACTATAACGAAATCTATTTTTTTGTTGCAGCTATAATAGCTAACATTTTTACTTCATTACTTTTTAAGAAACATAATAAGTTCTCAAAAAAATCAATTCTGTTTTCACGATTAACATTTAAAATGTTTTTTTACGGATATCTGGTAATAATACAGCCACTAAAAATATTCTGGGGAAGAATCAGGTTCAGGGATTTAGCTGAAAACTACTCAAATTTTACTGCCTGGTATATTCCAAACGGAATAACGGGAAATCAGTCATTTCCTTCTGGTCATGCTGCAATGGGGTTTATCCTTATGGCACTGTTTATATTTATAATGGATAAATCATTTTTTAAGAGAATATTTTTTAAAGCGATTATTATCAGTTATGCAATAGCTGTTTGTATCAGCAGGATTATTGTTGGTGCTCATTATACTTCTGATGTTTTATTCGGAGCTATGATAATGATTATCTCTTACCTATTAATAAAACAAAATATTAATAAAACACTAAAAAATTAATTTGATTGAATGCCCCGGTTTTTCTTCAGATAATTATCAACTGTTATAAGCCCGACAGGACCTTCATAAATTCCACCGTCTCTGTAACCATCATAAACTCTTACTACTACAGTGTTCTCAGCTCCGGGCTTTAATATTTTTGCAGGAACAGAATAGGCTCTTACAATCTTATACTCATCATATTTATTAAATTCCTTTGGAATATCTTTAAAATTCCAATTACCTGTGGAACCAACTAAAACACCATTAACAAATGTCTGATCGATATCATCAATTTTACCTAATAATAAAATCATATTTTCGCCTTCATATTTTTTGGGTACTACAAACGATTTTTTATACCATGCAAAACCATCATAATCCTGATAACCCTGAATATCCCAGTGAGCCGGAACCATTAGCTTTGTTGTTTTAATATCATCAATTTTTTCTTTAAGAAACAAAGAATCATCACCGGTTCTGAAATCCCAGATGCCGCTTAAGTTAATATCAGGTTCAATAACATCTCCTGAAATGTACAAACCGATTTTACCACTTATTATTCCTCCGTCAAGTTCATTATCATAAACCCTTACTGCAATGATATTCTCACCATCTTTATTCAAATATTCTTTTGGAATATAATATTTTCTGAATGCATCATAGGCAGTTCTGTAATTCGGTGGAAAACCGCCGGCTAAACCAATCAGTTTTCCATTTATAAATGTCTGATCAACATCATCTACATAACCAAGAATCAGATAGAGTTGATTATCCGATAAGTCTTTAGATAATTTAAAAGAAGCTCTGTACCAGGCATATCCATTATAACCTTGAAAGCCCTGATTTTCCCACGGAGAAGGAACATAAATTTTTTCCCAATTACTGTCATCAATATTTTTCTCTTTCCAGCTAATATCATCACCAAGTCTGAATTTCCATTTGCCGGACAAATCTAAAACCATTTTTTCCTTTACACTATTATCACGCAGCGAATTGACTCTCACTTCGCAACTGAGCAAAAGTATAATAATAATTAATAGTATAATTTCTAATGGATTGCGGGATCTCATTCTAATTTTTTTTATTTTTTTATAAAATCTATTCGAATAAATAATTAATTGTGTTATTATAAAGTAAACATTTGTAAAAAATTGTCACGGCAAATATTAATGTATATTCTCAAAACATTTTTTCTAATCAGTTATAATTAAAAAATCTAAGGGTCAAATGAAAAATATAATATTATTGGTATTTACTGCTATCCTTTTTGCTACAATCTATCCGCAGAATAAAAATAATAATGCTGATTCAATCCTTTGGCAAAAGGCAGTAAAAATCTGTAAAGATAATTTACTTGTTGATACTCATATAGATTTGCCTGACTGGCTTTATGATGAATGGTTTGATGTTTCGGTAGAAACTGATAAAGGTGAAATTGATTATGAAAGAGCAATCAAAGGCGGATTAAATGTTGGATTTATGTCTATCTATACATCACCAAGTCTGGAAACTAAAGGGAAATCCAAAATCAAAGCAGACTCAATGATCAGTATCGTTCACAAGATGGTTGAACTCTGGCCTGATAAGTTTTTATTTGTCAGATCAACTTCTGATATAATGAATAACTTTAATAAAAATAAAATATTGCTGACAATGGGAATGGAAAACGGTTCACCGGTTGAAAACAATTTAGCTAATCTAAAAGAGTTTTACGATAAGGGTGTACGTTATATAACACTTGCACATTATAAATGGAATCATATTGCTGATTCTGCAAATGATCCTGAAAAGAAATGGAACGGACTCAGTCCGTTTGGTGAAGAAGTAGTTAAAGAAATGAATCGCCTCGGAATTATGGTTGATATTTCGCATGTAAGTGATAGTACATTTTATGATGTAATAAAGCTCAGTCAAGCTCCGGTTATTGCTTCACATTCATGCTGCAGATTTTTTACTCTTGGTTACGAAAGAAATATGAACGATGATATGATAAAGGAGCTTGCTAAAAACGGCGGAGTAATTCAATTAGCTTTCGCAAATTTCTTTCTCAGGAATGATACTTATCAGGCATATACAAAGGGAGAAAATAATATTAAAAATTATTTGAAGGAAAATAATATTGCATCTGATTCTGAGTTAGCCTGGAAGTATGAAGAACAATACTGGAAAGATAATCCATTGCCGCCAGCCACTGTAAAAGATGTTGCTGATCATATTGATCATATAAAAAATTTAGTGGGAATTGATTATATAGGGCTTGGCTCGGATTTTAACGGAACCGGCGGAATGCTGCCTGTTGATTTGAAAGATGTATCTGAATATCCAAATCTTGTTTATGAGCTTTTATTAAGAGGTTATACTGAGAATGAAATTGCAAAAATTCTGGGTGGCAATTTACTAAGAGTCTGGAAAGAAGTTGAAAAGGTTGCTTCAGAATAAAAAGTGAAAAGTAACTGCTCATTATTGAGCAGTTACTTTATTATCAGAATTATTCTCAAAGAATTCTTTACATATAGCCTGACTCATACGTTTAACTTTTATATTCTGATCGTGATCGGAAATTTCTTTTAATTCCTTCATCCCTTTTTCACTATTCATTCTGAAAAACGCCAGACCAATTAAAATTTTTATATCAGCTTCACTTTCAACCTGTAATTGTTTGATCAATTCATCTTCAAAATCAATAAACCTGTATTTGCCTATCAGATAAACTGCACTTTCTCTTACTCCGGCATTTGAGGAATGAAGTGCTGTAATCAGATTCTGCTTTGCATATTTATGATTACATAAATCAGTTAATCTGTGATTTTGAGCCATTGTTGTTGAAATCATTAATAAGAACAATATTGAAATTGCAACTAATAAATAACTTCTGCCTGCAAATAATCTGGTTTTCATTTTGAATCTCCTTAAATAAAGTTAACAAAAAACATCCAAGCTTCTGGATCAAAACTACTTTACAGAATTGTATCTGTTGTCACTTCAAAGTAAAGAGATGTAAAGAAATGTCATGATATTCTGGAAGTTAAAATTTTTTCTGACAAGCAAGATAATTATGTTGATCTTTTATCAAACAACATTATACGCTATGAAATAATCAGTTTATAACCTATACCATGTACAGTTAATATTACTTGCGGATGATTCGGATCATTTTCAATTTTTTGTCTTAGTTTCAAAATAAAATTATCAACAGTTCTTGTGGTTGGAGTTTCATCATAGCCCCATATCTCAGTCAGCAAATCATCTCTGCTTACTGTTGCATTGCGGTGTTTCCAAAGATAACGTAGGATTTCAAATTCCTTGTGGGACATAGCTACATCTTTATTTTTTAATGTAGCTTTATAGCTGTTAAAATCAATTGTTAGTTTACCGATTTTTATTTCACGCGATTCATTATCCATTATCAAATTATCACTTCTGCGAAGAATTGCTTTTACCCGTGCAATTAATTCTCTTAAACTGAACGGTTTGGTTACATAATCATCAGCACCAATTTCCAATCCAACAACCTTATCTATTTCTTCGCCTTTTGCAGTAAGTAAAATAATAGGAGTAGTTATTCCGTTTTTGCGGGTTTCTTTACAAACATCAAAGCCGGATTTTTTGGGCATCATCACATCAAGAATTATAAGATCATATTTATTTACTAAAATTTTCTTTAATCCTTCTTCACCATCATTTGCAGTTTCAACTTCATAACCTTCAAATTCCAGATTATCTTTCAAACCTGTTCTCATATTTTGCTCATCATCAACAACTAAAATTTTAGGCATTTTATCTCCGATATTTAATTAAGAACCCGAAGGAAACATTAATTTAAAACTGCTTCCTTCACCTGATTTACTTTTCAGGACAATTTTCCCATTATGTGCATCCATAATTTGCTTAACTAGAGTAAGTCCAAGTCCTGTTCCCTTTGTAGTATGGATAAGTCCGGAAGAAACACGATAAAATTTATCAAACACTTTTTTCTGATCTTTTTCAGAAATTCCAATACCTTTATCCGAGATTTCTACAAACACAAAATTATTCTCATTGCCGATTGTAATCTTAATAAATTTATTTACTGTGCTGTACTTAACTGAGTTATCAATAAGATTAACTATTGCTTCTGAAACTGCCTCACGATCTGCCATAACTTTTGGAATTTCAATGCCGGGTTCATATTCAAAATCAAATCCCTTATTATAAAGATGATAACTGTAATTCTGATATATCTGAATAACAATTTCATTCAGATCTTCTTCTGCAAAATTAAACTTGCGTTTACCTGCTTCCATTTTAGAAAAGTTCAGAATTGAATTAACAATTCTTCCTAAACGGTTAGATTCACGACTGATTATTGAATAGTACTCTTTTTTCTTTTCTTCAGTTTTAACACGACCCATTTCAAGTGTTTCTGCAAACATACTTATTAAAGAAAGCGGAGTTCTAAGTTCGTGGGAAACATTTGAGACGAAATCAGCTTTTGCTTTAGAAAGTTCCAGTTCTTTTTTAACTGTATTATATACAAACCAGACAGCAGCTATTAAAACAATAAATAATATTCCGATTAGTATAAGATTATTTACAGCACGTTCCTGCACAAGATCCTGAATAGATTTTCCTACAAGTGAAATTCCAAGATCATAATCAGGGAAAATCCATAAAGGTTTCTGAGCCTGAACAGGTTTTTTATCAAAATCTTTTGTCGAATTATATTGATAACCTGTTGCAGGGTTTAAAACTGAAATTATAAATTCATTTTTCGCAACTTCCTGTAAACGGGGCGAGAGTATCTCTGTTATAAAATTCTGAGGATTTATTACTGCTCCATAAATTCTGTCAGTATGTTTATCTGTTCCAGCGAAAACCAATAAAGCAGCCTGATCAGAGGAATTATCCAAATCAACAGGTTCAATTTTCCTGTAACCTTGATTGCGGTATTCAAATAACTTTTGTATCTGGTCTTTGTACAGATGGAGAGTGTGTGTATAAGATATATTTAATGAATCAGCATTTAAAAAATTAAAATCATTTCTAAAAAAGAATTTTAAATGATTATCCTCCAGGCTATCAGCAATAAAAATAAAACTGAACTTACGATTTTCATTAACAATTGTATTCAGAATATCATTTTCAGATTTTTGATCTTTACTTGATTCAACCCCGGATATTATTTCATTTACAGTCGATCTTACTACATCTTCTGAATACTGATTAACTGAAAAGAGAATTGCCTGAAGCTGATTGTAATATATTTCTTCCAGTACTTTTTCATCTTTGCTCAGCTTAACAAGCTCATTGTATAATAAAAAAGCTATAGGCAAAATTATAATCAGGATAAGAATTAAGCCTATTTTTTTCATTTTATAATTTATTTTTTAATCAATTGCTCAGATACTTTTTCTTTTACGATATCTTTTAATGAATCATAAGTATGGTTTTCAGGCTTAACAGGTTTTAAAAACTTAACATTTATTTTTTTCCATGGCTTTGGGAAATGTGTTCCTCGCGGTAAGGCATCATAAGCACCTCTTATAGCTACGGGAACAACAGGTACATTCAGTTCTCTACTAAGAATAGCAAAAGTTTTTTTGAAATCGCCAATCTCACCGCTTAATGTTCTTGTTCCTTCAGGAAAGATAATAATATTTTTTCCTCGCTTTAAAACTTCTGCAAGCTTTTGTAATGAAGTTTTCAGATCATTAAGATCCATTACGATAACATTATTTTTATTTGCTATAAACTTAAGCAGCTTACTCTTTACGTGCTTTTCCTTTGCATAAAAATAAGTTTGTTTCATCAATTTATTTTTCAGAAAAACGGCAACAAACAATCCGTCAAAAAAACTCTGATGATTTGGTGCAATAATAAACGGACCTTCGGGAATATTTTCTAATCCTTCGCCTTTTAATCTGAAATATAATTTAAGAAACACCTTAGCGCTGTTTTTCATTGCATTATGAGTAAACCAGCTTTTGGGAAGATCAAGATTTAAATGCTCTTTAAATATTTTTCCCCAATCAATTGCTTCAATACTAAGCTTAGTCTTTTTATCTCTTACATCTTCAGCAAGCTTAACAACATTGGAAAATCCAACCAGTTCAGACTCTGTGTATTTTATTCCAAAATTAGACTCAAGGTAAACACCAAGATTCACTTTATCCAAAGAATCCAATCCTAGATCTATTTCCAAATGATCAGATGGATGAATTGTTATTTCCTTCTGCTGATGTAGAAACTCTTTTATTAAAGTATATTCCTGAAATGCCGGTTCGATTATATTCTCATTCCTCTCTCCTGATATCTGTTCAAGCTGAGGTAATAAAAATCTTTTTAGTTTCAACAGTCTGGTACGAGGCAATGGTTCTTTTATCAGGCTGAATTTCATCACCTTTTTATATGGTGTAACTGATTGATTATATTTATCAATAACTTCCCACTTGATCATCTCTTCAACATTTTCAATCCCAAGCTGCTTTGCTTTCTGATAATCAGGATAAATAACTGCGTGAAGTAAATCCGATTTTTCAAAAACACCAATCTCGGTAATTACTTCATTCATACTTAATATTTTATCTTCAATCTCTTCAGGATTAATATTTTTCCCATTTGATAAGACTATTATTTCTTTTTTTCTTCCGGTAATAAATATTCTGTTATCATCATTAAGATATCCGAGGTCTCCGGTAAAAAGCCATCCATCTTTTAATATAGCAGAAGTTTCTTCAGGACGGTTATAATAACCCTGCATAACATTTCTGCCGCGAGTTACAATTTCACCATCAATAATTTTTACTTCATTGGTTTTTAACGGTTGTCCTGCAGAACCCGGCAATACTTTTCCAGGTCTTGTAAAAGTTATCATCGGTGCACATTCTGTCATACCAAATCCTTCAAGTATTTCAAATCCAAGTGTCAAATAATCTTTAGCAACTTCTTTATCTAATGCTGCACCACCACTGACAAGAAATTTAATTTTACCACCAAACTTTCTCTGAACAGAACCGAATATTTTTCTTGAGAAAGTTAATGAGTTTTTCTTCTGCGCAATTTTGAATAGAAATTTTGCAATTCCGCTTTTATCAATTTTATCTTTTATTCCTTTTCTGATAAGATTATATAAACGTGGTACACCGATAATTATTGTAATTCCCTGCTGCAGTGTAGCCATTATATCTTCCGAAGCCATAGACGGAGAAAAAATAATTGTACCGCCAACACCTAAAGGAATTATCATCGTTCCCATCAGTGGAAATATATGATGAAGCGGTAAAAGCACCAATAACCTGTCGTCACTTGTATAAATATTAACATCATTCGTAACTGCTTCAATGTTTGCAAGCAGATTATCATAAGAAAGCATTACACCTTTTGGTGAGCCGGTAGTACCTGAAGTGTAAATAATTACCGCAGTAGCATTTGGATCAGGCTCGGGCAGATTTGAAAAGGTTGAAGCTTCATTAATTATGATATCATCCAGATTTATTTTTTCAATTTCATAATTCAATTGAGAGATAGCTTTTTCAAGTACTTCTTTTGTTCCAGCTGAGTAAAAAACTACTTCGGGTTTACAATCATTAAGTATAAATGCAACATCTTCTGATGATGACATAAAATCAATAGGTACTGCAACAGCATTTTTCATCCAAGCAGAATAAAATGCGTAAACCCATTCAAATCTGTTTTCAGAAAATATAGCTACTTTAGTTAAATTATTTTGGGGAAGAAGAAATGAGTAGAAATTTATGTTCTTAATCAATTCGTTGTAATTAACTTTTTGATCCTTGTGGATCATAGCAGTTTTGTTATAGTCTTTTAAAAGCAAGTCTTTCCTTTTTATAATGAATCATAGGTTCTAAAATATTAAATAATTGTCTAAATACCTGTTACTAAATTTTTATCTCAAATCCGATATAGGACATAAAAACAAAGATAATTTAACGGACAAATAATTATTTCTTAAAAATTCTTCCTTATGACTGTCTTTATTGAGCTAAATGGGATTGTTCATATAACATTTTGAAG
>Ga0208196_1003230_pt1 | contig 13981 bp, 14 predicted proteins | sample AD_JPNNA7_MetaG_FD_184443 | JGI IMG/M metagenome (GOLD analysis project Ga0208196, IMG submission 184443) | Active sludge microbial communities of municipal wastewater-treating anaerobic digesters from Japan - AD_JPNNA7_MetaG (SPAdes) (version 2) | ecosystem: Engineered > Bioreactor > Anaerobic...
TTTTTGAAGAGAGATAAGGTTTTATTATTAATATTATTAATAAAAATACTGTAATGCCCGGAATTAAAAAAGGGTATCATGAAAGTGGTCAGTTATCCCTGGATTTTATTGTTGGTTTTACAATCTTCATGATTGCCTTTATCTTTGTCATTACGATGATGTCCGGGCTTTTTATTGGTTTGTTCAGCCGGACAGTGGATTACGATGCAGTTGCTTATCGGACGGCGGTCATTCTTGTCGAAGACCCCGGGGAACCAAGGGCTTATGTTGGGACAAGTAGCTGGCATCTGCTTGATTTGTCTTATCAGTTGAATAGAGACTCAATAAAACGCCTTGGATTATCACTTGAAAGGCAATCCCCCGGCCACTTACAATCCCAAAAAGTTGAAAAATTTTTTACATATGCTCCACTTCCGGGATGTTCTGGAAATGATGTTTTTTGTTATCCCGATGACTATCGTAATAAACTCCTTTTTGGGGATTATCCATATTCATTCAATATATCTTATAGAATACTGGGGAAAACTGACCAATATTCTGTTGGAGAAATCCCTCCCCCGAAACATGGGTATATCCGAAGGTTGGTAAAGGTTAAGGAGCCGGGCGCATCGATGAATGTGGACCTTACAAACTTAGGGAATGAGTATATTCATGTGAGTATGAATTTTCATGAGTTATATAACCTCACCAATCCACTCTACAGAATTGATCCCCTCAATGAAAAGACCACGATATATCTCCGTAACTTTTTAATTCCAAATACAGCAATGGTAAAAACTCCCTTTGTAATTATTTTTCCAACATCTGGGGGTGAACCCACGGAGGTAATGGCCCCTGCAAATTCACCAACAATTAGAGTTTACAGTGAACCTGGAGTTCCCTGTTCCTCATATTCACCAGGTTGCATCATGTCCGACCAGTCTTATATTGAAATAGAGGAGGGGTTCTTTAAAAGGGTTGGACTTGACGAATACAGTTATATCAAGATTAATTTAACGTTCAATCAATCCATTGGTGGTTTTTCGGATTATGTATTTGATTATACGACGGCCACTATTCCCCCACCCTCCACAGCGGTGATTGAGGTTAATGTATGGTGAATAATATCGGCCAACTCTATACAATTGAAGGAGTTGCTGCAGGAGTCCTCATGGTTTTCACGGCTTACCTTGTTATTAATAGTACAACTGTGATTACCCCACAGGATATCCATATTATTGATCTGCAACTTGAACAACTTGGAAACGATGCCCTTTCGGTTCTTGATACCCCTAATTCGTCAGTACTTAATCCCGATCCTGCTGAAAATAAAAGTTATCTTCAGCGCCAGATCGAAAATGATGGGGGAAATGCATTTGGTCAGAATTTTTCTTTTCTGATAAATAGTAAGGTGAATCCATATGAATCTGATAATCTGAACTTTAATGCAACAATTTATTATCGGGATTCTGCGACTGGACAATTAAGGATGGAAGAATTCTATCAATCAGCCAATTATTATAGGGAAAATGCAGTAAAAGTAAAACGGTGGGTTTATGTGAACCCAACAGGACAAAACAATCCATTTGGTCTCGAAGAACGTGACCAGGTTGTTCTCGTGGAAGTATTGTTATGGCGCGGTTAAACGACGAGGGTCAATGGATAGTTATGATGGGATTCATTATAAGTATCAGCATCCTCATCCTCGCAATAGCAGTTGGAGAGTCCTCACTGGTTGGAAAAACCACTTCCGAAAGTGTTTTGGAATTTTCAAAATGTGATATCCAGGACTTACGTTCCGAAATTATGACGTTGAAGGAAAGAGGAATCTTGGATAACCCGGAAATCAAAAATGATTTATCCGAAATTTCCATTCAACGAGTAAGTGCTGTTACATATTTTTCCAGTTGGAAAGAATATAATTATAACTATATTTTTCTGCATTTCAACAATGGCGTTACAACATATAACGAGGTCTATGATGAGTATACCCCCTGATGAATTCCCCCTTTTTCATGATGTTGAAGGCGTCAGCAGTATGCAGGAATATATTCTGATTAGCAGCATTCTTATGATTCTCATGGTAATTACGGTTCTAACATTAACCAATTCTGTTATTTTACCACCAATTGACCGCCTTACGGAATATTCCTTTATTGATATCGGAAATGGAGTAAGTACCCGAATGGTCGATTTATATGTCATCGCGCCAAAAGAGGGCAATATCAGTACTTTCTACGATATTCCTGACGATGTTGCAGGAAAAGAGTATTTCGTTTCAATCGAATTGACAGGCAGTGGAGACCAGGTCAGTATTTTTAACGATAAAATACGCAGAAATATCTCTCTTTCAGGCATAAGTTCAACATACAAGGCAGGAGGACAAACTACCGGGCATGGCATGAATAAAATAACTTACAGGTCAGAGGCATTTCCATGAAAAAAATAACGATATTTGATGAACAAGGAGTTTCCGAGACTGTCGGGTTCATCATCATTTTTGGTATTGTAATGACCGGGATAGGAATGGTTACACTCCTCGGTTATCCCGCATTGCTCCAGCAGCAGCAGGAGGCAAACATTCGGAACATGGAAAAAACGCTCATTGTCCTCCAGACCGATCTAAACAGCATTGCGTTTAAAAACGTTCCATATCAGGAAACAACAGTCCAGGTATCAGGTGGAACGCTCTCGATTCTGAAAGATTTACCTGATCGACCTTATTTCAGCCTCCAAATCCCGGGTGTTGGAGAGAGGGTATTCAGGACAGGAAAGTTAAAATACATCTCCGATGATGGGACCACCATCAGTCTTGAGAATGGTGCGGTTGTGAAACGGTATAATGGAATCGAAGGGTCAGTCATGATCTCAAAGCCCCGCTGGTTCTATGATTCAACAACTCATACAGTAGTTATTCCAATGATTACAATCAATGGATCACAAGACTTTTCCCAGACGGGTATTGGAACCGTTTCAATGAAATTAACTGATATTCATGAATTTTCTTACAATATTGCAGATGAGACACAGACGAGCATATCTTACTACAATTATATTGAAGACGATTACTACCGGGCCTGGGAGCAATACTTAAGTTCACCTGAATTACCCCTCATCGTGGAAGACCAAAATCGTCCTTTTTCCATGAGATACAACTTCGGGAGAGATCCAATCAGTATGCCGGTCGAAAAACTCGTTATTAAAAATTATAATATCACATTCATATCTCTCTAAATTTTAAAAAAATGAAAATTCGTTCTATTCCAGGAGGATATAGATACCCGACGGATTAACTGAAGCACCGCCACCAACCCTGCGTGGTGAAGGTGCATCAATTGCCCTCCCGGTCAATCGGAAATCAACGGTATATTGTTGAGTCCCGGGAGGTAAGAGGTCTTTGACATCAAACTTGAAATATCCGGTTTTTTCTGTCTTCGCCTGGTCGGGTGAGAGATCTCTTTGTCCAACCTGTATCCATGTCTTTCCACCATTTATTGAAATGAAATACTGCTCTCTAATGGTTTTATCACCGGTATATTCCCTGTTCCAGGTCCATTCGTATATTGTTCCAATTGGGTTCTCCACTTCAAACTCTGTCTCTGTGAATTCCCCATATCCCGGAGAAGGACTCTGTAAAACTGATGCAAAAAGGTACGTGTCAGGGAGTGTCAGTACCTGTTGCCCTTCCGGTGTATTGAAGAAAATTGCGGGTTGGGAATGGTTGAATAACTGAATATTGCCCGGGCGATCGATTCTGAATGACATCGTTGCGCTCCAGACATCCTGTAGGTTCATTGTCCCAACAGTGAAAGGAAGCCGCATTGTTGTATTCCAATCCTCTGAATGATCGATATACCCAAATTGAGTTGTCAGATTCTTAGAATAATACCGGCTGGTGTTTGTCGAAACCGGGTATGTGGCAACGTAGGAGAGAACCTGGTTTCCTGCCAGTTCTTCACCGTTGACTTCGATTGTGCCAAAATCCGCATATACCGTTGTGTCAACACCTGCTTCCTCGCGGAGTTGCCCGGCAATGAGGGAATAAATGGTCAGGAGGTCGGAACCTGTGGGAGCAACGTAGTGTTTGCCTCCTGTGCCTTCTGCCAAGATTTTTAAGGTATTATTTGTATGAGAGGATATATCACTTGAATAGGCTATCGTGAAAATCTTTATACCATTTTCAAATGACTGCCTGGAGAGATTCTGGTAGCTGATGTCACTGAATATTGTATAATCTAAAGTTTCTTCAGAATACGTGGTCTCACTTTTGTCTGTTAGTGTATAACCTCTTCCTCTTGCAAGGGGATCTCCATAATAGTTATAGTCCCCATCGGTTATGAGTATAATAGCTTTCACTGCATCCGCCCTATTAAAACTCTCAAATTCCTTGATAGATTTATATAGTCCGTATCGCATCGGGGTTCCGCCCCATGGTGCAAGTCGGTTAATTGCATTCGTCACATTAACTTTATCCCAATCCATGGATGGATGAGTGTCAACAGTTGCATAACCTGAATAGGTTCTTCCATTTCCTGGATAATGACTGGCAATATATGAAGCGTCATCACTGGTATCCGCAATTTTCCACCAATAATACCATTTCCAATCCTTTCCAGGACCAAATGGAGGATTATAATCGGTATAACTCGCCAAATGTACAGTCCCCTTATACCCAAAAGAAATTAAACCCGTCCTATCTTTCCCTGATGAAGTACTGCTTACAAATGCCTTCGCTGCATCCATTGCAGAAACCATCCTATCAGGTAAATCCATGAGCATACTCCCCGAGCGGTCATGGCAGATCATCACATCAATTGGTTTTGCCTCCATCTTGTAACCATCACCAATGAGCTTTATGGTGACGCTAACGGTATCGGAAACGTTCGCTGTTTCCTTGTCGAGGTACGTAACGACATTGAGATAGGGGTAATTTTTCCAAGTGAGTTCGACACATTTATCTACCGTTCCTCCCCCTGGTTTCTGCCAGGTGGCATGCAACTCGCAATTACCCGTGGCAGTTGAGTCGTAATGATCATCTCCAAAAACCTGGGTGAATGCTCCGGGAAGGAATGTCACGGTCGCATATCCATTTTCGTCTGTGATATTTGAGCTGATTCCATCCTTGAAAGCAGGTTCAAGGGTTACCGTGTATGTCTCTGGATAATTGATATTTTGTATCGTGAAGTTTACTATTTCTCCCGCAACGCCATCTCCGACAGCATTAATCACTTTAGCCTTAATTTCAGCTTTTGCGGCTGGATTTGCATCCCTGCTTGCCATTGACTGGGGATTTGCTGTAATCACGATATCTTCGGGATTTGTACTGATGAAGTCCAGAAGCGTCGTGACGGATATAGTCTGGTTTTCCCGTGGGGTTGCCGTAACGACCAGGTCCCTTATCGCCAACGATCGTGGTCCATATTTGAACGAAGCATAACCCGTAGAGTTCGTAGTAAGTGTTATGTCCTCCCGTTCTGCTCCCGCAAGGATGACTATGTCGATATCCTTTAACTGGAGCCCGTTTCCATATTGGTCGAGAACCTTATATGTAAGGGTAAATTTGAGAGAGGGATCGTCGGTATCAGTACCAGCATAAACCCACGGATTTGCTTCCCCTATACCTGCTGGATTGACCGTTACATTAATTCCATAGGGGATTCCCGTCGCTTCTCCGGTAATTTTCACATATGGATGCTCAGGGATAGTTGCAGGTGGTATGATGCGGATATAAGTATCTCCGGGTTTCTGGTCCATTGCCATTTCGACCGCGACAACACCCGATTCATTGACCTGCCGCGTTATATCCTGGACAAAAGTTTCACCATCCCTGAATCTGGTAGAAACAGGTGAAGCCAGCCCGGATGGTGAACCTTCGATTATAAATTTTACCTGTTCCGCTACCCTCCCTTCGTCGAGTTCCCTACGGTTGTCGATGATGTTACCCCACGTGTCAACCATTCTGACTGAAATTGTAGTGTTTGTTCCAACCTCAACTTCGGATTTAAAATCAGGGTAGGTGGGTCCATCAATCTTGTAAGGAATGTCATGATCGATAAATATCAGGGTAGAATTTGTAGTGTATAATGTCTCGTTATAGTAGACTTTTGCGTATACCTGTGCTATACCACTTCTTGTTTTTGTTGTAAAAAGCGAATTTGCTCTCCCATAGCCGTCCGTGGTAAGAGTGACGGGGGATAAAATGCCCATCGTTTTATTAACAAGGTTCAATTCAACCTTAAGATTGGGGATCGGATAATTGGTAGTGCTATTTATTGCCCAGACAGAAATCTTTGCCTGATCTTTGCCATTTGCAACAAGCCATTTTTTATAGGAGTCAGTAACTGGATCTCTTGGCTCAATAAGAATTAAATCTGGAAACGGAATTACCTGGATACTCCTCTGTTCTACCTTTGTTTTTTCAATGCCTTCATCAATATAATAAACGGTGATTGTGAGGACCCCAGTACCCCCGGTTGAAGATGCAGTTAAAGTAGAAGTTGCTCTCCCATTCAAATCAGTAAATGCCTCATAGGGTGTTACTACACCCAAACTCGGGCTTGCAACCGAAAATTGCACCTTATTTCCAACCATTTTTCCTGTCTGGTTGGATACATCAACATTGATGTACATATTCTCATTGGTATTGATGGTTGTCCCAGGAGAACATGCAATGTTAATATTAATAGTTTCAGCTGCCCCGACAGATATGCACAGGCACAGAATGGTCAATATTATAAGGAATAATCTATACCGATCCCTCATGATACCCTCACCACCTTTATAGTAAGAACAAATCATGTCCGTGATGATATAAATATGTGCATAATTACCTTTGAATATAATATCTCAACTGGGACCTATTTACAAAAGATAAAAACCGGTTTTACCATAATAAACCCCCCACCGCAACTCCCATCACCTCTCCCGCCCACTCTTCTCCATGGTATTGGAAGGGTCCCTCCGGTTTGACTCGGCAGAAGATGCCGACGCGTTTATCAGGTACCTGCGGAAGAAGGGCTGCAAGGCCCATAAGAAGACGGTTGCCGTTTTTTTCGATTCGGAGGAGCTGGAAGGAACCATTGACAGTTTCATCGCCTTTTTGGGAGACCTCCTCGGGAGGGAGGACGTGGAAGAGGACAATGGCGGGATGGACGAGGAGGAGGAGGGACGGAGGTGTGACAGGGCCAGCGTGGAAAACCGCCTGGAGAACCTGGAGAAGGCGCGGGCCCGGCTGGAAAACCTCTTTTCGTCATGCGCGGAAGGGGATGTCGCGTTGACGGAGGATGACCTGCACAGGCACGGCGATGACTTTTTCGAGCACATGGCCCGGGCTGTGTTCCCGGTCATGCAGAGGAACCTTGCAGAGAGGGGCATCGACCTGCCGCCCCGGGACGAGACCCGCGATGTTTCGGACGACCAGGTGGAGGAGGCCGGCGTTTTCCTGACGGTGTTCGACATCCTCGATGAAAACGGCCTCCTGGAGAAAGACCGCGAGGGGAAGTACCGGCTTGCCCGGAAGGTCCCGGTGGAGCAGTGCCGGATGAAGATCTCGACTTTCGGCCTTGGCGATTTCGACGACGGGGACCTGGAGCCGTACGGGATCGTGCCCTGCACAAGCATCGTGATGGACTCGCAGCACGAGGTGGTCATGGATGGAACGGTCGTCACCGAGTTCTCGGCCGATGACCTCGATGAGGGGTTGGCAGGCCTCGACGCGGATGCAGAAAGCCTCGATGCCTTCTTTTCGGATTTCGAGCTGAAGCGGCTTGCCGTCATTGCCCTCATCGAGGTGGTGGGCGGGGCCGGAAAGATCAGTTTCGAGGACCTGCGGGAACGCCTGACGGAATACGTGCTCCGGTCCGACAAGGTGGAGGCACCGGTGAAAGTGACGATCGGGCAGGATTTCCTCTCCTCGCTCGTTGCAGAGCTGCGCAAACAGGGGTATCTTGCGGGATCGCAGGAGAACATCCGGCTGGCAGGGTAGCCGGGAGCTCTCCGCCGTCACTCACCCGCGAAGAGAGAAATCCGGGGAAAAGGGTTATGGGGAGGCTGGCAGGGCCGGCTCCTCTCCTCCCCGGCGGCTGCAGGAGTGGAATGACGGGGGTGCACGGGGTGCAGGGTTCCCGCCGGGGTGGACCTCACAGGTACCCGTTGCGGCGCAGCCACTCCACCTGCGGCCCGGTATACCGGTAGATGATGTCGCACTTGTCGTCCTGGAAACTCCAGGGGATGACGATGAGGATATCTCCCTCGCGGATCCAGATCTTCTTCTTGATCTTGCCCTTGATGCGCCCGAGGCGGGTCACACCATCGTAACACTTGACCCGGATATGGTTTGCCCCCATCATCAGTTCGGCCTGGGCAAACATCTCCCTGTTCCGTTTCTGGGGGAGCCTGACACGGATGATCTCTCCTGCCTCGTTCTTCTCCTCGTCGGCCCTCCCCTCGTCGCCCCGTCTTGGGTTCAGCCAATCAACTCCTCGCGGTCCACCAAGAGCCCCCTTTTTTGGGAATGAACATGTACTTTTCAAGGTCGGAGAATATAGAATTTTCCCGATCGGTCTCCGCCCGGCAGTTTTTCCGGGGAACTGCAGGACGCGGATGGACCGGATGACACTTCAGGAGCCCGGGATGATGGGGGACAGGGATTCGTTACAGGAGAAAGAAGAAGGAATGTTCCATCCAATATTATAAATAACTTGTTATCATATGTAATCACCATGTCCCGTACCCGCAGTGACATGAGCGAGGCGGCAAAGATCATCCGCGACCTCCACAGCCCATACTGGAGCGAGAGGCAGTCTGCCGTGAGGCGGATCGCGGAGATCGGGAGCCCCGAAATCCTGCGGGACCTCCTGCAGGGTCTCCGGGATGAGAAATGGTACATCCGTGAAGCGGCGTCTGCAGGCATCAGGGCACTCGACTGCCCGGACCTCGTGCCGGACCTTGTCGCATGCCTCGAAAACGGTGACGAGATCCTCCGCAACGCGGCAGCACTCGCCCTCGGCAACATCTGCCTGCCCGGGACTGCCAGTGCGCTGGAACGGGTCCTCACCGACCCCGACTGCCGCGTCCGGAAGAGTGCACGGATCTCCCTGGAACGCATCCGGTCTGCACTATCCCGGCAGCAACCGGTGACCCCCTAGCCAAAAACCCCCCTTTTTTCCTGACCGGCATCCCGCTTCGGCTCACCGGCCGGGGAGGATCACAACGAATAAGGCATTTTCCATCAAGATGACTCTTTCCCCCAAGGATGATGCCATGAACTACCGATTCGCCCGCCGGATGACCTGTGCGCCGCCCTCGTTCCTGGACCGGCTCTTTGCCGTCTCGAAAGATCCCCGCATCATCTCCTTTGCCGGGGGACTGCCGGCCACGCGGTTCATCGATGTCGAGGGGATCCGGGAGGCCGCAGCCCGTGTCCTTGCAGAGGACGGGAGGGACGCCCTCCAGTACTCGACCACCGACGGCTACCTCCCGCTCCGCGAGTACATTTCCCGCCGGTACCGGCAGCGCCTCGGGCTCGCGATCCCCCCGGAGCAGGTACAGATCGTCAACGGCTCGCAGCAGTGCCTCGACCTCGTGGCAAAGATATTCCTCGACCGCGGGGATACGGTCGCGATGGAGCGTCCCGGGTACCTCGGCGCAATAGAGGCATTCTCCCTGTACGAACCGGTCTTTCGCGACGTGGCCCTCGGTCCCTGCGGACCGGATATCGAGGAGTTTTCCCGCGTCATCCGGGACGCCCGCCCCAAGTTCTTCTACGGCATCCCGAACTCGCAGAACCCGTCGGGGCAGACCTACTCCCCGGAGGCACGGCGCGCTGTCGCGGAGGTGATCGGGGACTCGGACACCCTCTTCTACGAGGACGACGCGTTCGGCGAGCTCTTCTTTGACGGCAAACCCCGGCCTCCCGTCGCGGGGCTCGTCCCCGACCAGGCTGTCCTCTCCGGTTCGTTTTCCAAGATCATCGCGCCCGGGATGCGGATCGGGTGGATCTGTGCACCGCCACCCGTTCTCGGGAGGTTCAACTGCGCAAAGCAGGCCGCCGACCTCCACTCGAACTTCCTCTGCCAGAAGATCCTTGCCGCCTACCTGGAAACGCACGACCTCGATGCCCACGTCCGGCGCATCGCCCGCGCCTACGGAGAGAACTGCCGCCTGATGTGCGAGATCCTGGACGACGACTTCCCGCCCGGACTCTCCCACACCGAGCCGGAAGGCGGGATGTTCCTGATGGTCAGCCTCCCTCCCGGCCTCGACTCGCACCGGCTCTTTGAGGAAGGGCTCAGGAAGGGGGTTGCAGTGCTGCCGGGAACACCTTTCTATGCGTGCGGGGGCGGGGAATCCACCGTCCGGCTCAACTTCTCATGCATGGAGGCCGAGCAGATCAAGGAGGGCATGGAGCGGCTTTCCGGGGTCGTCAGGGCACTTCTCCCCTGATCGGGGCACCGGGATCCCCGTCACGGAGGGGGGTTACCTGCCGGGGACCACGGACACGTGACAGGAGACCGGGGAACCCTGCAGTACCCGCAAGCTATACGTGCCTGCTTCCCCACCTATCCTCTTGATGCACCATGGCAGATGACCATCGCGACGAGGGAGGGGCGGGAGAAGTTCCCGCCGGGAAAGGGAAGGAGAAGAGACACACAAAAAGCCACCTTTATGCAATAGCCATTCTCTGCATTGTCCTTATCGTCATCGCCGCTGCCCTTGTCACCCTCACCGTGCAGGCAGACCTCCCGCCGGAACCCGGGACCACCTATCCCTATACCACCACGTACGCGGTACTCATCCCGGAGGGAAAACCGGTCTCCATCGCGGGAATGGAAATCATCGTCCTCGCCTCGGGCGACGAGATGCTGATGCGGATCGGGGATCGGACCGAGAAGTTCGTTGTCGGGGAGACCAAGACCATCTCGGAGAGGCATGCCGTGTTCCGGACGCTCGGGATCGGCATCTTCTCCACGAACTACCGGATCGGGGCAACCTACAGGGGAAAGAGCGGCGGCCTCGCAGACTTTTACATTGTCATTGCAACGTCCCGGCAGGTCCCCTCCTTCCTCATCGAGAGGGTCCTTCCGCCTTCAATCCAGGCAAGGGCCATCTGACCCCTTTTTGAAACATCCCCGCAACGCAGGACCTCCCTTGTCCCTGTCCCTTCCGCGGGCGGAATGAATGGGGGCCGTTCCTGCACCACGGGGTTCTGCCCCGCGACCTGCACTTCCCGGGAACGGGACCAGGGCGGGACCTTTTAAAGGTCTCACCCGTGCCGGGATCGCTCCGGCTGGGGCACCGGCAGCAGGGGGCGATGGTGCCGGTTCCCCGGTCATGAATGCGTGGTGCACGGGGCGCGGGGAGACGGGACCGCGAAACCCTGCCTTTCCGTTGCCATTCCCGGATGCCGGGCATAAGGGGTCCCATCCTTTATGGGGTCAAGGGTTGACCTTTCCGGAGATGTCTCATGCGTGCAGGAGGGTTTCCATGAAGGCAGGGAGGACAAAAACCCCGTTCCGGGCCCTGATCGAGGGTCTCGTCGGACTTATCCTCGTCCTCGTTGCACTCGTCCTTATCAGGTACGTCGCGGACCACACGGCATGGCCGGTTCTCGACGGGTTCGCCGGTGTGCTCCTGGCAAACGCCCCGCTCATCGTGATCTTCTCGGTGCTTTTTACGATCGGAGAGGTCCTTGCCGCGTTTCCTTTTCCCCTCAACCTCGCTTTTCCTGTCTTTAACGCGGTGGGAAGCATGCTGCTCGTCTCCCTCATCCTGAAGGTAATCGCGTTCCTCGACCGTTTCTACGCACTCGGGACAGGGAGTGCCCTGGATATCATCGGGTTCATCCTGCTCCCCCTCACCCTCCTCGTCACGCTCGTTGCCGGATACATGTCCATCTTTGCGCCGTCGGGAAGACCGGCAGCAACGGCAGGGGACAGGAACGATTCGCCCCGCACAGAGCGCGAAGGAGAAGGGTCTCCCTCGTGGGACGAGATCGGGGAAGAGTTCCGGAAGGTCGTCAACGACGCGGTCCGAAAGATCCGGGACGAGATCCGGCAGGGACTCACATAGGGCATACCCTGCCCGGGGAGAGACCGGGCACTCTGCCCCCCTCCCGGCACTGCTCCAGCCGGGTACAATCCCGGACCGATCGCCCGCAGGATCGTCCCCCCTCCCTTCCGGCATTTTCCCGTGCGGGAAATGCGCCGCCCCCTTTTCCTCCACATTTATGTCCCATGAGGTCCAGAGCAGGAATCAATGGGAGATCTGATCGAGGACCCGCTGCTGCGGGACAGGACGTACGTTTTCTCCGACAGGCACGATGCAGGCAGGAGGCTGGGACGTTTCCTCACGTCGCTTCCCTCCATCCGGGACCCTGTCGTCCTTGCCATACCTGCGGGTGGCGTGCCTGCCGGGAGGCTGATCGCAGATGCACTCGGTGCACCCTTCTCCCTCGCGGTCGCACGAAAGGTCCGGATCCCCGGGGACGACCGAGTCAGGGTTCGGGGCCGTGACATGGGACGGGACCGTCCTCATCAACGAACGGCTGCGCTCGGCACTGGGGCTTTCGGACCACGATGTCAGGACCGCGGTTGCAGGGACGCAGGCAAACGTCCGCGAGAGGGTGGCCCGTTTCCTGCAGGGGAGGCAGGTCCCTCCCCTGGAGGGAAAGACCGTGATCCTGACCGACGACGGGCTTGCATCAGGGTTCACGATGCTTGCCGTGGCACGGAGTGTCAGGAAAAGGAACCCGGCCATGATCGTTGTCGCGGTCCCGACCGCCTCCCTCTCTGCTGCAGAGCTCGTCCGGCGGGAGGTTGACCTCGTGGTCTGCCTCAACATCAGGACGGGCCGGACATTTGCCGTCGCAGATGCCTACCGCGAGTGGCACGACATGGACGACGCCGAGGTTCTCGCGGAACTGGCAAAGACATCCTGACGGCCCGCCGGTTGCAAAACGGGGCGAGTAACCCGCTCCCTGCGGGGTGAAACGGTGAGCAGGTGCATGCACTCTCCCCTGACGCAGGCACTCCGCGGCATGGCTCTTCTTCCCTTCCCATGGACTGCGACTGCCCCGCCACGGCGGTCTCCGCATGAAGGATTCGATTGGAAAAGTCGCTTCTACTCTCCCCGGCCCGTGTAGGTACAGCTGCCGTTTACCTTTATCCAGTATCCCTTCAGGGGATACACGACCTGCGTATCGCCGTGCGTTCCAGTGTTACCCCGGATAATGACCGGTTCGTACCTCTGCTGCAGGGAATCGTACCCGATCGCCATCTCCCAGTGGTCCTGCATGGACCGGAATGCATCCCCGGCCTGCACGGGCTGGAGCGAGGCTATTCCCACGGAGTTCCAGCCATCGGACAGCGCCTTTGCAGGAGGGGTCCCGGATCCTGCGGGTGCATAGATGAGGGGCACAGATGTGGTGGCACGTGAGTAGACCCAGATTCCCTCCAGCGGCCTGATCCTGTCACCGGACTGCACCTGCGTCCACCTCGCGGTGGCACCCTCGTACAGGAAGAGGGACCGGCCTGCTGTATCGACTCCCGCAAAGACGACCCCGGCAGTATCGAATCCCGTGGCAAGCGTCGCCGGCACCGAGATGAAGTTCCAGCCGGGTCGGAGCGTCAGGACGTGCCCCGTGTAGGTCGGTGTCGGAGTGGGGGTTGCCGTCGGTGTCGGAGTGGGGGTTGCCGTCGGTGTCGGAGTGGGGGTTGCCGTCGGTGTCGGGGTGGGAGTCGCTGTCGGTGTCGGAGTAGGGGTCGCTGTCGGTGTCGGAGTGGGGGTCGCTGTCGGTGTCGGAGTGAGAGTTGCCGTCGGTGTCGGAGTGGGAGTTGCCGTCGGTGTCGGAGTGAGAGTTGCCGTCGGTGTCGGAGTGGGGGTTGCCGTCGGTGTCGGAGTGGGAGTTGCCGTCGGTGTCGGAGTGGGGGTTGCCGTCGGTGTCGGAGTGGGAGTCGCTGTCGGTGTCGGAGTGGGGATTATCGTATCCCCGATGGGGAGGGTG
>Ga0208196_1003277_pt1 | contig 13833 bp, 10 predicted proteins | sample AD_JPNNA7_MetaG_FD_184443 | JGI IMG/M metagenome (GOLD analysis project Ga0208196, IMG submission 184443) | Active sludge microbial communities of municipal wastewater-treating anaerobic digesters from Japan - AD_JPNNA7_MetaG (SPAdes) (version 2) | ecosystem: Engineered > Bioreactor > Anaerobic...
GGTGGGCATCACCTCAGCGCGCGGAAAGCCGATCGCCAACAGTTGATCCCGCAGCCAGACCGCGGCGCGAATCATGTCGGGGCGATGCTCCGCCTGCGTGCTGACGCTGGGAATTTGCAAAAAAGCCTTCAGCTCGTCGAGAAATTGATTCTCATGCGCGCGAGCGTAGTCAAAACAAGTTGATGTCATCCATGGCCTCCCTTTAGCGACCGGGAACGCGCCCTACTCCGATCCTGGCGCCGCACTCTCCTGTAGCCAGTGAACTACATACGGCAATTATACCCAAATGCCTCAAACTGACAACTCCGCCAACGCCGCGCGCATCCGCTCCAGGCCCTCCGTCAGCAGCGCTCGCGGCGTGCCAAAGTTGAGCCGCACGAAACCCTCGCCGCCGGGGCCAAAGGTCGCGCCGTCGTTCAGCATGACCCGCGCCCGCGCGCGGAAGAATTCGTAGGGGTTCCCAGGGATGCCCGCCTCACGGCAATCCAGCCACGCGAGATAGGTTCCCTCCGGCGCGGCGACGTGTACGCCGGGCAGATGCTCGCGCACGTAAGCCACCAGAAAATCCCGATTGGCTTCCAAATACGCCAGCAGGCTCTCCAGCCAGGGGCCGCCGTCGCGGTAAGCGGCCAGCGCCGCCGTGTATCCCAGCAGATTCACGTGCCCCACGACCCCGCGCTGCCCCGCGTTGAAGCGCTCCCGCAACGCCGGGTCGGGAATCACGGCAAAGGAGCAGCCGAGGCCTGGGATGTTGAAGGTCTTGCTGGGCGCCATCAGCGTGATGGTGGAGGCGGCCATCTCTGGATCGAGCGCGGCGATGGGGTAATGACGCTGTCCACGGAAGATAAAGTCGCAGTGGATCTCGTCGGAGCAGATGAGCAGCCGCTTCTGGAGGCACAGCTGCGCCAGGCGTTCGAGCTCGTCCCGCCGGAAGACGCGCCCCACAGGATTGTGCGGGTTGCACAGCAGAAACATCGCCGTATGGGGGGAGAGCGCCGCCTCAAAGCGGTCGAAGTCAATCTCGTAGGCGCCGTCGGGACGGCGGCTGAGCTCCATGGACTCATGGCGCAGGCCGGCATCCGCCGCGGCCGTGAGGAAAGGGGGATAGACGGGCGTCTGGATCAGCAAGCCGTCGCCAGGACGGGTGAGCGCCTGCGCCGCCAGATTGAAGCCCACCACGACTCCCGGCAGGAAGACGATGGCTTCGGGCGCGACGCGCCAATCGTAGAGCGCCGCCAGCCGCGCCACGAGCACTTCGCGCAGCTCCGGCGGGGCGCTGCCGTATCCGAAAATGCCGTGCGCTACCCGCTCCTGCAGCGCCGCAATCACCGGCTCCGGGCAGCGAAAATCCATGTCCGCCACCCACATGGGAAGTTCATCTTCCTCGCACACGTTCCATTTGATGCTGTCGCCAAAACGGCGGTCAATGAAGGCGTCGAAATCACAGGTCATGGGCCAGCTCCTGTAGGGTGTGGATTCCAGTCGCGCTCCCGCCATCCCTGGACTTCACTCTTTAGCCGAGAGCGCACAGAGAACCGGAAATGCTTTCCACCATTGTACGCCAGTTCCGGATCCGGGGCAAATGTCAAGCGGCTCACGGCCCATTGATCCCCGCGCCGACATGTCACGGGTGTTCTGCGCGTCAGCGCTCAGAAAATGGCTCACGGAGGAACACGGATTTCACCGATCAGCAAAAGTAACGCAAACTTCAGTTTGCTCTCAGGCTGTTATTTTTCGGGGATGTGCCGCAGGGACAGGTCCATTCTGACGCCCCCCTCTCCCAAAGGCAGGTTGGGACAGGCGCTGCGTCGCGTCCTCAATGCTGGCAAGCTGCCTCAATTGTGCTACACTAACACGGCGTTACGCTGCGACATCTGAGGATTATTTCGTGGAGGTTTTCGATGGCTGAAGTTGGGAAAAACATGCTGCTGCTGCTCGGCGGCATCTACCACGATTTCGAGGGTTTCCGCGAGAGCATGGCCCCTTTCTTTCAACAGCAGGGCTACAACGTCCACGTCACCTATGATTTCGATGCCCTCGTCGAGCCGACCCTCGCGGAGGTAGAGGTGATCGTGCTCAACACCTGTCTGGGCGGGCCCCGGCCCCAGGGCCCCTGGGCCGCCGATCTCAACACTGCCCAGACGGCAAGCCTTGTGAATTGGGTGCAGGCGGGAGGGGGGCTCCTGGGCCTGCACGCGGCCACTGTCATCGGCGAGGGGAGCCAACGGCTGCGACGGCTCCTGGGCGGCTACTTCGTCGAGCATCCCCCGGAGGCGGAATTCACGGTGATGCCCCTGTACCGCGAGCATCCCATCACCCAGGGGATTGACGCTTTCGTCGTCCAGGATGAGCTCTTCATCAATGCCTACGAAAGCGACGTGGAAATCCACATGGCGGCCTCCCATCGCAACGTCTGCCATCCCCTGGTGTGGACGCGACACGAGGAGGCCGGTCGGGTTGCCTATATCGCGTTGGGGCACAGCGAGAAGGTGTGGCTGTTGCCGGCCTACCGCAAGCTGATGACCCAGGCGCTGATGTGGCTCACGGCGTCACCTTCCAGCGCGGGGAAATAGGGACGTGTCCACGAGGGCAGGGCGGTAGCGCCGTCATGCCGCGAAGCCGCAAGATTCCCGCACCACCAGCTCGGTCCCCATGAGCACCTGACGGGGCGGGTGCGTCCCCTTCTGGATGAGCTCGAGCAGGAGCTCCACGGCGCGGATTCCAAAACGCCGAATGGGTTGGCGGATCGTGGTGAGCGTCGGTGAGGCCAACAAGGCGGGGGGCAAATCGTCGTAGCCCACCACGGCGATGTCACGCGGCACTTGCAGGCCGCTGTGTTGAATCGCGCGCAGGGCGCCGACGGCCATCACGTCTGAAGCGGCGAAAACAGCATCGGGGTGATGCGGCAACAGCTGTTGCATCCCCAGATAAGCGCTGTTTTCAGTGAAATCCCCTTCGACGATCAAAGCGGGGTCCACGGACAGGCCCATCGCGGCGAGCGCCTGTTCGTAGCCCCGGAGGCGATCCGCCCCCACAGCGGTATGCCGTCCTCCCGTGATCGTCGCCACGCGGCGCCGTCCCAGCTCCAGCAAATGCATCACCGCCGTGTACGCCCCGTGAACGTTGTCCACATCAATGTAGCTCACCTTGTCGGTGACGCTCGGACGTCCAGCGACGACCAATGGCAGGCCGCTCTCCGCCAACGCGCCGATAAGACTGTCTTCCCGCTGCCCTACCTGCACGATGAGACCATCCAAAAACCCGCGCGAGGTGATTTTGGGCAAGAGCTTCGACTCGTCGGCGAAAGTCTGCACGAGGAAGAGCGACAGCGTGTACTCGTACTGATTGCACGCCTCAGCGATCCCCTGGGTGAGGCGGGGGAAATAGGGGTCGGAGAAGAAGGCATGGACGCTCTGGGGCACCACCAGGCCGATCATGCGCGATTCCTGGAAGGCCAGGGAGCGGGCGAGGAGATTGGGACGATAATTCGTCTCCTCGATCACCCGCAACACCCGTTCGCGCAACTCGGGTCGGACATGAGGGCGGTCATTCAGCACTCGGGAAGCGGTCGTGCGAGAGACTCCCGCGAGCCTGGCAATCTCGTCAAGGGTCAATTGCGGCATCGTTTCAGCTCCACGGCTTGAAGTACCCTGGACAGGGCTTATGCAGCGCGCTAAATCGCCGCGGGCGCCAGATGGGAGTCATGTGAAATCCGACGCTTACCCAGGCCCTGCTTGGAAGCGTTCCCAGGTTCACTATACTTGATTTTGAAAAGGGTGTCAAGCAATTTACGACCGCCGTTCGGCGAAGCCTTTTTCGCGGCGGCATTTACGATTTGGGGAGTTGGTGTTAAAGTAGAGGGCGGTGCGCAACGTGAGCACGTGTTCTATTTTCCGAGGAGACCCATCATGCATGAAGAATCCATCGTCGAAGTGATCCGGCGGCGCTATTCCTGCCGCAGCTACGAGAAGACCCCCCTCCCGCCAGAGATGCGAACGCAGCTGGCGGAGTTCTGCACGGCGCAGACGCGCGGCCCGTTCGGCGCGCCGGTGCGCTTCCTGCTCATCAGCGCGACGGAGGAAGATCGCACCGCGCTGAAAGGCTTGGGAACCTACGGCTTCATCAAAAATCCCACCGCCTTCATCGCCGGCGCGGTGACGCGGGGGCCACATGACCTGGAGGATTTTGGCTATCTGCTGGAGCTCCTCGTGTTGCGCGCGACGGCGCTGGGATTGGGGACCTGCTGGCTCGGCGGGAGTTTCACCCGCAGCAGCTTCGCCCGCGCCCTCGCCCTCCGCGAGGAGGAAGTGCTGCCGGCGGTCGTCGCTGTGGGCCTGCCGGGCGAGCGTCCCCGCCTCGTGGATCGGGTCATCCAACGCGGCGCCGGATCGGAACAGCGCCTTCCCTGGGACCAGCTCTTCTTCGAGGGGGAGTTTGGCGCGCCCCTGACCCCGACGCAGGCCGGCCCCTACGCCGAAGCGCTCGAAATGGTGCGGCTTGGACCTTCCGCCTCCAACCGGCAACCGTGGCGCGTGCTGAAGGGAGACGGCGCGTGGCACTTCTATCTCCAGCACAACCCCGGCTACAGGAAACAGATGCAGCTGGTGACGGCGGTTGATCTGCAACGGGTGGATGTCGGCATCGCGATGAGCCACTTCACGCTCACCGCCGAGGCGGCAGGACTGCACGGCGCCTGGGAAACACGTCCCGCCCCTACCCCGCCCGATCCCGACATCGAATACATCGGCAGCTGGGTTCAGACGCCTTAGGCCGATTCCCCCAAAAATCGCAGGAATTCAGCCGCGCGCGCTTTCGCTCTTTCAGGGCAAGCGGCTGAAACATTGCAGGAGCACCCATGAGCACGAACTGGTTGGATTTTGGCGCGGGGATTTACGCCCTTCTGGGCGGCTCGAACATCGGCGTGATCATCAGCGAAGGTCGCGCCGTGATGGTAGACGCCGGGCTGGATCGCAGCGTCTCCAGGAAAGCGCTGCGGGAAATCGAGGCGCTGCACGCGCGTCTGGAGGCGCTCGTGCTCACGCACGGGCACGCCGATCACTTCGGAGGGGCGGGCTGGCTGGCGGAGCGAGGCGTCCCCGTGTATGCCCCGCCACTGGAGGGCGCCATCGCCGCGCAGCCCCTGCTGGAGCCTCTGTTTCTCTACGGCGGCGCTGTGCCCATCGCCGAACTGCGGGGGAAATTCACCCTCGCCCAGGAAAGCGTGCGCCGCGTCGAGCCGCTGATCCCCGGCCCGCTGACCCTCGCGGGCCTGCCGCTGACGCTCGTCCCTCTCCGCGGGCACGCCCCGGAGCAACTGGGCGTGGCTTACGGCGAGACCTGCTACTGTGGGGACGTCGTCTTCCCGGCGGAGACCCTGGCGCGCCATCCCATCCTCTTCTGCGCCGATCTCGACGCCTGGCTGGAGACGCTCGCCGGGCTGCCCGCGCTGCCCTACACGCGCTTCATCCCCGGTCACGGCGAGCCGGTAGCGGAGATCGCGCCGCTCGCGGCGCTGAACGCTGCCCGCCTGCAGGAAATCCGCACGCTGACATGGGAGGCGCTGACGGAACCGCGCGAATCCTCCGAGGTGCTGCGCGTCGTCGCCGCGGCCTACGACGTCACCTTCGCCGCGCCGCAGTTCTACCTGCTCGCGCTCACCACCCTCCATGCGGCGTTGACCTCCCTGCAGCGGGCCGGCGCCGCCGTCGTGGAAATGGACGCGAACCGTATGCTGTGGCGGAGAACCTGACCGCGACGGAAAACTTCAACGCTGAAGGGCGCACAGCGGTCACGCCGCGCGCCCTTACCGCGCCATTCCCTCACCTGCGAGGGAAGAATCCTGGGGCACGCCTCAACGGGGAGGCTCGCTTGCGGCTAGATCGTCCACTGATCGTGGATGATGCCGACGAGCACCCAACGCCCCTCAAATTCCTGGAACACCAACCGCAGGCTCGTCCAATCCAGGCCGCCATATTGGGGATCGAAACCGGGGAAATGGTATTCGACGACCATCGCGCCGGGGTAATACTCCTGGCTGTTATCTATGCTATTGCCCATGCCGAGGCGCTCGTTCACACTGACAGCGACGGCCGTCGTATAATCGTGGTCGAAAACGAATTTCTGATAGTAGGCGGCAAAAGTCAGTTGAATCGGCTCGCCGCTGCCGTCGTAGACTCCCCACTCATACAGGGTTGGGTCGGCGAACAGCCCCTGGAGCTGGGCGGGGGTGAAGACCAGGTCCTCGTCGCGGACAAAAGCGTAGGGGGAAAAGCGGACCCCCTGCGTCGGATGCGCCAGCGCGGCGACCGTGGCGAGATCCTGCGCCTTGAGCGCGGTCAGGACCTGCGCTCCCAGGGCGGACACGGCCTCTTCTGGAGAAAGCGGAGGCAGCGTCGGCAGCGCCGTCGCTGTCGGCGCCGCCTCGGTCACCGGAGTGCTCGTCGGTGCCACCTCGGTCACCGGAGTGCTCGTCGGTGCCGCCTCGGTCGCGGGAACTGTGAACGGTTCAACCGTATTGCAGGCGGAAAAGACCACCATGAGTCCAACCAACACCAGAATCATCAGCCACTTGACGTAGGGTACATACTTGTCCAGGAAATTCATCTGTGCCTCTTCAACCGCGGGATGCAAATCAGTATAGACAGAACGTCAAGTCTGTCAATGAAGGGCAGGGGCACTTCACGCCGGCGGCGAATCGCCTTCGGAGATATTGGACGCAGGCGAACGCAGATTTTAAAGTTTGCATCCCCATGCCGGTCGGCACGTGGAAACGTGCGAACGTATTCTATTCGCTGACTCGCTGATTTTCGGCTGATTTTCGAAGGAAGATGCCGTGCGCTGGCGCACATCATCCAAAAATGAAAATGTGCGGTCATAGTTCAGCCTGGTGTCAGGTAGCTCGACGGCGATGGATGAACCTTTGTGGCCTGTAGCTTTTGCCCCACCCCCTGCCCCCTCCCCAACGGCGCAGGCGCCGTTGGGGAGGGGGAGAAAAAATATGGGGTTTTGCAGGCGGGCTACGCCCGCCTGCAAAACCCCATAAAAAAAGTTCCCCTTCCCCCCGCGCTGTGCGGGGGGAAGGGGATAGGGTGCAAAAATTGATTCTTAATCTTCAGCAACCGTCAGGAAATCTTCCGTTTTTTTAATCAGTGGCTGAACAGTTACCCTGTGAGCCATAACCCGTGAGCAGCGACGGCGACGGCTCACCGGTTCGACACGAGCCCACCGCGCTGAAGCGCGGTGTTTGAGGACGTAGCAGCCCCGGGGCCAGGAATTTCTGATCTTATTCGTGAAATTCGTGTGCATTCGGGGCCATTTTCGAAGGGAGAAATGATGAAGCCTCAGACGATTCTCAGCCTTCTCGTGGGGATTGGGCTGTTGCTCACGCTGGCGCCGGCGAGCGACTCGCGGGGAGCCGCCGCGACGACGGCGTACACCTTCGGCGCGCCCGAGCTGGCGCTGACGCGCCCTCAGGCCATCGGCATCGCCGGATGGCTGCCCGACGGCCGGTTACAGCTCACCCTGAACATCAGCCCCCAATCGCAGGCGGCGTATTTCACGCCCGCGACGGGAGAGCTCACTTCCGCCGGGGAACGAACCGCGTGGGAGAAATCGTTCCTGGAGGCGCAATGGAGCCCCGACGGACGCTTCCGCGCCGCGATTCTCACGCCGGGGTCGCAGGCAGGCGCCCCCCTCCTCAGCAGCCACTTGCAGCTGTCCGACGCTCTCACGGGGCAACAGCGGCGCTGGGAAGGGGCGCCCCGCTTCGTCACCGACCTCGCCTGGGCGCCCAATAGCCGGTGGCTCGCCGTGCTGGCCGTCGCCGACATCACGGCGGAGGGCGCAGAGCGCGCGCAACTCTACCTCGTGGACGCCCTCACCGGCGAAGCCCCCCTCGCGCGAGAGGAGCTCTTCGGCGGCGGGATGTGGGGACAGCAGCTTGCCTGGTCCCCCGACGGGCGGCGGCTCGCCGTCGCCTGCCCCACCGCGGAAGAAGGGCGAGTGTGCCTCCTGCCGGTCAGCGTCAGCGCGGAGCCGCCGGCGTTGACGGCGGCCCTCACCGAAGCGGAACCGACGTCCAAACCATCAACGCTCCCTCCCCTCCGCGCCACGGCGCCCTACACGCCGCCGACTGAAATCACCCTGTCCGTGTACCCGCTCACGCTCAGCGGGGCGCGACGCTCGCCGTACACCCTCTGCGAGCCGGGCAGCACTGCCTGGGGATGTACCGTCTTCTGCGACGAAAATGACTTCCCCTGTGTGCGCACGACCGTCCTCCCCTACCCCTACGCCACCAATCCGATCACCCTTTCCATCGAAAGCGACTATCTGCTGGATGTGGTGCCGTTGGAGATGGGGACCTACTATCACGCCACGGCGCTGATCGCACAGGCCGTCGCCGCTCGCAGCTACGCTTACCGCGCGATCTACGACGAACGTGCCATCAACAACTCCACCGCGTTTCAGGCCTTCATCCCCTACAAGTTCGAAAGCCTGCCCCCGGCGCGTTTTCCGGACAGTCCGACAGCTCCCTGCGCCGCGACCAATCTCAACGCCCGTCAACGCCTCGTCTGCGACGCCGTCGCGCCAGGCTATTACATCGCCTACGACCTCGCGCCTGAGGACTACATCCCTGCCTTCGCGGAGTTCTCCGCCGATGCCTGGCTACGGACGGTAAACGGCGGACGAGTCTACCTGCGCGGGGTGGAAGATCCCATCAGCAGCGGCTGCGATGCGAACGACTATGGCCATCAGCGGGGGATGAGCCAGGAAGGCGCCAGCCGTTGGGCGCGGGGCAATCGCTGCTCCTACGCCGGCGCCGGCGATGAGCCCTGGAGTGTGCGCTGGGATGACGCGCGGCAGATTCTCACGCACTATTACACCGGCGTGCAGCTTCGTGACAGCAACGGAACGCGGCTCACGCCCGATTACCGTTGGGCGCCGCTGGAGATTGACTGGCGCAGCGGCAGCGTCAACCCGCCCCTGCTGCAACCGGAGGAAACCCGCACGCTCACCTTCACCGTCCAGAACACGGGCGTTTTCACCTGGACGGGCGATGTCTCCCTGGCGTATTACGGTTGGGAGGACGAGAACGGCGTCCCCGTCATCACGGCAACGACGAGCGTCACCCTCATGGAGACGGTGGCGCCGGGGGCCAGCCTGCGTGTAGGGCTCCCCCTCACCGCACCGCCCCAGACCGAGGCCTCACGGCATTACCGCCTGCGCTTCGACATGCTGCTCCATGAGGAGGGCCGCGCGGTAGGGTTCAGCACCCGCGAGCCGGAACGTCCCTGGCCCGTGTATACGGCCGACATCACGGTGATGCAGTTGCCTCACAAAGTGTACCTGCCCCTGGTGCAAAGGGACTGAAAAAATCCATTGGTTGTATAATACATGCTCACCCAGCAGTGTAGCGGCAACGTGAGGGTCCAGTCGCCTCATGAGCTTCACAAAGCGCCGCAGGGGATATAAAGGAGAAACGCATGAGCATCATTGAAGTCTCGCAGCTGACCAAGTACTACGGCAAGGCGCGCGGCATCGTGGACGTTTCCTTCGGCGTGGAAAAGGGCGAGATTTTCGGCTTCATCGGCCCCAATGGCGCGGGCAAGTCCACGACCATCCGCTTGCTGCTGTCGCTCATTCATCCCACCGGCGGCAAAGCCACCATCTTCGGCAAGGACGTGACCACACACGGGCCCGAAATTCGCCGCGACATCGGCTATCTGCCTTCGGAGGTCTATTACTACGAAGGGATGCGCGTCATTGACCTGCTCAAATATTCGGCCAGCTTCTACCCCGGCGATCATACACAGCGCATGCACGCGCTGGCCGAGACCATGGAACTGGAACTCAACCGCCGCATTAACGACCTTTCCTACGGCAACAAGAAAAAAGTCGGCATCGTTCAGGGCCTGTTGCACAGCCCCTCGGTGCTCTTTCTGGACGAACCCACCGCCGGCCTGGATCCCCTGATGCAGCGCAAGTTCTTCAATCTTATCCGCGAGGAGAACGCCCGTGGCGTGACGGTTTTCTTCTCCTCGCACATTCTGAGCGAAGTGCAGCGCCTCTGCAATCGCGTGGGAATCATCCGCGAGGGCCGCATCGTCGAGATTTCTGATATCCGCACGCTGCAACAAAACAACTACAAGAAAGTGCGTGTGAGCACCGACAGCACCGCCCCCGTCGTCTTCGACATGCCCGGTGTGACCCATGTCCAGGCAGAGAACGGTACGGTGCACTTCTTCTTTAAGGGCGACATTAACACCGTGCTGCAGCGCCTCAGCGCCCTCCGCGTGACCGATGTATCCATCGAGGAGCCGACGCTGGAAGAAATTTTCATGCACTATTACGAATAGGTGCAAACCATGAGTGCCAACATCTATCGCTATGAATTACACGTCCGACTGAAGTCCGTGCTGATCTGGTCTGCGGCGCTGGCATTTCTCATCCTCTTCTTCCTCTCGCTATTCCCGGCCTTCGCCGGGCAGGCCGCGCTGATGGACGAGATGCTGGCGCGTTTCCCGGCAGAGATGCGCGCCGCGTTCAACCTGGACAAGATGGATCTGGCAACCCTGCTGGGATATTTCAGCTTCACTTTCCTGTTTGTCCAGCTGTGTATGGCGATTCAGGCCAGCAATTACGGTTTCGGCTTGCTCTCCATCGAAGAAGCCGAATTGACCGCGGATTTTCTGTTGAGTAAGCCGGTAAGTCGTATCCAGGTGCTCACGAGCAAGTTGTTAGCCGCGGTGACCGGTCTGGTGCTTACCAATCTGGTGGTGTGGGTGAGCAGCTTCCTCGCCATCAGCCTCTTCAAAGGGGAACGCGAGTACGAGCTGCAGACGCTGCTCCTACTGTTGTTCAGTGGCATCATCTTCCAGCTCTTCTTCCTGAGCGTGGGAATGGTCATCTCGCTGCTGGTCAGGCGTGTGCGCAATGTCACGCCCTATGGGCTGGGATTGGGTTTCGGCGCGTACCTGTTGAGCGCCTTCAGCGGCGTGATAAAAGACATCGTGCTGGAGCTGCTCACGCCCTTCAAGCAGTTTGACGTGACGTACATCGTCGCGCACGGGGCCTACGACATGCCGCTCGTGTGGCTCAACGTGGGGATCACCGTCGTCGCCCTGGCGGCCAGTTACTGGCTGTACCTGCATCGCGACATTCCGGCGGTTTCGTAGAAGCGTCATAAGGCAGGCAAACGATGAACATTTTTCTCCGTGAACTGAAAGCAAATTTCAAATCGCTGCTCATCTGGAGCGGCATCATCCTGCTGCTGATTGTGATCGCCGTGGGGAAATTCGCGGCCTTTGCCGGCGACCCCGAGATGCTAAAAATGCTGGATACTATGCCGCCGGCCTTGTTGGACACCTTCGGTATGCGCGCTTTCAACCTGACGACCCTGACCGGCTTCTACGGCGTGATGTTTATCTATTTCGGCCTGATGGGTGCCATCGCTGCCGCGTTGTGGGGCAGTGACAGCATCTCCAAGGAAGAGCGCGACAAAACGGTAGAGTTGGCGCTCGTGCTGCCGGTCTCACGCAGCCAGGTCGTTACCGCCAAAGCACTCGCCGCGTTGGTCAACTGCGTCGCTTTCGTCCTGATTACCTGGGGGATCTCGTTGATCGCAGTGCAATCATATACCCCCGATCCCGCCTTCTACAAGTTTCTGGCGCTCGAAATGCAGGCCATGCTCGCCATCGAAGTGGTCTTTCTCGCCGTTGGGTTGCTCTTGGGTTGCGGGCTCAAACACTACAAAATCGCCGGGCCGCTCATGGTTGGCATCATTCTGACCACCTATTTCATGTCGGTGGCCACGGCGCTGGACAAGCGGTTGGACTGGCTCAAATACTTGACGCCGTTCAAGTACTTCGACGCGGCGGGATTCCTCCAAAGTGGGAGACTGGAGAGGGGCTATTTGCTACTTACAGCAGGCATCGCTGCGGTCTGCGTGACCGCAGCATACCAGCTTTACCGCCGCCGCGATCTGTACATCTGAGATTCGTCCCCTGCGCTGCGGCCGACTCTGCTTTGGCTCTGGGGCGAAAATTACCGTCCGGTCTTCACCATGAACTCGCGGCCGTCGGACAGCACTTCGACGTCGCCGTGCTGATCGGTGCGATAGACGGCCACATCCAGCAACCGCGCCAGCACCTGCGGCGCCGGAGCGCCTCGGGTGTTGTCGCTGCCGACGCTGATCACGGCGGCAGCCGGCGCGACCGCCTGCAGGAATGCCGGCGTCGCGGACGTCGCCGCGCCGTGACGGGGCACGTGCAGCACGTCGGCGGACAACAGCTCCGGGGAACTGCGCACCAATCCTTCCTCCACCGTCGTCGTCGCCGCGCCGGCAAAGAGCACGCTCGTCTCGCCATAATCCAATCGCAGCACCAACGGACCGGCGGCGTCTTCGGGAAAGGGCCACAACACGCGCAGCTTTCCGCCATCTTTCAGTTCCCACTGCTCCCCCGCCGTCAACACGCGGACTTGCGCGGCGGGACGGGCAGCGAGCAGCGCTTCCCAGCGCGCGTAGAAATCGCCCTCTCCCACGGCAGGACCGATGGCGATCTCCCGCACCTCATAGCGTTCCAGCACCGCAATCAGCCCGCTGAGGCGCGCCTCGTCCGGCGAGGTCAAAACCACCAGATCGAGCTCTCGTTCCCAGAAGGGCAGCCGTTTTCCCAACTGCGAAAGCAACCGTGAGGCATCCGGGCCACCATCAATGAGCACCTGCTGCCCGGAGGGCGTCTGAATCAGCGCCGCGTCGCCCTGTCCCACATCCAGAAAAGTGACATGGAGCTGACCATCAGGGCGCAAATAGAGGAAGATCCCCACCAGCGCCACCGTCGCCAACGCGCCCGCCCGCTGCCAGGTGGGCAGACCGCGCACCGCCTGCCACTGCCGCTGACGCTGGACGCGAGGTTGCGTGTACGCCCACAGTCCGATCCCCAACGCCAGGTAGTAGCCCCACACCAACGGCAGCCCGATCCGTCCCACGGGAATCGAGGCGAGGGGGATACGCGCGGTGAGGAAAACCAGCTCGATGGTGTACGTGAGGAACGCCCAGGCGAACCACGCGACGACCTGTCCCAAGGGGAACACCACCAACGCCACGAGCAGCGCCACGCCTCCGAAGAGCATCACAAACGGCTGCGCCGGCAAAATCAGCAGGTTGGTGAGCAACGTCACCACCGAGAAGCGCCGAAAAGTGGCCACGATGATGGGGATCGTGGTGATCTGCGCGGCAAGGGTCACAATAAGCGCGTCGCTGAGCCAACCGAGGAACCATTCCGCGCGCTGCGGGGGCATCAACCGCAAGAGCAGCCGCCGGAAGGTCTGCGTGAGGGGCTCGGTGAAGAAAAGCAATCCCGCCGTCGCCGCCAGGCTGAGCTGGAAGCCCACGTCCCACAGCACGAAGGGGTTGTGCGCCGACATGAGCAGCGCTGCCAGCGCGAGCGAGGTCGGCCCGTGGATGGGACGCTCTTCGCGGCGCGCCAGAATCGCCAGACTGCCCATCACCGCAGCGCGCACCACCGCCGCGGCGGCGCCCACCAGAAACGTGTAGAGCCACACGCCGCCCACCGCGACCGGCAGCTCGCCCTTTTTCCCAAAGACGCGCCGCGCCACCACCGAAAACACCCCGGCGATGAGCGTGAGGTTGAACCCCGAGATCGCCACGATGTGGCTGGTGCCTGTGGTGGAAAAGGCCTCCTTCAGTTCAGCGGGGATGCCCGATTCAACGCCCAGGAGGATTCCTGCCAACAGCGAAGCCTGCGGCTCCGGCAACAGACGCAGCAACGTCGTCAGCGCGCGCGCCTTGAAGCGGTACAGCGCCTCGCGCAC
>Ga0208196_1003285_pt1 | contig 13793 bp, 15 predicted proteins | sample AD_JPNNA7_MetaG_FD_184443 | JGI IMG/M metagenome (GOLD analysis project Ga0208196, IMG submission 184443) | Active sludge microbial communities of municipal wastewater-treating anaerobic digesters from Japan - AD_JPNNA7_MetaG (SPAdes) (version 2) | ecosystem: Engineered > Bioreactor > Anaerobic...
AATCTAACAACCGCTTGAACCAGTCTCGCCTGTTGTCACAAAACTTGCGTTCCGGCTTCGCCTGGCAAGTTTTGCGCCAATTGGCGGCTCGCTGGTTAAGCGCATGTTAGGCGGGCGCTTCGCGCAAAATCAAGAAAAAGAACATAGCAATATTTATCTTTTTGATTACTCTTTTATAGAATCATCTTTACATTGTGCTTGCTTCTTTAAAAATTGTTATGGTGCGTGTTCATAAAGCACATTTTTAAAAACATAAATAATATATTTATGCACGACTAGACAATATGAGATATTTCTTCTCATTAGCCTGACAACTTAAAGATAGGGTCGCAATAGATTGCCAAAATGAAGGAAATATAAAAGCAACTACAAATTCAATAATCAATTCTAGAGAAAACAATCTAAGACAATAAGGATGCTAATGTTATGACCATTACAAAAGGAATTGTTTTTACTAAAGATCAAATAATCGATCTATACAATAATGTAGGATGGAGCTCATATCTCGAAAACGAAAATGAATTGTGGAAAGCCATTGAAAATTCATTGGCATCGTATTGTATGTTCCTTAACGATAGAATAATAGGCTATGCAAGAATATTGGGAGATGGAATAACCACGATCATAATTCAAGATTTGCTTATACGAACTGAATATCAGAGAATAGGAAGAGGATCAGAACTCCTAAAGTATATCTTGGAAGAATACAAAACCATACGACAAATCTATGTCGTATGCGATGATCAAGAGTATTTAAATCAATTTTATGAGAAAAATGGATTTATAGAGATTCAAAAGTATAAGGAAAGATGTTACGCAATCTTTCATTAGGAATGATTCGAAGACATTAGAATGATGCCTAATCTTTCTATTTAGAAACGAAAAGTGTAATTTGAATTATGGATTGATTATCAAAATCATCTTCTATTAGAGAATAAAAGATTGAAAAAGAAAGAATAATAGGCTTCGCCTAACAATAACGTTGACTTGACATTGCTGATGTCACACTTTTTGCTTGTCGCATTGCTCCTTAGCAAAAAGTGCGCAAATGGCGCAATGCAAGTCACGCATTCGTTAGACGGGCCCTGCGGGCATAAAAATAGCAATGGAGTTGTAAATCTCTCTGTGTCATAAACCAAAAGAAACGCATCAGTCCCACACAACCTCAGGTTTCCTTTTCTCTCTGGCACATTGTGAGAGAAAATAATTGATGAGTGTCTGATAAGGAATACCAGAGTCCTTAGATAAGTCTTTAAAATAACTTATTGTTTCAGAATCCAATCGAATCGTAATAGATTTCTTAAGTCGGCTTGCATACGGGTTCTTTATGGATTTCTCAAAATTATACTCATCAAGCATGTCGGTATCGTTCATAGGAGGTTTCCTCCTTCTTTGTTGCCTTCCTTGCCGAGATGATTCGGATAATGGACTCCGACTCACGGTAGCAATGGCATACGACTAAAAGTCGTAACTTGGAACTCAACCCAAGAATAACAAACCTATCTTCTTCCGAAGAATGCAAGGGATCGAAGATCAAACGAGCATTTTCATCGCAAAAGACCGTTTTTGCTTCATCGAAATCAATCCCCTCATGCTTTGCTTGATTAATGAGGTTCTTTCTTGGGTCCCATACGAAGGATAATTCCTTCATAGTTACAATGTATGTACAATCATTAAAAAATGTCAAGTAGTATAATTTTATCTATACGGTACATCCATAGGAATGGGAACAATGGCAGCAAATTGGATTGATGTGAGTGATCTCAGTATTTATCACCTACTCTTATTAGAAAAAGTGCAAATTGCATGGTTGTTTGATTTCATTCGCGAAAAGGATATCGGCACGGTACTCTGGGCACATCCTCTTATTCAATGGTATTTTGAGAAAAAGTGCCCAGAAATCACCGATACAATGAAGAACATACTAAAGAATCACAATCATGAAGCATCTAATAATGAGATAAGAGAAGCAGAGCTATCGATATTAAGGCGCATTGCAGATTGGATTGTATATGCCGCTGATCCTAAGATTTATGATAATCTGGAATTTCTCAAATGGGACTCTCATGAATTAACCTCGATTACTGACTACAACAATAAGATAGTTCTTGATATAGGATCTGGGACAGGTCGACTAGCCTTTACCGTTGCGGATCAAGCAAAAACAATATTCTGCATCGAACCTGTAAGCAATTTAAGAGACTATATAAAAGAGAAAGCGAATAAAAAACGACTGAATAATATATTTGTGATGGATGGTTTAATAACTTCAATACCATTCCCTAAAAATTTTTCAGATATAACCATTGCGGGACATGTCTTTGGGGATGAATTGGCGAAAGAATATAGAGAGCTGATGCGAGTCACAAAAAAGAGTGGAATGATAATTCTATGCCCGGGGAATATTGATAAAGATAATGCGACCCATGATTTTCTTATAGAAAAAGGGTTCATGTGGTCAAGATTTGAAGAACCCAATGATGGTATGAAGAGAAAGTATTGGAAAGAAAAATAATCCGTCTAACAATCGCGTTGACTTGACATTGCTGTTGTCACGGTTTGTGCTTTGTCGCTTAGTTCCGCACAAACCGCGCCAATAGCGCAATGCAGGTTAAGCAAATGTTAGAACGGCTATCTGATTCTAGAAAGTGCCCATTCCTGGGTTGATACCTTGACAATGTATGCACTTTGCAGTATTTTTGCATACAGGAGGTAGCTATGCCACTTTTACAAGTTAGAGACATGCCAGAAGATCTCTATGAAAAACTGGCAGATACAGCAGAGCAGGATAACAGAAGTATCGCGCAAGAAACTGTCGCCTTGCTTAAGAAGGCATTAGGCTACAAAGAGAACAGAGTAGCTCGAAGGAGGCGTGTGCTTGAGGAGATAGCGAATAACCTTCTTACTGGATCCGATAACTTCCCTGATCCTGCGGATCTTATCCGAGAGGATCGTGATCGATGATCATCGTACTCGATGCAAGCGCAGGTATTGAAATAGCTCTCACTAGAAAAAACTTCAAGAATTACATGGAATTATTGGGAAAAGCCTCGAAAATCATTACATCAGACCTCTATAGAGCCGAGACCGCAAACATTCTTTGGAAATACTGTAAAGCAGATCTCATAACGAAAAAACAAGCATTCCAAAGGCTGCGGTTCTGCGACAATCTCATCGACGAATATTGCAGTATTTCTCTCAACAATGAAGAGGCATTAGGCGAGGGAATTCGTTTGAATCACTCAATCTATGATCTACTCTATTTGACCCTTGCACGAAGAAATGGTGCAGTATTGTTGACGCAAGACAATACATTAAAGGAAATAGCTACACAGCAAGGCATCGATACCTACTAAGAAGCGTTCTAACATCAACGTTGACTTGACATTGCTGTTGTCACACTTTTTGCTTGTCGCATTGCTCCTTAGCAAAAAGTGCGCCAATGACGCAATGCAAGTCACACATTCGTTAGAGCGACGCCTTCGGCGCTTCTCCCTTTATCCATGATTCATTCTCTTTTATAATAGCTCTTTTTTAAAACCATGTATTGACATCAGGCACACATAATACTATATTTATCCTATGAGCTTCTACTGGAATGAAGAAAAGAATGCCATCTTGCAAAAAGAGAGAGGCATCTCTTTTGAACGAATTGTGGTTGCCATTGAAGAAGGTCATCTTCTCGATGTTCTGGAACATCCTAATAGACAGAAATATGGCAACCAAATCATTCTCGTAGTTGAGATTGAAGGCTATGCCTTCTGTGTTCCCTGCATCCCAGAAGACAACGGCACCTATTTCCTGAAAACGGCCTTCCCGAGCAGGAAATATACAAAGCAGTATACAAGGAGAGAACAAGATGACCATAAATGAGGAAAAGGAACTTATGCAGTCCATAGAAAATGATGAATGGACAAGTGTCTCTAATTTTGATGAGATTAAACAGAACCTCATGAAAGCGGCGGCGGAAACCGCGATAAAAGACTATCGGATCAATGTTCGCATCTCCAAACGTGATGTTGAAGCATTAAAGACAAAAGCCTTAGAAGAGGGCATTCCTTATCAGACACTCGTGACCAGTATTCTCCACAAGTATGTCACGGGAAGACTCAAGGAGTCGAAAACGAAAGAGACTTCTAATGCTTAGCTTCGGACGATGTAATTTTTAACACATAACTTAGTACGAAGTATGAAGGAATATAGAAAAGAAATAATATCACACAACACATACTAAAAATGAGAAAAATAAGCATAAAACAATACTCAATAAGATTTAGGAAACTAAATCCAAGCGACTAAATCGAATAATAATTTTGTAAACTTTCGCCTAACAACCACTTTAAACAGACTCGCCTGGTGTCACGGAGTTTGCGACCCGCTTCGCTCGTTTGAGCAAACTCCGCGCCAAGTGGCGGCTCGCTGGTCACGCGCACGTTAGCAGGACGCTCTTCGTGCGCTATAATTGTATAGTCTATTTGAAATACTATAATAAGGGGATTTACTATGGGTGCCAATAAGAACGTATATCAGATAAAAATAAGCCTTAAGTATATAAAACCAATAATTTGGCGGAGATTCTTAGTAGAAGATAGCATCAAATTACCAGACCTTCATAAGGTCATACAAACAGTAATGGGATGGACAAACTCTCATCTTCATCAATTTATTATCAAGGAAAGATTTTATGGAGAACCTGATGAAGATTCATTTGAAGAAATAGTTGATTATAGAAAGTTAATGCTGAAAAGCGTATTAAGCTTTGAAAAAGAAAAAATTAAATATGAGTATGATTTTGGAGACGGATGGGAACATGAACTTGTTCTAGAAAAGATATTTAATAACCAGACTATTGAAAATCCCATTTGTGTGGCCGGGAAAAGGAATTGCCCACCAGAAGATTGTGGTGGGCCATATGGATATATGGACCTTTTGAATGTAATAGCTGATCCAGAGAATGAGGAATATAAAGAAATGAAATCATGGATAGGAGATGATTTTGATTCTGAGTATTTTGATAAAGAATGGATTAATATACTACTAACAAGAAAGGATTATGGATGTCTTTCTCTATTGTAAAGTTAATAAAAAGATTCGGCTAAGACATGCTTCAACCTGATTCGCGCTTTGGCATCATTCTTGCAGGGCTACAACAAGATTAAGAAGAAAACTGCAATTTGTAATAAGTGAGCAAGAACGACGCTAACCTGCAGTAGCAGGACGCGCTCACCGGTCAAGTAAATATTTGACGAGCGCTGAGGCGCGCGCAGTTATAGTTATTACAAGGATGAATGCTTTATGGAAAAGCGGCAAATCTACGATGACGGTGAATTGTACGATATTCAAAACTCATTTGATCGTGATGATATAGATTTCTATAAGCAAATTGTGCGGAAATATGGAGATCCTGTTCTTGAATTGGCTTGTGGAACTGGAGTACTTACCATTCCTATTGCAAAAGAAAGGAACTCAATAACAGGACTTGATTTATCAAAAGAAATGCTTAGACAAGGAATAAAGAAAGCAGAAGGAATAAAAAACATCGAATTTGTCAATGGAAATATGACCAACTTTAATCTTGGAAAAAAATTCAAAACAATCTTTTTAGGATTCAATAGTGTTTGCCATTTATTTAGCTACTTCGAAATAACGAATATGCTGACTTGTGTAAAAAATCATCTTGAATCAAATGGAGTATTTGTTTTGGATTGTTTTATACCAAGCGCAAAATATCTCTGCAGGGATGAAAATACTCATTATCCAGTGATCGATGAAAGAGGGCTGAAGATAACAGAGACTAATAAATATGATTCAATAGAGCAAATTAACCATATAAAATGGTTTTACGAATATGAGGGTGAAAAATGGATAGAAGACCTCGATATGAGAATGTTCTACCCTCAAGAAATTCAAAATTATATTAAGATAAATGGAATGAAGATTATAGAAATGTATGGGGATCATGATTTTGGCGAATTTAGTGATAAAAATAGATTCCAAATATACGTTTGTAAAAAATAATAAGTAGGGGTTCCTGAATAAAATCTAAAGTATTGTATAATAATATAATAAAAGATATAATGATCCCATAAAGTGCATGAAAAACTAGCGAAAAGGCTTAAAACCCGTGCACTTGAAAGGGAAAGAATGTACCGAATACCAGAAAAAGTGTCTGAGTTTGAGAAATTCGATATGGTCTTCGTAGGGAAGCTCAACCGTCAGAATCGATGGGTAATTCTAGCGGAATTAATCCCGTGGGATAAGGTTGAAGAAAAATACGCACAACTTTTCGACACGAACAATGGGCGACCAGCACTCTCGGTGCGCGTTGCGTTAGGCGCTCTTATCATTAAAGAGAAATCGAAGTTGCCGGATGAAGAGCTCGTGGAGTATATCAGGGAGAGTCCGTATCTCCAGTACTTCTTAGGGTATGAAGGGTATAAGGATGAGTTACCCTTTGATCCCAGTATGATGGTTCATTTCAGGAAGCGGTTGTCGGGAAATATTCTTAAGGAAGTGAACGCCCTGATCATCGAGAGAAGCAAAGCCGATGACGAAGCTCGCGACGATAGTGATGAAGGAAAAGGCGCTGGGGAAGGGGAAGCAAAGGAGCCTGAGAATAAAGGGACACTGATTGTCGACGCGAGTTGTGCACCAGAAGATATGCGGTTTCCGCACGATGTGACTCTTTTGGATGAGGCGAGACGGAAGACGGAACGCGTCATAGATTGCCTTCAGAACTATGCTCCCGAGGGATATGAGAAGCCGAGGACGTATCGGAAGAAGGCTAGGAAGGAGTTTTTGACCTTCATACGGAACCGTAAGCCACGGGAACGAACGATACGGAAAGCGATAAGGAAGCAGCTCCAGTATGTTGAGCGAAACTTGAGAATCATAAGTAATTACAAGGGGATTGTTGGAATCAAAGGGCTTTCAGGGAAGCAGTATAGAGAGCTTGTGGTGATCTCTGAGCTTGTGCGGCAACAGCGGGAATTGTACACACACAAGAGCCGCTCGATTGAAGGAAGGATATTGAGCATCTCAAAGCCGCATGTGCGGCCTATTGCGCGAGGCAAGGCGCGAGGGATGTATGAGTTTGGGGCGAAGTTGTCGGTGAGTCTTGTGGATGGCCTAACCGAAGTACATAGACTTTCATGGGAACCTTACAACGAGAGTCAGGACTTGAAGGGACAGATAGAAACATATCGACAGAGATACGGTAGGTATCCTGAAGTGGTGTGCGCCGACAAAATATATCGGACACGAGAGAATCTGCGGTACTGCCAGGAGTATGGAATACGATTATCGGGGCCAAAGCTTGGGCGTCCATTCAAAGAGAGCCATAAGAATAGCGCGCTACTGCGAGAGCAGCGAAGCATAGCACGACAAGATGAAAGTGTGAGGATTGCGGTTGAGGGGAAGTTTGGGGAAGGGAAACGACGGTATTCGCTTGATCTGATCGGGACGAAACTGCGATCAACGAGTGAGAGTGCGATTCACCTGGTGTTCTTGGTGATGAACCTCATGGTGCTGTACCGGAGGAAGGCGAAGGCCTTCTTTGTGGCTCTATTGGATACCCTAGTTGAGATGGTCAGAATAGCTTTTGGGAAGCGAATTTGTCAGCTTATAGCTGCTTGAAAAACCAGAAAGCGAGTTCTTCAGGAACCCCTAAGTAGTAATAAATGCATAACACCCGCTTCAACATGACTCCCCGGCCTGTCACGCAATCTGCATTCGCTTCGCTCTTTTGAGCAAACTCCGCGCCAACCTGCTCACTCACGCAGGACGCGTCTCGCAAGTTACGCACACGCTAGGCTCGCTATGGATTGTTAATTGTGTTATGGCTGTTTTCTTAAAGAGGAGGATAAAGAGTAACATGGTAAATATTCGTGAAAAGAATGATTCTGATAATAGTTGGATAACAAATCTGCTAGTCAATAACTGGGGTGGGGAATCAATTATTACAAAACGGAAAGTGTATTTCGTACAAGAACTAAAAGGCTTTATAGCTGAAAATGATCACCAATCAATAGGATTATGCTTATATAATATTGCGAATAATGAATGTGAAATATCTTTTCTTGAAGCATTTCAACAATACAAAGGCATAGGGACTGCCCTAATCAATAAAATATTCGAAATTGGCATAAAAGAGCATTTGAAACGGATATGGTTAATAACTACCAACGATAATATTGATGCTCTTAGGTTCTATCAAAAGAGGAATTTCATATTGAAAGATATTTATAGGAATGAAATAGCCGAAACGAGGAAAATTAAACCGAATATTCCACAGAAAGGATATTATAATATTCCAATACGCGATGAAATTGAATTGGAATATATTATAATATCGTAAATGTTGTGATACCGTTTTTAATTCGCGTAAAATTAGTTGGAAAAACATAAATATTAATTCAAGACTAAATATTTTATTTAGTATAATGTTTTTTGTATTAAGCATAGATTGTAGGAGCCTAACACTCGCTTCAACCGGATAATCCGGCCTGTCATGGTTTGTGCGGCGTTGCTTCGATGCTAGCACAAACCGCGCCAATTTCAGGCTCGCTGGTTAAGCGCACGTTAGGCAGTGGCCGATCTATTTGCAAATATAAGTAGGGTTTTTCAATGGATATTCCACGTATTTTCAACATCACCGAAAGCGCTCACCGCATTCATAATCCATTCACACCAGAAAAGCTAGCTACTCTTGGTGCGGCGCTGCGTCTGGATAAAGGTATGCGGGTGCTCGACCTCGGTAGCGGTTCTGGGGAGATGCTATGTACCTGGGCACGCGATTACGGAATCGTTGGCATCGGCATCGATATGAGCCAGTTATTCACTGAGCAAGCGAAACTCCGCGCTGAAGAGCTCGGGGTGGCCGATCAGGTCAAATTCATCCATGGCGACGCTGCAGGATATGTCTCTGACGAGAAAGTCGATGTAGCAGCTTGTGTCGGTGCCACGTGGATTGGAGGAGGAGTCGTCGGCACTATTGAGCTTCTAGCGCGGAGCCTCCGAACCGGAGGAATCATCCTCATAGGCGAGCCCTACTGGCGGCAATTGCCGCCGACAGAAGCTGTTGCTAAGGGCTGTCTTGCTGGCTCAATTTCCGACTTTCTCCTGCTTCCAGAATTTCTCGCGTCTTTAAGACAGCTTGGCTACGATGTAGTTGAAATGGTTCTGGCTGATCAAGACAGCTGGGACAGATACGAGGCAGCAAAATGGCTCACCATGCGCCGATGGCTTGAAGCCAATCCAGACGACGAGTTAGCTAAAGATATTCGAGACGCACTTAGCTCGGAACCAGAGCGCTATGCCGCTTATACTCGTGAATACCTTGGCTGGGGTGTCTTTGCACTAATGCCGCGCTGATGGAGGGATTACTGATAGGTATTAGAAAAGATCTAATTCAAAAGAAGTTTCTATGGAAAGAATGGATTTAGGCCCGATAGAAGCATAAAAACTATAGAAAAGCTTGGATCAAATGAAATACGATATGTTAAGGAGTTGACGTTGAATCAGGTTATACAGTCATTGTACGACAGAAAATCGGTACGAGTTTTCGAAGAAAAGCAATTATCGGAATCAGATAAGAAGCTGATCATAGATGCGGCAATCCAGGCTCCAACCGCTGGGAATCAAGTTTTATATACGATACTTGATATAGACGACAATAAGATCAAACATGAATTATCTATTATCTGTGATAATCAGCCATTCATTGAAAAGGCACCATTTGTGTTGGTTTTTCTTGCGGACTGTAGAAAATGGTACGATGCATATAGACTCGCGGGAATAGATGCAAGAGAACCAGGCGTTGGAGATATCCTCCTTGCATGCGAAGATGCGGTAATAGCAGCTCAAAATGCAGTAATTGCCGCCGAATCGCTTGGTATTGGATCTTGCTATATTGGTGATATCCTGGAAAACAAAGAAAAAGCGGTAAGACTATTGAATCTCGATAGATATACTCTCCCAATAACCATGCTAATATTTGGATATCCGACAGAGCAACAGCGCAACAGACCAAAACCAAAAAGGTTCAATAGCAGATATATTGTTCAAAAGAATAGATATTCACCGATGAATGAAAATCAAATAAAAGATATGTTTCAAGAAGTACATGATGAGGATGGTTTCGATTATAATGAGTATATGAAGGCATTTTGTGCAAGGAAGTATATGTCCGAATTCGCCTTAGAAATGAATAGATCGGTATTTGAGTATTTTAAGAATTTCATGAAGCTATAGTCTTATGCAATAATTGGAAGCAGAAAATTTTAACAATCGCCTCAACTCGATAACCTGGATTACCTCAAAAAGAAAAGGCTTGGGCTAATGATCATTCTCCCAATTTACGCAGTTCTGCATTGATTTGACTCACAATTTTGGAATCCAGCTTTATTGAAGCTCGATCGTAGGTAAAAAGCCCATTGATCTCATCCTCTACATCGCTCACCTGTGTATAAATAGATGCCGATAATCCAAGCTGCACCGAAGGAAGTACTTCACTGCGATACAGTGCATCAAAAGCTGTTGTAAGGGACTGTGTATTGGCGTACATACGGTAACCGAATAACTTGTCTGAAGCCATGTGGCCTTCGATGGGACAGCTATATCCACCAAACTCTGTGAGAGCATGAATGCGATCATATCTATCGGGCTTTAGGCGATATCTCTTGTAATAAACATGACGGCTTTGGAAATCTCCACAATGCTGATCATGCCAACCGCTTGCCGAATCGATAAGTCGTGAGGAATCGATCTTTCGCAATTTCTCTGTTATGAGACATGCGTCAAACTGACCCCAGCCTTCGTTGAAGGGGACCCATGCTGCAATGCTCACGGTGTTATAGAGTAACATCACCGTGTTTTTCATATCGGCTTCAAATATTGCGCGCCCTTCCGTGCTGCTGCGCCCGAAGCAGCGGTAATGGTTGTCGTGCAGATGAACATTGATGAATGGCAGCCATTGTGTAACTATGGGATTATACGGTCCTCCACCGCTCACGAAGTCCTGCCAGACAATGATGCCTAGCCTGTCGCAATGATAATACCATCGCAAAGGTTCGATCTTGATATGCTTACGCAGCATATTGAAGCCCATCCGCTTTATCTCTGTCAGTTCCCAAATTATCGCTTCATCGCTCGGTGCGGTGTAAAGCCCGTCGCTCCAATAACCCTGATCCAATAGACCTGTCTGAAAAATCGGTTTTCCATTCAATGCTAGTCTGGCATGACCATTTTCGTCATGCATGACAGAGAACTCTCGCATGCCAAAATAGCTTTCCACACTATCTTTTCCTGCATCGATGCGTACCGTATACAGAAAAGGATCATCCGGGCTCCAACTTCGAAAACCTTCCAATTTAATTGTCACTTTCTGGCTACAAAAATGCTCCTCGGTTTCCAATTTCCCATTCGCGTAGATGCTTATGATGCTCTCTGGAATTGCCACTCCAACCCAATCGAGTTCGAAATCAACTGTCGATTCATGGTAAGATGGAGTGATGCGCAGACTGCGAATATATTCGAAAGGCACATATTCCGCCCATACTGTCTGCCATATACCGCTCTGCGCTGTATACCAGATGCCCCCACGTTTCAGCTTCTGTTTGCCATAGGCTTGTTTACCAGTGTCCGAATCATCGGTGACGCAAATAACAAGCGTATTATCGCCTTGCCGAACAAGCTCAGTTATATCGAAAAAGAATGGCAAATAACCTCCGTTGTGTTCCCCTACCCTTATGCCATTCAAAAAAACCACGCAGCATTGGTCGACAGCTCCGAAATGCAGTAGTATACGACGTCCATTCGAGTTCTCGAATTCTATTATTCTTCGATACCACAGCATCTGCCTGGGCAATAGCTGCCGCCCCACACCAGATAAGAGACTTTCGGGAGAAAATGGTACCACAATCTCCCCATCATAATTTGAAGGCTCCTTTTCCGTAGCTTCTTGGATCGCATATTCCCATATTCCATTGAGACATAGCCATTCCTGGCGCTTCATCTGCGGTCGGGGATATTCGCAATGTGGGTGATTCTTATCCAGTGTTTGTCCCCAGCGTGTATAGAGCTGGCGCATTTCGTCTTTGTGTTTATCATTCATAGCAATAATCGATTCTCTATATGCTCGCAACGAATAATTCGATCATATAATATTTTTCCCTAAAGAAAGGGCTATATGGCTTTTACTGCAGCGTTCTCTTCTACTCGTCGATGATAATCGCGGGAAGCAAAGCCGAGAGGAATGAACGCTGGTACCAATAGAATCGCTGCCCAGAGATAAATCGCCTCGGTTGGAATATTCTCCATGATTCCGAATTCATTGAGAAATGTGCCCGAACCGGTCTTGATTATGATGTTTCCAATAACTGTGCCAATAATCATTGGGATAAGTGTAAAGAATGTAATTCGGACACCCTCGAACTGGCCTCGGTTTTGTTCGGGATAAAGCTGTTTTACCCACATTGTCATGCATTGCGCAATGAGCACATAACCTCCGCCAGCAAGGAATACGCCTAAAAACAAAACAATATTTTTTGTGGAGAATACGTTTTCGATATCTACCATACCTGGACGAACAAATAGGTAAATTACCCAAAGGCCAATCATATCGATAATTATAGCAATTCCTGCAACGAGAGGCGTTTTATTCCGATTGATAAGGCCTATGGCAGGTATGACCAGCGCCATTGCGGCTATAAGCCCTACACCTTCAATAAGGCCCATACTATCGGGAGTGAATCCTATGCGATAGATCAGCCAGTTGCCCATGTGAACAAAGTAGATATTGAACGGGATAAAAAATAAAGCCGTAGTAATGCTTACGAGCACGAGCTCACGGTGAGAGAAAAAGCCTTTAAAGCTAAATACGCTTAAAAATTGATCCCAAAATTTGCCCTCTTTATGGGGCTTAAGCGATGGTGCATCCTTCATTGTGAATAACGATAATATGCCCATTGCAATGACAAATATGCCCATCGCCCAGAATAACCGTTGGTAGTTGTCCTCTGGCCCGATTAACATTCCACCAAGTACCGTACCTACAATAGTACCGATTACTGGCTGCGTAGCAAGAGCCGCTCCGAGCTGTCCTCTATTACTATCAGTAGTGATGTCATTTATCCATGCGTTGAAGCCCGAATCGTTGCCCATTGAACCGAAGAAACTCATCACATCGTCTGCTAACACCACCAATACAGCAGCGAATGTGCCTAATTCTACGCCTTTTGCCACTGTGCCACTGTTGATAAACTCAGTCATTCCAAAGGCAATGGTGAATATACCCCAAAAAATATAGCCAATAGCGATGTATCTGCGGCGGGTACCTCTGCGATCGGATAGAGTCCCAAAAAAGAATGTCGAGAAAGTGGTAACGAGTGCGCTTGTGATAACCATCAATGTTACGATTGTAGAGTCCTTAGCAATTTTTGCGTATACAAAAGTGTTGAACCATTGATTCTCGATATTCCAGCAAAGCTGTCCTGCTAGTCCTAGCCCCCATATAAGCATCCATAGCCTGCTTCTGCTAATTGATCTACTCATCGAAAGCCCCTTGCTCCTGACTGATTTCTATAATAATAGGTATAAACTAAACAAATTATATATCGAACAATCAATCATACTTTAAGTAATTGCGCTATTATAGGAATCGTAGCAGCCGATAACACAGTGGAAATAAAGACTATTTTCGATGCAAGCAAGACATCTGCATCATGGCGTTCTGCGAAGATAACGGTTTGAGCAGCGGCAGGCATCGCCACCAAAAGATTGGCTACCTTTGTCGG
>Ga0208196_1003287_pt1 | contig 13787 bp, 22 predicted proteins | sample AD_JPNNA7_MetaG_FD_184443 | JGI IMG/M metagenome (GOLD analysis project Ga0208196, IMG submission 184443) | Active sludge microbial communities of municipal wastewater-treating anaerobic digesters from Japan - AD_JPNNA7_MetaG (SPAdes) (version 2) | ecosystem: Engineered > Bioreactor > Anaerobic...
GGGGCCGCGCTGCTCGCAGTGTGGGGCGGAGCTGCAGTATAAAGGGCAGAAAACCCGGTATGTGGTCAGTAGTCTGGGGGAGACGACGATCACGCGGCGGTACTATCACTGCGCGAACTGTAAAGAGGGGGTTTTTCCCCTGGACGAGAGTTTGGGGTTAATGGCGCGCCGTCCGTGGAGCCCCCGGTTGCAACGACTGACGAGCAAGTTGGTGGCGCGCTTGCCCTATGCGGAAGCGGTGGAAGTATTGGCGGAAGTCGGGGGGATAAGGGTAAGTCCGAGCAGTAGTTGGCGCATAGGGCAAACGTGGGGCCAGCGTCTGCAGGCCGAGTTAGCGAGCGAGGAAGCGGAACAGCGTGCGGCAGCGGGGGCGTGGAGTACGCCTGGGAAGCGGCCGGCGCAGCCGGTACGCCTGGGGGTAGCCCTGGATGGGGCAATAATGTACCTCTGGAATGAGGGGTGGAAGGAATTCAAGTTGGGGAGCATGGATGAAGTCGCCCAGGAGACGCGGTTTGACCCACGCACCGGCGATGTGGGGGAGTTTGGGCACGCGGTGCGGCCCAGTTATGTGGCACATCTGGGAGGGCCGGAAGTCTTCGGCTGGCAACTGTGGGCGGAAGCCCAGCGCCGGGGCTGGCAGCAAGCCACCGACACGCAGGTGCTCGGCGATGGCGCGGCGTGGATTTGGAATCTGCACCAAGAACACTTTCACAGCAGTTTGGCAACGGTGGATTGGTACCACGCCACCGAACACTTGGGCGAGGCGAAACTGCTGCTGCACCCTGAAGGGGGTGCAGCGGCCACCCAGTGGTACAACCTCTATGAAAAGGCGCTCTATCTGGGCCACGCGGGGGAGATCGCGCGGGATTTGCACCAGGTGGCCACGCTGAGCTCTGACCCAGAACGGGCCGCGGCGCTGGAGAAAGCCGCGACGTATTTCAGCAACAACCGTGATCGCATGCAGTATCAAGAGCTGCGCGAGCAAGGCTGGCCGATTGGTAGTGGGGTGGTGGAAAGTGCGGCCAAACAGTTCAAGGCGCGGGTGACGGGCCCCGGGATGCGCTGGAGCCGGGCCGGCGCGGAACATATGCTTACGCTCCGCGCGGCGGTGTTGTCTGGCAGCGAACGTTTCGATGCCCTCTGGTCTCGGGCCTACGAAAACCTGCCCCCGTCCTGAAACGCACCCCTTGTCAATTTACCTATTGACAATTTTACAATAGAGGAGTAGAATGAAGTCAAATCAACCCAACCAAATGTTGAAAGGAGGCTAGGCCATGCCAGGGCGAGATGGCACCGGTCCCCGAGGAGTAGGTCCGTTTACCGGGCGCGACGCGGGCAACTGCGCCATTGTTTTTCCCAAGTCTGGGCGTCCGTATGGTTACGCAGGACTTCAGGGAGCACTTATTGGCGGCTTTTGCCGGTTGCGTCGTCTCAATCCTTTCCGGTGGTTGGGCCACGGCAGCAGGACCGGGGGACGCCGCATACGATAGCAGCAACTGGGATTTAGCATTCTCAGGAGGTGAGATATGCCAGGTGGAGATCAGACTGGACCGCAGGGCCTTGGTCAGCGCACCGGGCGTGGCATGGGTGACTGCACCGGGACAGAGCAACCGCACTTCTTTGGCGGCTTTAGTCGCGGACGCGGTTGGCGGCATTGGGCGCGCGCCACAGGCTTACCCCGCTGGATGCGTTGGGGCAGCACTGCAGCAAATCCAATGGACGAAGCTACGCAGCTCAAAGAGCAAGCTGAGCAGTTACAGACGCAGCTCAACGCCGTACAACAACGTCTAACCGATCTCGAGCGCAAGTGAGCGCCTGATTTCGCGCCGCCGACCTCAACTGGCTACCCGGGTCGGCGGTGCCGAGTTACTATGACTGAAACGCCACCCGCGCTGACCTTCGGTCCCGTACCCTCACGGCGGTTGGGTCGTAGCCTGGGTATCAATCACGTCCCGCCCAAGACCTGTTCTTACGCCTGCATCTATTGTCAGCTGGGACGCACGCCACGTCTGCAAAGGTCGCGCCAGGTATTCTATCCGCCGGAGGCGGTGGTCGCGGCAGTGCAAGCTAAAGTCACGGCGACGGTAGCGGCAGGTGAGTCGCTCGATTACCTGACTTTTGTGCCAGACGGTGAGCCAACACTGGATATAAACCTGGGCGCGATACTATTGGCGCTTAAGCCGCTGGGCATCCCGCTGGCGGTGATTACCAATGCTTCGCTGCTCGGTGATCCAGAAGTTCGCGCCGCACTGCAGTTGGCTGATTGGATCTCGCTCAAGATGGATGCGGCGGATGAAACTATCTGGCGGCGGATAGATCGCCCCCACGGGCGGCTACGTCTGACAGATATTCTTGCCGGTGCGCACACTTTTGCTCGCGTCTTTACCGGCACGCTAGTCACGGAAACCATGTTGGTAGCAAGCGTGAACGACTCCCCAGAAGCACTCGCAGCAACAGCAGCGATCATCGCCGAGCTGCGTCCTGCAGTCGCCTATCTCAGCATCCCCACGCGCCCGCCCGCCGAACCCTGGGTGCAGCCGCCGGACGAGGCGACGCTCAATCAAGCCTATCAGTGCTTTGCGGCAGCGCTGCCTCGCGTGGAACTGCTCAGTGGCTACGAGGGCAACACTTTTGCCGCTACAGGTGACGCCGCTGCAGATCTGCTCAGCATTACCGCCGTCCATCCGCTGCGCGCGGATGCCGTGGCAGAAGTGCTGGCGCGCTGCGGAGCAACGTGGGAAATCGTGCAGGGACTGGTGGCGCGCGGGGAGTTGGTCGCCGTTACCTACAATCAACATACGTTTTATTTACGAGGTTTCCAAAAACATGAACACTGAGACCACAACAAATTCGTCGCACCCTCAGATTAAACACATTCTGGCTGTGATGAGCGGTAAAGGCGGCGTGGGGAAATCCATCACTGCTGCGCTGCTGGCAGCGGGCTTGCGTCGCACCGGCTGGCAAGTGGGTCTGCTCGATGCCGACGTCACCGGGGCTAGCATCCCCAAACTTTTCGGCATCCACCAACCGCCGCTCCAGGATGGCACAGGGGGAATCCTCCCAGTCATGACCCACGGCGGTATCAAGATAATCTCAGTCAATCTGCTGCTGGAGCGGGAAGACGACGCCGTCATCTGGCGCGGCCCACTCATCTCCAAGATGATCCAACAGTTCTGGAATGATGTAATCTGGGGACCGCTGGATGCTCTGATCATAGACATGCCGCCGGGCACATCGGATGCGGCGCTGACCGTGCTGCGGGATTTGCCGATTACAGGGGTGGTCCTTGTCACCACACCCCAAGACCTGGCTGATATGATTGTGCGTAAAGCCGCCAACATGACCCGCCAGGTTAACAAGCCGGTTCTGGGGGTGGTGGAGAATATGAGCTATGCTCGCTGCCCACATTGCGGTGAGCGGTTTGATCTGTTTGGCATCAGTCACGCCGACACGTTGGCCGCCGAGTTCGGTGCACCGTTCTTGGGAGCGCTGGGGCTGGAACAGAGCCTGGCGCAGGCAGGTGACGCAGGGCAGATTGAAACCTATCAGAGCGCGGATTTTGCCCCTATACTTGATGCCATCCTTGAGCGTCTGGCAGCCTGAGCGGGAGCACTATGTGTGACAAAGTGTTGCGCAGTTGGGTTGCTTTGTGGCTGAGTTGGTTGTTGCTAGCCAGCGGCGCGCTCACCGTAAATGCTGCTGCCGAGGGTCCGGTGGTTCACGCGGTCATGTTCTATTCGCCTTCATGTGGACACTGCCATCACGTCATCGAGAACGTCTTGCCGCCGCTGTTGAAGCAATACGGCGAGCAATTCGAGATTGTCGGCGTCAATGTAGCTGATTCGGGCGGTCAAGCGTTGTATCAAGCTACTATCGAAGCCTTCGCCATTCCACCAGAGCGTCGGGGCGTGCCGACGCTCGTCATCGGCGAGACGGTGCTGGTAGGGTCAGGTGAAATCCCCACCGAACTACCGGGACTGATTGAGACCTATCTGGCACAGGGCGGTCTGGACTGGCCCGCTATTCCGGGCTTGCTGGAAGCGTTGGCGGCGAGCGCGCCTACGACGACGGCTACGCCAGAAGCCACCCCCGCCCCCACGCAGGCGGCGACCGAGGCAACGGTTAACGCTCCCACCGCCATGCCAGTTCCCGCTCCTGCTATCCCAGGTGTCGTCAAAGAGACCTGGCGTGACCGCTTCATCCGCGACCCATTGGGCAATGGACTATCGGTGCTGGTATTGCTGGGGATGCTCGCGAGTGTCCTCTATCAAGGCTGGGCGCTAACCCGTACACCCGTTGCGGAAGTTAGGCGCTGGCAGTGGGCTATTATCCCGCCGTTGGTTGTACTCGGGTTGATGGTAGCGGGCTACCTGGCCTACGTGGAGACACAACAGGTCGCTGCCGTCTGCGGTCCGGTGGGAGATTGCAACGCGGTACAACAAAGCGAGTTTGCCCTGCTTTTTGGTTTCTTACCGATTGCTGTGTTGGGTGTACTAGGCTACGTCGCCATTGGCGCGGCTTGGGCTGTGGCGCATTGGGCGCGCCGCCCGTGGGCTGAGCTCGCGCAACTGGCGCTGGTTGGGATGACCTGCTTCGGGATCGCGTTTTCCATCTACCTGACTTTTCTTGAGCCGTTCGTTATCGGCGCGACGTGTGCCTGGTGCCTCACCTCAGCAATTGTGATGACCGCGCTGTTTTGGCTCGTCGCGCCGCGTGCCCGCCCGGCGCTGGCGGCGCTGCGAAGCACTGCGCCGATCATTAACTATAAGGAGAATTCCAATGACCGTGTTGCCCGAAACCGTCAGTCAAGCCTGGGAGGAACGCGAAGGTCCGGTGGTGTTGGTCACGGTGGATAACGCCGGAATGCCTAACGCCATCTATGCTACTTGCGTCAGCAAATTCAGTGAAGATACCCTGCTCGTAGCCGATAACTTCTTCCACAAAACCCGCGCCAACATCCTGGCAGGTAGCCTGGCAGCGCTCCTGTTCATCACCAAAAAGGATAAAGCCTATCAGATTAAAGGTCATGTCGAATATGTCACGGAAGGACCGCTCTTCGAGGATATGCAGCGGTGGAATCCCACCCGGTTGCCTGGTCACGCCGTTGCCGCCGTGCGGGTGGAGCAGGTCTTCGCCGGCGCGGAGCAATTAGCCTGATAAAGGAGCACCACGAGTGAATGAATGTATGAAGCTTGGCATCATCATCTGTGACCGGTACCGGCGCTGCGCGGGGGGCAAGTGCCTGCGAGCGTTGCGTAACCGCGAGGGGGCGTTCAGCATCTATGCTGGCAAAGAGGTGGAACTGGTGGGCTACACCTCCTGCGATGGCTGTCCGGGAGGCAATGTCTGACCGGCAAACTGATGGTATAGCCGCGCAGCTCTGAAGCTACACCTCCTGCGATGGCTGTCCGGGAGGCAATGTCGAATATACCGGCGAGGAAATGGTCAAGAACGGCGCGCAGGTCATCCATCTAGCGACGGGGCTGGTGGTGGGGTATCCACCCTGTCCGCGCATTCACACCTTCAAGGCTTTCCTTGAAGCGCGCTACGGTGTGCAAGTCGTGGTCGGCACGCACCCCATCCCCACAAAATACCTGGAGCTGCACACGCGCTTGGGGACCTGGGAGGCTCCGGCATGGGAGCAGCTCCTTGCGCTGATCATGGCGGATCAAGAGACGCGCGACGCCTACAATTAGGCTGCCGGCACACCAATCGTAGAAGCTGTACCAGAGTGTGGCGTAGCGCCAGCCCTCACTGGTTTTATAATCCCGGCGCACATCAAAATAGGAGGGTTTAGTATGGAAGAGCAAAGTTTCGCAATGCCGCGTATTGGCGATCCCGCCCCCGCCTTCAAGGCGGTGACAACCCAGGGGGAGATCAACTTCCCAGAGCAATATGCCGGGAGTTGGGTAATCCTCTTCAGCCATCCGGCTGATTTCACCCCGGTCTGCACCTCGGAATTTATGACGTTTGCCTCGATGGAAGGGCAATTCGCGCAAGCCAACTGCCAACTGGTAGGGCTGTCGGTGGACGGTTTGTACAGCCACATCGCCTGGCTACGCACCATCAAAGAGAAAATCCAATATAAGGGAATGAAGGATGTGGAAGTCCGTTTCCCCTTAATTGAAGACATCACGATGGAAGTCGCCAAAAAGTATGGCATGATTCAGCCAGGGGAGAGTTCCACCAAAGCCGTGCGGGCGGTCTTCGTGATTGACCCCAAGGGGATTATCCGCACCATCCTCTACTACCCGCTCAGTATGGGACGGAACTTCGATGAGCTTTACCGTGTCGTCATTGCGCTTCAGACCGCCGACGCTTTTGACATCGCTACCCCGGCGGACTGGCGACCCGGTGATGATGTGATTGTGCCAACCGCTGGTTCCTGTGGTGTGGCCAAAGAGCGCATGGAGAACCAGGATCTGACCTGCCACGATTGGTTTTTCTGCACCAAGAAGTTGACCAAAGAACAGGTCTTGGATGCGATTTTGAAGCAATAAAGCGTTGCGGTAGTCACTGTGCTGTGATAGACGCCCGACGCAGTAGTGGCGCAAAATGCACACGGGGCAGGTCAAATACCTGCCCCGTGACTTTTGAATAATCCTGGCTTATGCCGTCTGGCTCTGCCGTGCCATCACCCTACCTGCCGCGCTGCTTGCGCAGCCTGCCGCAGGAAACCGGGATAACAATCCAGGTAAGTGCGCATTAACCGCGCAGTTTGGGGAGAAACATCCCCGTGCGCTGTTGGTAGGCGGCATAATCCTGCCCGTGGATTTCGAGCAGCTGGCGTTCTTCTTCCATATAAACAGCCTCAGCCCTCAGGCATCAAATCACACTGCTCCATCCCACGGATTTTCAACGTTAGCCCCTCCATGGTCTTGATGGTGGCATGCACCGGGCAATGCTCGGCGACGCGCTCAATGGCTTTAACGCGTTTGGCGCAATCGCCGTGCGGCAGATTGATGGTAGCCTGGAGGTTGATTAACCGGGTGGGGTCATCAGCTTTGTCGAAGGTCACGTCTACGGTCATATCCGTCGTGTCAATGCCGTTGTTCTCGCAATATTGCGCCACGAAAGCACCGACACAACTCCCCAGCGAAGCCACGAAGAACTCCGGCGGCGTTGGACCCCGGTCGCTGCCGCCCATGCTGGCAGGAACGTCAATCGTGATCGTGTGCTTGCCCATCTGTGTCTCGAACAACATACCACCTTTATAAGTCGTCGTAATCTTACCCATGATTTGCTCCTCTACTTGAAATTAGGATGATGCGCGCCCATTGAAGCGACGCCAAAAAATAGGAAATAACGTGGAATCTGCTGCATGTATGCGCGATACGCCTCCCCATATTGTACCAGGCAGGCGCGCTCCTCCGCCAGGATGCGAAAGTGATAGCACAGTACTGCCCACGAACCGGCGGCAAGGCACGTTCCCAGGGACATCAGCACCAACATCACCCATTGTGGGTTACGCGAGACGCGATATAGTCCCTGCCTGGCCGGTTCACCGGCAGGAGTATGTCGAAAGTTGAACAGAGCGACCACCAGGCCGCCCAACCCCACGAAAAACAGCGCGCTGCCGACCCAAAAGACAACCGTGGTACTGTCGAGTGGTGTCAGAGCAACCAGGACAAAAACCGCCAGCGAGAGCACTTTGCAATCCGTGTGAAATTACGCTGCGCGGGCGTCCAGTGGGAGGTGTCATACAGGCGCGCAATCACATCTTTGGGAAACGATCTGACTACGCTACCAAAGACCACGATGAAAAGCAACAGAAAAATCCAGCCGCCCCACAATTCGAGTGTGAGTTCAGGGAATATCTGCACAGCTTGCCTCCACGCTAAAAGAACACCAAATATCGGGGCGTGCGCTGCATATAAGCCCGGTAGGCATCGCCATAGTGTTGCAAGCAGATTTCTTCTTCAGCCAGAATTCCCAGGTGGCTAAAGAATCTGGCAATGACCAGGGCAAGGAGCGCCGCCCAGGAGCCAATGGCGATGCACGTCCCTAACAGGACCACAGAAGACGTCACGATTTGGGGATGGCGCGAAATGCGATACATACCCCGGCTCACGGGCTGATCCAGCGGCGTGTCTTTGAAGTTGAGCAAAGCTGCCAGCAAACCGCTTAGCCCCAGGACGGTCACGCCGGCACCGATGAAGAAGACCGGCGCCCCCAATTTCAGCGGCGTGAAAATGAGCAGGGTCAGGCAAACCAACGCGACCAGTTTCCCGATTACCGTGAAGACGACTTGCTTCTCGCTCCAACCGGAGCGGTCGAAAAGCCGTTTGGCCACCGCTTTGGGGAAGAGCAGGAAACAGACGCCCTCGGTCAAACACAGCAGCCCCAGCAAGAGCCAGCCGTTCAGCCAGCCCCATTCCAGGTTAGGAAAGAATTCCATAAGTTGCTCCCCTCTTTCCGCTTAACCATTCTGGAGATGCGCCTGCAACACAGCCCACACCTCCCGCAGTGCCGCCGCGACCGCCCCATCTCCCATCGTGACCGGTTCTCCGCGCACCATGCTTTCCGTCACCGCCGGGTCGTAGGGGAGAGTGCCTACCAGTGGAATGCCACGCTCCGCGCACATCGCCGCAATGGTCTCCGCCTGCGTAGGGTTGAGGTCAGTCTTATTGAGCAGCACTGCCGCCCGCGTCTGGAAGTGCGCGGCAACGCCCAAAATCCGCACCAAATCATGCGCGCCGGAGATCGTCGGTTCAGTTACAATGAGGACCAAATCCGCCCCCGCCAATGCAGCAATGACCGGACAGCCGATGCCCGGCGGGCCATCCACCAGCAACAGCTCGGCCTGGTTGTCTAATGCGCGCAGTCGCGCCATCTGTTTGACCAGCGTGACGAGCTTGCCGGAGTTCTCCTGCCCGGCGAAGAGATGCGCGTGATAGAGTGGACCATAACGTGTGCCAGCGACGAACCATTGCCCGGCACGTTGAGGCGTCATCGTAATGGCTTCTACCGGGCATTCGTAATGACAAGCGGCGCAACCTTCGCAAGCCAGCGGATCTACAGTGGTAACTGTGCCCGCCCGCACCGCGTCAAAACGGCAGACCTCGGCACAGCGTCCACACGCGCTGCACACTGCCGGGTCAATCTCCGCGACTTTGCCGCCGGTGAAGTCATGCGTCTCCTGCGTGACCGGCGCCAGCATCAGTCCCAGATTCGCCGCATCCACATCAGCATCGGCAAGGACCACCGAATGTGTTTGCGCAGCCAAATGTGCCAGTGCCGCCGCCACCGTTGTCTTGCCTGTCCCACCCTTGCCGCTCAGAATGACGAGTTGTTTCATCAGGTCACATCCAGCTTGTGGATATTTTCAATTTCGACGGTCATGCCACGCTGCGCAAACTTACGCTCCCAGATTTCGACCGGCGTGCAGCTCATGACGATGGTTGTGCTTTTGACGACCATCAACTTCTGCCCCACCGTGACGTGGTAGGCATCCAGCATCTCCGGTGTCAGGCGAATCCGCCCGTCGGCAAAGCCGGTCAGCGCATAGGCTTTGGCGTCGAACCAGGCTACCGTGTCCAACGTGGGTAACTGCACCACAAAACGCGCAAACACCGAACGCGCCGCCGTTTGCTGCCGCGAAATGGCGAAACCACCCTCACCACGATGCGTTGTGATCAGCAAAACTTGATCTCCAGCCACCAAACCATAATGTGCTACAGCCTCAGGCGGTAGAAACACACTCCCGTCTTCACGAATGAGGCTAAGCCCGTAGGCTTCTTTGGTGCCGGGCAAGCCAGGATGTAAACTGGGCATGCGCTATTCCTTCCTTTGAGCTTTCTGGATGGCGTTAAGCGCACCTTGCACGTGGATGCGCGTCACGCGACAGACATCGTCGAGTTTTGCTGTCAACGCTGGCAATGCCGCTGCCACCAGATCCGGGCGGCGTTTGCCGATGACGCGAAATATCTCCGGCGCTTCCGGTCGTACATAACGTGTGTCAGGATCATCCAACAGGCGCAAAAACACAGGCGAGGTAGTGGAAAACCACTCTGGACAAACCGTGGCGATGTTCTCGCTAACCCAAATGACGTTCATACGCACCTCGGGTACAGGGTCGTTGGCGCAAGCTAGCATGCAGGGCAGGTGTGCTTCAACCAACCCTGGATCTGCACGACCGATACGACCTGGCGCCCAAAGCGCCTTGGCGCGCACTTCCAGCACAACATCAGTCAGACGTGCGACCAGTGCTGAGATAGCACCTTCCACCGCTGCCAGTTGGCGAAACCCAATCTGCCCCAACGCTCAACAGCTCCTCGCGTGCACTTCAGCATTGCTGTGTGCGAGCAGCGAGATGATCTCCGGCGTTAAAGCAGCGACAGTTGCCGGCTGACGATAGCCAATCCGCGCGATGTTCGCCAGCTCTTGCTGCAAATTGCGCTCGTCAAGTTCTCGTAAACTCAGCGTGGGGAGCTCAGACAACATGGCTTCCAGACCTCAGTAGAGATAGGGCAACAAACGCCAGGAACGGCGACAGTAGGCTTCCCATTCTGCGCCGAAGGTCTGCCAAAGCAGCGCTTCTTCATCGTGGCTGCGAAACAGGATGACGCCGAGCATTGGCGCAAATGCTAGCAAGCCGATCCACGAGCAATAGAGCAACGCGAGCCCCAATGTCGTCAGCAGCACACCCAGGTAACGTGGGTGGCGCAACACGCTATACAGTCCCGCTGTAATGAGCTGGTGGTCATTCTGAAGCGTCACATCGGCGCTGTAAAAGCGCCCTAGTGCGATCCCCGACCACAGCACCAACCCGAAGCCCAGCGCTGTCAGCGACACACCTAACCATCGTATTCCCTCTCTGCTTTGCCACACAGCCAACCCGCGCCGGTCGGCGAGGGGCAGCAGGGTCAGACCGGCGTACATGACCAGGATGATGATCACCTTGACCACAGTCTGCCGCGCCACACGCTTTTCCGCGTTTCCGCTGGTGCCTCTGATACCCGCCGGTGCAATAATCGCCTGAATCCCCACACCCAGTCCGAGCAGCACAACGATTACAGCATAACCCGCACGCGGTCCGCTGGCGAAATAGCCTGCCAGGTCGCCCAACCCCCAGCCCAGCAGCGAAGGCAGCAGGTAAATCAACAGCGTGCCGAAAAAGAATTGCACCGCTCGCCGGTATTTCATCGTTTTCCAGCTCTTTCGTCAGACAGATTTGCGCCACAATCGGCTATGACACAAGCCAATCGGGCATCTCAGCCTCCTAGCCTGACCCGCGCGGCGAGCGTATCCCATAACCCCGCCAACGCGGGTTGATACTCGGGGTGGATGGAAACGAGCGTCTCGCCGCGCGCGATGCCCTCGGCAATGGCGCGTTCCAATGGGATACGCAGCAGGATCGGGAGGCCCTCGGCAGCGCAGTAAGCCTCTACACCCGCATCGCCCACACCGGCGCGGTTGATGACGACGGCGATGGGCAGAGACATGCCACGGGATGCTTCTACCTCGCGACTAACCTGCACCGCCGCGCGCAAATCGTGCAGACCGAAGGGCGTCGGCTCGGTGACAAGGAGCACAGCATCTGCCCCGCGCAGCGTCTCCACCACCGGACAGGCTGCGCCCGGCGGTGCGTCGAGGATCACCGGGCGGTTTTTGCCCTCAGGTGGGATCGCCCACTGCTTGAGCTGCCGGATTACCGGCACCGCCAGCGCCTCGCCCACGTTAAGCATCCCCTGGGCAAATTCCACTGCGCCAGCCCAGCCCTGTTCCAATGTTCCCAGCACATTAAGTTCTTCATGGATGGCATTCTCAGGGCATTGTCGCATGCAACTGCCGCAGCCGTGACACAACTCTGGGAACACCAGCACTTGCGTGCCGATAACGGCAATGGCGTGATACTCGCAGACTTTGGCGCAACGCCCGCAGTGTGTGCAGTGCTCCTCATCCACCACAGGAATCAGTTGCCCTACCTTCCGGCTCTCGGTAAGCTCCGGACGCAGAAAGAGCGCCGCATTCGGCTCCTCCACATCGCAGTCGAGAAAGAGCGGGTGCCGTTCTGCCAGGCTCAGGGCTAGACTCACCGCTACGGTGGTCTTGCCTGTGCCACCTTTGCCGCTGGCGATCGCGAGTATCATCGCTGCCTCATTCCGGAACCAGCCACACCGCATGTGGGCAGGTATGACTCGTACATGGGAGCTTTAGTCTCCTTTGAAACTTAACCGTGCCCGTGCTCAACGCTCTCGTCACAGGGCGAGGCACCGTTCAACCCGCCACCGAGATAGCGTTCGAGTGACTCCCGCACCGTCCCCGCCGCGCCCGTCGCCGGTTCAACGCCGTACTCGCGGAAGAAAGCGACCGCGCGCCCGCCCATCCCACCGGCGAGCATCACCTGCGCTCCCTGTCGGTGAATGAACTCGGGGATTTGCCCCGGTTCGTGGTTGGGGTAAAAGGGGTTGGAGATCATTTCCACGCCGAGCACTTCCTTGCCCTCCACATCCGCCAGGGCAAAATACGGACAGCGCCCGAAATGTGGGCTGACCTGCGCCTCCAGTCCGTTAGCATCCAATACGCCAATCGCGATTTTCGTCATACCTGGTCCTCCAAAAAGATTGGTTTCACACACCCAATAACTGCACAAGTAATAGCGAGACCTAGAGCCTGATCAATCGTTTCGCCTGAAAAGCTCTGACTGCCTCGCGTACGGTGGCGCCTTCCAGCACATAGATGGGCACACCCGCTGACTGGATCAGGCTAAAGGCTTTTGGTCCCAGACTCCGTGCGAGCACTGCTTCAGCGCCATGCTGTAACACCAGCTGCGCGGATTGCACCCCCGCCCCACCGGAAGCATCATGCGCCGGGTTGGGCAGAACCTCGAACTCCAGGGTTTCAGGATTGACCAAAATGAAGGTCTGACAGCGTCCAAAAACTGGACTAGTGGGTGCGTCAAGATCGGCACCAAGGGCGGGAACCGCCAGTCGCATGATAGCCTCCTCGTTGATAGGTTGCACCTTAAGTGCGTCCGGTTCGTCGTCTTCTGTGAGCTCGGCATACAACATCAGAAAATACTCGAGCACCTGGCGCATGTCGTACAGCTGTGCCACGCAGCAGCGCAGCACATCCTGTCCCAAGGCGGTGAGCGCATAAATCCGGCGCGGCGGACCTTGTGTGGCTTCCTCATCCCATGTGGAACTAACCCACCCCTGCTCCTCCATCTCATGCAGCGCACGATAGATTACGGTGGGCGCCAGGAACTCGAGTCCGAATTCAGCCATGCGGCTCAGAAAGGTATAGCCGTGAGCCGGCGCCTGTTTCAACAGCAGTAACAACGCCGGATCCAGAAATTGTCCCATCCGGCGATTGCAGCCACGTCCACCACACTGTCGCCCTCGATTACGCATATTCCACCTCTATGGCTAGTATAGTATCTATTGTCATAATGTCAATAGAGCGCGTTCTGTCACGTAAAATCCGAGTATGGTAGAATGGTTGTGTCAAATGATAATCCGAGTTTGAAAGGAAAAGGATCCATGGCAAAAAGCACTTCCTGTATGACGATTGACGAACGCTATGCCTATTTGCAGATTCAATATGAGTGCTATTGCCGGGCAACCAAACCCGAGAAGAACTGCTTGCTGGATGAAATGATGGCCGTGACGGGTCTTACCCGCAACCATCTCATCGAGTTGCTGCAGCACCCGCCTAAGCGTCAGGCGCGCCAACAGCAACGCCATAACAGTTACGCGGCGGCGACCGATGCGGCCCTGCAGGTGCTCTGGGAAGCTCAGAACTATACCGGGGCCGAACGGCTCCAGGCAGTGCTCTGGCCCACG
>Ga0208196_1003292_pt1 | contig 13780 bp, 10 predicted proteins | sample AD_JPNNA7_MetaG_FD_184443 | JGI IMG/M metagenome (GOLD analysis project Ga0208196, IMG submission 184443) | Active sludge microbial communities of municipal wastewater-treating anaerobic digesters from Japan - AD_JPNNA7_MetaG (SPAdes) (version 2) | ecosystem: Engineered > Bioreactor > Anaerobic...
TGTGCCTCGGCCCAGCCGCTGGGGAAGGGAAAAAGTTCGAAAGAGGGCTGCGCCCTCTTTCGAACATCAACTCCCCGTCCCAGCGATAGTTAATGAGGATAATATTATAAGTATTAGTTCGCTGGGAAGGGGAGTAAGAGGGGAAAGGCTGCTCGTACACTGTCCGTCATGATTTTATCGTTCCTGTGTAAATAAACTTGGAATAATCGAACGACGATTTCATAGTTCCTAATTAGGATTAGGACCTTTCTATCTTGCTACTTTAGGACATTATCATGTTGCTCTTTCATTTTATTTGCACAGGGATGCTTTATGTATCACTATGATAAAATCACTCCTCGATGTGATGCTGATCAGTTTGAAGATGAGGACGCGTTGGATTTATTAGCGCACGTGCTGACTGTAGATACAAAATGGACATCCAGGCTGGTGCTCTCAGCCGATGCTAAGCTTCTTCAGAGTTTGATGAAGTTCATCAGCCATTCCTGTGATTCGTGGTATTGGCTGATTGGTCTCGGCTTGATTTGGTTGCTGGGCAAGTCAGAAATGCGCCTTCAGGCAGCTTTTTGGGCTTGTGCAATCTTGGGCATGGCAGGGGTGGTATTCCTGATAAAAGCGCTTTTCCACCGTCCGCGGCCTGAAGGTGAGTGGGGCAAAATCTACCGCATCGCTGATCCGCATTCATTCCCTTCGGGGCACGCAGCCCGAGCGATGATGTTAGCTGTGCTCTCGATGCAAACGGGCTCTGGTTGGGTAATCGCCTGCTTTATCCTTTGGGCTGTGTTGGTCGGTCTTTCTCGAGTTGCGCTCAAGCTGCATTATCTTTTAGATGTTATTGCCGGCTGGTTATTAGGCATAGCAGGCGGATGGTTTGCTTTGCAGCTTTATCCGTGGTTCACACAAATCATAAAGGCTTTGCTGAACTAACCCACAGCAAAGCCTTTCATTAATCTAAAGGAAAATAAATTAAGCGAGGATGACCGCGCTCATCGAAGGTAGCGTAAGGCTGCTAATTTTACCGGATTGGATCGTGACCTGTGTTGAGCCTAACTGATCCTGTAATACGGTCTCATCCGGAATAAGCTCCTCCAGTTCAATATCCAAAGTTTGTGAGCTGCTTTCCAGATTTATGGCGACGATCACGCTATCATGCTCATCTTGGCGCATATAGACCAGTAAATTTCCATTGGCAATTAAAGGTTGATAAGTCCCTGTGCGCAATGCGGGAATGGCATGGCGCAGTAGAACCAGCTCTCGGATTTTATCGTGAAGCTGCTGGTTCCACTCGACTTTATCCCAAGGGAAGGCTTTACGGCAATCTGGATCACGCCCGCCGGTCATTCCAATTTCATCGCCATAATAAATGCAAGGGGCACCGGGATAAGTGAGGGTGAAGAGATAAGCAAGGTAAAGGCGTTGTACATCTTCGCGTACCAAGCTCAAGAAGCGGGGCATATCGTGGCTATCCAGAAGGTTGAGTTGTGCTTGGGCAAATTCGTAGGGGTAGATGGTCAACAGTTCCTGTGTGCGTTGGGCAAACTTAAATGCATCCATAGCTTCGGGCGTTGGTAAACCCATCATGCCTTTTGCCAGTTCGGCGTCGATGCGGCTGCCGCCAAAGAAGGAAACGCAGGCGTGAGTGAGTTGATAGTTCATGACGCCATCAAACATATCGCCTGCTAACCAATGCCGAGCTTCTGATGGGATTTCCCCCACGATATATGCCTCTGGATTGGCTGTCTTGACCACCTCGCGGAACTCCCGCCAAAATTCGTCATCCTTGATTTCGAAAGGAACATCTAAACGCCAGCCATCCGCGCCTTGCTCAAGCCAATAGCGTGCCACGTTGAAGATAAACCTGCGTACCTGCGGGTTTGCGTGGTTGAATTGGGGCATTGGCGGATAGCCCCACCAACAATCATAATTTGCCGAAGTGGAGTAGGCATTGAGCGGAAAACGGTGAATGTGGAACCAGTCAATGTATGGGGATTTGGGACCAACTTCTAGGATGTGGTTGAATTGATAAAAGCCGCGCCCCACATGATTGAACACGCCATCCAAGACCACTCGGATGTTGCGCTTGTGGGCTTCCATCAGTAGCTGTGTAAAAGCTTGATTGCCGCCCAGCAGTGGATCTACCTGGAAGTAATCGTGGGTGTTGTAGCGATGGTTGGAAGTTGCTTGAAAGATGGGGTTGAAATAGATCGCATTGACGCCTAAATCTTCAAGATAATCCAATTTCTCCTGAACGCCAATTAGATCGCCTCCTTTGAAGCCATCCGGAGTTGGTGTGCTTTCCCACGGTTCGAAATTGCCCGGTTTTTCCACACTCGCACTCCAAGCAAAACGATCGGGAAAAATCTGGTAAAAAACAGCATTTTTTACCCAATCAGGGGTATGGTTAAGTTCTGCTGACATAAATCTCCTTGATTACTATAATTTCTGGGTTTGCATTATACGATATTCGGGATGAATTTTCACGGAAAAGATAATAGGTAGCTCAAGTGCGACCATTCATTCCAGCCTCTTGGTCAATATAAATAAAAGTTCAGCTTGACAAGCCTCTTTCATTTCGGATATGCTTAGCGATGGGAATGGTTAGGTCCCGGTGGACTTCCTGGTCTTCAAAATCAGTGTCGGGTCGCTTTGCGAGCCGGGGTGGGTTCGACTCCCATCCATTCCCGTTTTGATTCAAATGTTGAGGAAAATGCGTAAAAATCATTTCTCTAAAATCCTTTTTTTAGTGTTGATAAGCTTTAGCTTGGCAGCCTGTCAGGGTGTACAACAATCTCCAACACCAATAGCAGGCACATCTCAGCCGCAAACCACTGCAACACCAGCTATCCCTACGCCGACTGCTACATTAACTTCAACCCCCACGCCACCTTGGCCGACTATTGAGGCAGTCGATGAGAGCGTGCTGGCGGGCTTGGAGCTTACGGTTCTGCAACCGTGGATTAATGAAGCGAAAACGAAGTTTGAAAGCTTGGTGGGGGAGTTCAATAACACAAATGCCTGGGGAATAAACATTACACCAGTTGGCGCAGGTGGTCTCGAAGATGTCGGCGATAAGTTAGCTAGTAATGGGATGCAAACCAACCTTGCCATTGCTCAGGGGTACGACTTAGCTTTACTAGACCCTACGGGTGAATTGGCTAACTTGGGGCCTTACCTGTACGATGCAGACTATGGCATCAGTACCGAATATACGCCTGATTCAGCTTTTTATCAGCTCTCACCCTTAGCTACTTATCAAGAGTATTGGGGTTACTTACCAATTGCCTACCAACCAGGAATACTGGTGTACAACCAAAGTTGGGCAGGCGAATTAGGATTTGATCAAGCACCCCGCTCGCCAGGAGAACTCGCTGCACAGATGTTACCCGCTGCTGCTGAAAAGCTCCAGGATAACGATATTGATAATAACGGCACAGGCGGTATGTGGGTATCCAATTCTCCTATTGCTGCGCTGAGTTGGTACCGAGCTTTTTACGGGAAATTCGATCCAACCAAGCCTGGGCTGAGTTTTAACAATCAAGCTGGCAGCCAAAGCTTTACTTTCCTCAAGCAGCTATTTAGCGAAGATGGCTCCTGGGTTGGGCAGCAGGAGGTGCCGTACGCGTACTTTGCGGCGCGCTTAGCTCTGGCTTATGAGGGTACCTTAGATGACATAATCATCCAGGAGGGCTACCAACAGCGCGCTGAATCTGTGGACCAATGGCTCTCTTTACCTTACCCCACACCAGATGGCACAGGCAGCCTTTCACTAGAGACAGTCTCCATTGGCATTGCAAAAGGGACCCCGGCGGAGCAGTTAGGCAGCTGGCTTTTTGTCCGCTGGCTGTTGACCGAAGAAGCACAGGCGCGCTTGGTTCATATTCACGGCTATTGGCCAGTGACGGATGACCCACAAAATGTGGCAGCAGACTATGCTGAAGCGCACCCAGCTTGGGCAAGTGCTTTATTGGATGATGTTAAGCTTACTCTTGCTCCGGAGGTTCAGGATTGGGCTTATGGACGCTTGATTTTGCAGGATGCTGTGCGCCGGATGTACGCGCTGGATGAAGAATATATCCCTACAGTATTGGAGATGTTGGATAGCACTTTGCAGGAACTGACAGGAGAGCACCTGAATGAACCATAAGCCAGTTGTGGAGATTTATTCTGATGGCGCTTGCAGCGGTAATCCAGGCCCGGGCGGCTGGGCAGCTGTAATCCTCATTAACGGCAAGCGCACTGAGCTCAGTGGCGGAGAGCAGCAGACAACCAACAACCGTATGGAGGTCTTGGCAGCGCTTAACGCCTTACGCGCACTCGAACAGCCATCCCAAGTTACGTTTTATACTGATTCCAGTTATCTACTCAATGGTGCGACTGTTTGGCTGCCAGAATGGAAACTGCGGAATTGGAAGCGTAAAAAAGGCAAGTTAGCGAACATCGACCTATGGCAAGAGTTGGACCGTGCGTTAAGTGAGCATGAGGTGAAATGGGTTTGGGTGCGCGGGCACGCAGGTAACACCCTGAATGAGTACGTCGATCAAATGGCACGGGCTGCTATCCCACATTGTTAATTCTTTACCCCCCCCTCTTTTAGCGTGTTTTGATATACTTTAGCATTATCTGATTAATCAAACGATTCTAGGATTTTCAATTTGGATAGTTATTTTAATGCTCGTGATGAGGCTTATCAGAAGTTCACGCGTGAACGTCAAGCGCTGTGGAATCGCATTGCCGCCAAAGAAGCGAAAAAGGTTCGCTGGAGCTCTTATTACCACCGCCGGCTGAATGCAACGTATCGTTCTATCATCCCGGCAAGAAGTACTGTACTAGAGGTAGGGTGTGGCAGAGGCGATTTGCTGGCTTTTTTGGAGCCATCGGTCGGCGTGGGTGTAGATTTTTCTAAAGGAATGATCGCAGCAGCACAAGAAGCCCACCCGGAATGCGAGTTTATTTGCGCGGATGCGCATGCTCTGCCTGACCTCGGCAGGCAGTTTGACTTTATCATCCTCTCGGACTTGGTCAATGACGTTTGGGATGTGCAGACCGTTTTGGCACAGTTACAACCTTTTTGTACCCCAAAAACGCGTTTGGTGATCAACTTCTATAACCGTTTGTGGGAGTTGCCACTCAAGGTGGCGCAAGCGCTGCATATGGCTACGCCGTTGTTGGATCAAAACTGGCTTACTCAGCAGGATATGCGCAACTTGCTACAACTCTGCGATTACGAGGTCGTACGTACATCGTCGGAAGTGCTGTTTCCCTTCTATTTTCCCTTGCTCAGCGGACTGTTCAACCGTGTTTTAGCACGGTTGACATTGTTTAAATTTTTGTGCATGACAAATTTCCTTATCGCTCGGCCACACGGAGGGGAACGCGAGGATAAACCCTCCGTTTCAGTGGTAATCGCCGCTCGAAACGAAGCTGGTAACATTGCCCAAATATTCGAGCGCGTACCAGAGATGGGCAGCTGTACGGAGCTTATTTTTGTGGAAGGTCACTCGAAGGATAATACCTACGAAGTCATCGAGGATATCGCAGCGCAATCTAATCGCCCGGTACAACTACTTAAGCAAGAGGGAACAGGTAAGGGTGATGCTATCCGCTTAGGGTTCCAGCATGCCCAGGGCGATGTGCTCATGATCTTGGATGCTGATCTGACAGTCCCGCCAGAAGACCTGCCCCGCTTTTACGACGCACTTATTCCGAACCGTGGAGAATTTATCAATGGAGTGCGTTTGGTATACCCGATGGAAAAGCAAGCCATGCGGCCCTTCAATACACTTGGGAATAAGTTTTTCAGCACGGCATTCTCGTGGCTATTAGGGCAGAGCATTAAAGATACCCTATGCGGCACTAAAGTGCTTTGGCGCGAAGACTATGAAAAAATCGCTGCTAACCGTGCTTTCTTTGGAGATTTTGATCCCTTTGGAGATTTTGATCTTATTTTTGGCGCTGCAAAGTTGAACTTAAAAATTGTGGACTTGCCGATCCGTTACCGCGAGCGCACCTACGGCACCACGAATATCCAACGCTGGAAGCATGGTTTGTTACTTCTGCGCATGCTTTGGGTGGCAGCGGTGCGCCTCAAATTTGTGTAGTTCTTCGATAAGGTTACGGACTACTCGCAGCCACGGAGATCCAGCAGCCGGCGGAAATCACCTTTCGCGCCAGTAACTTCATAATAAAGCTGCACGCAAGGCGCGGAAAGCTTCTCCTGAACGGTTTTTGAGAAGTCATCCCACTCCCCGGCGCCAAGGTAGAGGTAGTCGTATCCAGCAGCACGTAAGGCGTAAGGATCCAGCGAGCCGGCAAGTCGAGAATATTCCGGGAGCGTCTCATACCAGCTGCTATGAGAAGTTAACGGCCGGGCAAAAACCGTAGCGGCGCGCGGAGGGATTAGGTCGTAGACCTTAGCATCTTTTTCTAACTTATCCCAATATTGGCTTTCCACCTGCGCATCTAAGCTATTTAGAAAGTAGCTTTCTTGCGGCACCTGCATCGATGTAGTTTCAATGGCAAAGTAGACGATCCCGCCAACACAGCAGAGCAACATCATCCCAATCACAAAAAGCTTGAGGTTGAGCGGGCGATGGCGCAGCCAATACCACAGCAATGGCACGGCAAAAACCGTCAAGAGTTCAGTGCCGACCAAGCTAAGGCGTTTCGTCGCAGAGATACCAGCATCGCCGTGATAGCCAACAAACACTGATAAAAGGCTGATAGCGACCATAACTGCTAAGATAGTGTAGATAACTTGACCGCTCCGCCAAGCCTTTTTACCCCAGGCGAACATCAACGGAATGAGGAGGAAAATCGGTCCAACCTCTAGCAGTGCCACGAGCAGCTGGGCTGGGTTGAGCAAAGAAAGCTCCCCTAAATGTGATGAGATGATCGCTGGAGGCCAGCGCAAGTAAAAGGCATTGCTAAAGTAAGACTCAGAGCCGGCTTTTGATCCCAGATTCAGCAGCTGGGTTGCCGTGCCAGTGAGCACACCCCCTTGAAACATGGCAAACAGCGTCGGGATAAGCACGAAGAAAACTAAGCCCAACCAAGCCTCTTGATGAGGTTTGTCTTTTTGCTTTATAAAATGAATGAGGGCAATAATCACGCAGGCAGCTAGGAAATAACCGAACCAAATCTCATCTACGAGCGCTTGGGCTGCGAGCAAGGCAGCTATGACAGCCACACCTCCAGGGTGCTTCCAGCGCCTAAAGGTCAGGATGAGTAATAGGACAATGGTCATGCCCATCATACCGGTGCCGCCATGCTCCATCACGCTGACGGTATGGAATCCATTGCCAAAAGCAAACGGGAAAGCCAAAGGACCACCGCCTTCGATTGCCCAAGGTTTAGAAAGTGCTAATTTTAGGCTGGCATCGGTCGCTAATCCGGAACCAATCATATTGATTTGCTCAGAGATAGCTCCAAGAGCCCGCCCAGGCAGAAAGAGCAACAGCCAGCGCAGACCGCCGGCAAACGCGGTGAAAATCGCGGTTAGCCAGCCGCCAATCTGGCTTCGGGTAAGCCGTTTGCCAAGGAAAAATACATATACCATGCTCAATCCGAAGAAAACCGCACGGGTGAGGTCCAGCGCCGTCCAGGGGAAGAGACCCCCTAAACGCATTAACTGGGCAGCTATCAGCAGCATTAGGTAGTGGTAATCAAAGCTGAGGTTAGGATTGAGCGGGAACACTGGCGGTATAGAACCTGCCGCCAAAAAGGAAGTCGTTGGTAAGTTTTGGTAATCATCAAAGAGAGCCAACCCATGACCAATCATGAAGAAGATATAGATGAGGAGAACAAACGCCACCCAATAACCGATCGGGAAAGTGATTTGCTTGCGGGCTGATTGCCAACTCTTGAAAACTGTGGTCAGCAGCACACCGATAAGCAAGATAATGCCAGCGGCAGCCCAAAAAGCTGGTACCGGTGCTAAATAGTGAGCTAACAAATTTGATGCCCAAGCCTGCAAGACTAAACCAAGCCCAAAACCTAAAAGCGTCGCTTCGTGCCGTTGCACCTTAAACAAACTTGCCAAGATCAAATAACCCCCCAAAGCCCAAATTAGCGTCCATAAGAGCAGGCTCATTAAATTTATTAATACGTCCATTGGGCAACCGCCTTCAATTATCAGGTTTAATGTAACACATGGTGCTTATTATACTGGTAAGGAGCGGATGCTAAGCTATAGAAGCGTAAAAAAACAGCCTGCGCAGGCCAGGCTGTTGTGCATATCAATCAGTGAATCTATTTGAAGCGCTTGAGGCGCAGGCTGTTGGTGACCACAAAGATGCTGCTGAAAGACATCGCCCCGGCTGCTAACATGGGGTTGAGCAGCCCGGCAGCAGCAGCTGGAATGAGTATCACGTTATAAAAGAAAGCCCAAAACAAATTTTGCTTAATGGTCGCTAACGTCTTGCGGGAGAGGCGGATCGCCAAGGGTACCGCCATCAAATCCCCGCTGATAGAAACGATTTGTGCTGTGGCAATCGCTACATCTGTACCAGTGCCAATCGCAATGCCGACGTCGGCTTGTGCCAGGGCAGGGGCATCGTTGATGCCATCACCAACCATAGCCACTTTGCGCCCTTCTGCCTGAAGTGCTGCGATCTGCTTGACCTTATCGCGCGGCAGCAAATTGGCAAACACCTCGTCTATGCCAGCTTGCTTAGCAATTGCTTCAGCGGTCGCTTGGTTATCGCCGGTCAACATGGCGACCTTGAGCCCTAACCGATGCAGTTCCGACACAGCTTCAGAGCTGTTTTCCTTCAAGGTATCCATAATTCCGAAGATGCCTGCCATCTTCCCGTCAATCGCCATTAATACGACTGTTCGGGCTTCGGCTTCGAGCTTAGCGCGACTATCCTCAGCTCCTGAAGTATCGATGCCTTGCTTGGCTAAAAAAGCTTGGTTACCGATGAGGATTTTATGTTCAGCCACAACTGCGCTTACACCACCTCCAGCTGCTGCTTTAAATTGCGCAACAGGCAGTAACTCCAAAGCACGGGCGCTTGCCGCCGTTTGAATGGCTTCGCCTAGGGGGTGCTCGCTGCCAGCCTCAGCTGAGGCTGCAAATTGAAGCATTTCATCTTCACTGAGCTCTGGTAGCAGCGAAATAATCTCTGTAACCATTGGTTGACCGCGGGTGAGCGTGCCAGTTTTATCGAAAACGACCGTATCCACCTGACCGGCGGTTTCTAAGCTCTCGCTAGACTTGATCAGAATCCCCAGCTCAGCGCCACGACCAGAGCCCACCATCACCGCTGTCGGCGTGGCTAAACCCATAGCACACGGGCAGGCAATTACCAACACCGCCACCATATTGATCAGCGCGCGTGCCAACAAGGTTATTTCCGAATTGGCGGGCAGCGGAATAACAAAATACCAGACTGCAAAAGTCACCAGGGCAATCCCAATCACTATGGGCACAAACACAGCCGAAATTTTATCGGCTAAGCGCTGGATGGGGGCTTTGCTGGCTTGGGCGTTCTCGACCAGCTGAATAATTTGCGCCAAGACCGTATCGCGCCCTATTTTGGTGGCTTCAAAGATCAGCCTGCCGTTTTTGTTGAGCGTGGCACCATAAACTGGCGAACCGGGTGTCTTTTCCACAGGCAGCGATTCGCCCGTGAGCATCGATTCATCCACGCTCGAGCTGCCTTCAATCACGACGCCGTCAACAGGAATTTTTTCACCCGGGCGGACAACCACTACATCGCCGATCTGAACATCTTCGGTATTGACCTCGATTTCGATACCATCTCGGATGACAGTCGCTTTTTTTGGCTGCAGGTAAAGCAGTTTGCGGATCGCCTCGCTGGCTCCGCCTTTGGCTTTGGCTTCTAAGTACTTACCTAACCGCACCAATGTGATAATCACCGCAGAAGTTTCAAAATATCCATGCCCTGGCACAGCGCCGAGCAGCACAAATATGGAATAGAAATAAGCTGCCGAGGTGCCCATGGCAACCAAAACATCCATATTGGCGGATTTATTGCGTAGTGATTTAAACCCATTCACATAATAGGAAGCGCCTACGTAAAACTGCACGGGGGTTGCCAAGCCAAAAAGCAGCCAATCCATCCATGGGGCGTGCGCGATAGCCATCGGCAGCAAACCTAAATCGCGGCTCATGGAGAGGACAAACAGCGGCACAGTGAAAATCAGCGCAATGACGAGCATGCGCCGTTGGTGCTCGATCTCTTTTTTGCGTGCAACGGCTTCGGCATCTTCACCTTGGGCGGGTTCTTCAGCAAGCGTAAAGCCTGCCTTAGCAATAGCTTGGCGGATTTCGCTTTGGCTGATGATGGTAGGCACGTAACGCACGGTAACGCGTTCCGTAGCTAAGTTCGCCTGGCTAAAAAGTACGCCTTCAAGGCTATTGAGCGCTTTTTCTAAGCGCAGGGCATCCGCTTGGTCGCTGAGGTTCTGAATGTGCAGCGCGGCTTCGCCAACGGCAACGTCATAGCCCACCTTACGCACCTGCTCAACTAAGTTCTGGACGCTGGTCTTGCTCGGGTCGTAGCGTACGGCTGCGCGCTCAGAAGAGAGATTGACACTAGCCTCTTCCACGCCTTCCGTTTTAGAAAGGCTGCGTTCAACGGTGGCGACGCAGTTTGCACAGGTCATCCCTAATATGGGCAGGGTGACCTGGTGTTTTTCAGCCATTTTTATCTCCTGGGGGGATAGTTGATTTCTTCTAAGGCTGCGACGATCACTTCATCGCTGGCAGGTTCGGAGAATTCAACCGTAACTTCTTTAGAAGTTACATCGCCTTCCACGTTTTCGACGCCCTCGATTTCATTCAAGCGATTGGTGATGTGCATCACGCAATGCGCGCAACTGATATTGGGGATAAGATAAGTTTTTGTAGCCATCATTCTCACCTTGGATAAATTTTACCTTTCTTGTATGTTATTTTAGGATGAATTCATTGTAAGTCAATCGCTGAAACTATACATGCAGTCTGCCACACGGTAAATACATGTCTTTATTTAAATAGAAGAGAATAATTGTTTCTCGTATGAAATTAGCAACATTGTGACCGTGGGAAATAAAAAAAGAATGCCCCGCGATGTACTGCGGAGCATCAGAAAGGGGAAGAAAAGGAGGCGACGATGGGAATCGAACCCATGATGAGAGTTTTGCAGACTCTTGCCTTGCCGCTTGGCCACGTCGCCCTAATAAAAAACTGATATAGACATTATATCAGTTTTTGAGCCATAAGCGGGCGATGGGGCTCGAACCCACGACCTTCTCCTTGGCAAGGAGACGTTCTACCAATTGAACTACACCCGCAAATTACCGTGCTTTACATTGTTCGAAGCGACTGAGATTTTAACATAGGCATATTAGCTTGTCAAATCCGACCTGTGCGGGGATAGAACAAAGCTCATCACCGAACTCAATTTTCCTGCTCCACAATCCTTTGATCAATCGCTGCATTAACTGGCTTAGTATGCCGCGAAAACTGATAGACGATGAGGACAATGAGAATAACCGTATTGATGATCGCCCCATACATCACCGGCTCGGGGGATTTCCCTTTGAGATAGACTGCCGAGGCGAGACCGGAAGATAGCTGGAATGCGAAGGGCACAATCCACAATTCCGGGTTAAAAAACGCCGCAATCAGAGAAAGTGCATCCGCCGGGTAAAAGTAGCGCTCATGCATCCGCGGAAGCACGAAAGGGGTGAGGCTCACAGAGATCAGAGCCAGGAGCACCATCCTTTCCGGCGTGATTTTGCGTTTATCCAGAGCCGTGCAGATGATCCAAGCGGCTAGGCTGCAAATCGCCACGATGAAGCCAATCCTCAACGCCGGCTCATCAACCTCCCAGGGCACGAAAATATACAAGTTAGGTGCATTGACCGTAAGTTGTGAGAAGAGCGCCGTCTGCCGCAGATAGATCGTGAGCAGATCCAGCCAGCTGCTCCCCAGGAGAACCGCCGGAATGCAGGTTATCACGTATACCGCTGGGACCAATAAGAACTGCCACCAGCGAACCTTTTTCTTGAGCAAAAGAACAACTAAAAAGGGCACAAAAAAGATGGCTTGAAATTTGATTGAAAAAGAAAGCGCGAAAGCCAACATGCCCAGCAATGGCTTTTCTTTCAGGTAGAAGTACAGGCTGATGATCAGAAAGGTTGTATACAGCGAATCCATCTGACCCCAGTGGGCGCTGTTGATAAAAATCGTCGGGAGAACGAAAAACAAGTCAGCCGCCCAATAGGGCTTATTCCCTGTGGGATATTTGATGCGCACGATGCGGTACACAAAATAGGTAGCGATGCAATCGAAGAGGATGGGGAGCAGTTTGATAGCGGTAACCCTGGGGAGGATGGGATCAAGGAGGGTGGTGCCAGCAAAAAGGTACCAAAACGCCGGCGTGTAGCCGATCAGGTGCTCTCGGAATGCAACTGCGATGCCGTTATCCAGGATGTTTTGATACCATACGAAGTAGAAATTGGACATGTCCCCGGTGATCTTCCCGGTAAACAGCCTTGCCAGTATGCCCAGCGCGAAAAGCGCAGCCAATCCAAGCAGCTCGAGAGTATGACTGGATTTATTCTGGTCAGTGACCATTGTGTAATACGCGCTCCTTTCAGTCGGAACCTATGCCAGCAGGCTCTGATCGCCTTCTCTGCATGGGTGAGTTAAACCTGCGCTGCATTCTTTTGCGAGTGATTATAAATGATAGTATCAATACGACGCCGATTGCAATTGTGCTATGCGCCAAAACGCCGAAAATAGCGGCGTGCTGCCCCAAATTCGCCCAGCCGGCGCTGCTACAGGCGGTGCAGTGGGCTTCCATAACGGAAGTTAAGAAAAACGGGCTCCCCTATAGATTAATTGCTCTAACCGCACCGTTTTCTCTTGAAATGTGACCAAAATTGCGGGCATTGTGCAAATGTGTGCTAAAATATACTCACATTTGACCATAATTTAACCCTGAAATAAGCTTAAAATATCAAATGACCTTGAATTTCAGGATTAGTAAGCTATAATAAATATGAATTCTAATTAACCCACGTAAGGCAGCTGCACTTGAAAAAATCTCAACGAAAGGATAGAGCTGAAACCCAACAAACGCATAATTCTTTATTGTTATATTGACAATTACATCTTTACAAGGTAAACTTTGATTAAATTTTCGCAAGAACAAAGCTTTATTAAATTAAGAATGTTCATTTTCACGGAGGCAGGAAATATGAATAATTCAGAAGAAAAGAGAATGCTCTTCAGAATGAACAAAAAGGAGGGGATAATGCGTTGAACAAATCTCAATGGGTGAAAAGCCGTCTGTAATTTGCGGTTGTTTGAATCCAGAAATTCAAGAGACCGCAAGCGTAAGGATAAAAATTCTATGTTTATTTTTTGGAGGAAAAAGCATGAATAATAAAAGATTGATGAAAGTTTTTGGGTTGCTTCTGGTAATAGGGCTGTTAGCGGTAATCAGCCCTCTAACCAGAGCACAGGCACGAACGACCGATACGTTTTCGATATCGGATTGGAACATTGACGGGTTAGCTGTCGATGATAGTGGCAGGCCGGTTATCAGTCCTCAGTCCGGAACACCTACCATCGACCCCATCCCTGATCAAACCATCAATGAACATGTAGAGTTGACATTTGTTGTGCATGCCACTCCTGGTTCAACTCTCTTTGGTACTAATCTTCAGTACTCGTTAATAGGAGCGCCAAGCGGAGCAACGCTTACAAAAACTGATAACACGCATGCGACATTTAGCTGGACACCATCTGAAGGACAAGGACCAA
>Ga0208196_1003304_pt1 | contig 13746 bp, 13 predicted proteins | sample AD_JPNNA7_MetaG_FD_184443 | JGI IMG/M metagenome (GOLD analysis project Ga0208196, IMG submission 184443) | Active sludge microbial communities of municipal wastewater-treating anaerobic digesters from Japan - AD_JPNNA7_MetaG (SPAdes) (version 2) | ecosystem: Engineered > Bioreactor > Anaerobic...
AACTTCCATAGTAATGCCGGCAGACCATAGGGTAGTTTTGGCCTATGAACCTATTTGGGCTATTGGAACAGGAATAACTAGTACTCCTGAACAGGCTGACACTATGCACAGTTTTATTAGACAATGTTTAGGTGAGTTAGGTTTTAAGGGTGTTCGGATATTATATGGTGGCAGCGTTAAACCAGAAAATGCCGGTAAATTATTATCTCGGCCCAATATTGATGGTCTATTAGTGGGTGGAGCTAGCCTGTCAGCTACTGATTTTTGGTCTATAGTCTTTGCTTAAATTTTATGTTTTTAGTGTGGCTGGGGATTATTTTGCTTATTATTGCTTTAGCCGTCATATTGTTTATTATTTTGCACAAGATGCCACTGTTAGCCAATATTGATGTAGACAATTTGCCAGCTGAACAAGCGACAGCTAAAAAGTCGGCTATTATTAATAATCGGATTCGTCGGCAGTTGGCTAGGCATGGTTGGTGGTGGCGCAATATTTTATCCCCGATTTATGCTAAAATTCAGGGATTTTTTGGACGGGGCTATGCTAAGTTACAGCGGCTTCATCGGCAGCAAGTAAAAACTAAATTACAGCTGCAGGGTCTTAATGAACAACGAGCTAATGAACTTTTACTTGAGGCTAATGAGGCTTTGTCTCAGGGGCGAGTAAATGAAGCAGAACAGTTGGCATTGGAGTCGTTAGAATTAGACCAACGCCAGATAGATGGTTTTGCTGTTTTAGCTGAGGTATATAATGAAGCCAAAAAATATAAAGAGGCGCAGGAAGTTTGGCAATATATTATTAAACGTTTAACTCAGAAATATCGGGCGGAAGAATTGCGACGGCGTCCTGAAGCTAAAAATACTAAACAGAAATTAGCTGATTATTATTATTTGCTTGGGCAGTCATATTACCGTAATGACCAGTTAGATCGGGCTGATCATTATTTAAGACAAGCCTTAAAATTAGCGCCTAAAAATCCGCGCTATCTTGACACTATGCTGGCAGTTAGTATAATGAGAAAGGATCGGGTTACGGCGGTTCTTATTTTAGATACCTTAACTGCTGTCGATCCTAATAATGGAAATTTGTCAAATTATTTAGAACAAATAAAACAATTATAATTTTGCCGTTGTAGCTCAGCTGGTAGAGCACTTCCATGGTAAGGAAGGGGTCTCGGGTTCAAGTCCCGACGACGGCTCCAAGGTATTTGGGTCGGTACCAAAGCGGTCAACTGGGGCAGACTGTAAATCTGCTGACTTATGTCTTCGTAGGTTCGAATCCTACCCGGCCCACCAGAATTAAACTTCCAGAAAATTTAACAACAGCTCGTCAAAACGTTCAAGGTGAAAATACGGCGTAATAGTCAGGGCTTGTTTTAATATGATAAGTTTCAGTGGAGGGCATATATAATCTAGACTTTTTTAGATTTGCCTAAAAATAAATCTTGTTGTATCATTATAACAAGGTGTAAGCAGTCATGGTAATAACTGCGCCAGTTTTTAGTATTAGGGTTAGTGAACTGATAATTATTTATTGAAAAAGTTCAGGAGGGATAGCTACTTTTTAGAAGCGAGAGCAGAAATTAAAATTTTTGTCTAGTCAGGACATTATTACTATTATCTATTTTATTTTTTAAAATTATTTTATGCCTAATTTTGGACCAAAAACCACCAAAAATTTACAGGAGGCATTTGCCGGTGAATCGGCAGCCCGTAATCGTTATACTTATTTCGCTTCAGTGGCCCGTAAGGCTGGCTTTATTCAAATTGCTAATATTTTTGAAGAGACCGCTGACAATGAAAAAGAGCATGCTAAATTATGGGCCAAGGCTTTAGAAGTGATTGGCGATACTGCAGCTAATTTACAGTCAGCTATTAGTGGTGAGAATTATGAAAATCAGACTATGTATCCGAAAATGGCCGAAGAAGCTGAGGAAGAAGGTCATAGCGATATCGCTGAATCATTTCGTAAGGTTGGCGAGGCCGAAAAGGCTCATGAGGCGCGTTATCGGCAGTTGTTAATTAATGTGGAGAATGATAAGATCTTTAAGAAAGACCAAGTAGTTCGCTGGAAGTGCAATAATTGTGGTTATATTCACGAAGGCCTAGAAGCGCCAACTGAGTGCCCTTCCTGTCATCATCCTCAAGCCTATTTTGAGATGTTTGTTGAAACCTATTAAGTTAGATAATTGTTTATTTTATGTCTCAGGACAACATGATTAAATTAGAATGTACGGTTTGTAAGTCTATAAACTATTTTTCCCATAAAAATAAAAAGATAATCAAAGACCGCTTAGTGATAAAAAAATATTGTCCTAAGTGTAAAAAGCATACCGAACATAAAGAAACTAAATAACCAGTTTCGGTTGGCCTTCGGGCCTGCTGCGGGATTAGTATAGTGGTAGTACAGGACTCTCCAAAAGTTCTGGCGGGGGTTCGATTCCCTCATCCCGTGCATTTAAACTTCGAATATAAAATAAAGTATTAGCTAATCATTGGTTTATTTGATGATCATTTTATTAGGTCAACATTTATTCCATAAAAAATTTATGAAGAAAACTAATTTAGTTGTTTCTGGCCTGCTCAATGCCTTTTTGGCTGTGGCTTATATCTCGCTAGTGGCTGTAATTATGTCTAATGGTGACAAAATTTTTGGCAGTGGTCCTGATACTTTTGTCGCTCCGATCATTTTTTTACTGATATTTGTCATTTCGGCCGCGGTAACCGGTTATTTAATCATTGGACGGCCGGCGTTGCTATATTTAGATAACCAGAAATCAGAGGCCAGGAAATTATTTAAATTTACTGTGTTGTTTTTAATCTTATTTGCCCTGGTGGCTTGGGGCTTAAATTTTCTTGTTAGCTAGGTTGTTGGGAAAATAAGTTCACTCCCATTTTGGCTAAGGTATAAACCTTAAGGTTATTGTGCTATAATATATTTATTATTTATTTTACTTTATGGTTATGAACCAAAAAATTAGCAAGGCCATCATTTTAATGATAGCCATAATAGCGATTGTGGGTTTTAGGGCTCCAGCCTTGGCCGCCAGTCCAACTTTTCGGCTGATAACTCATAGTGACACGGCTGATTTTATTGGGCATGGAGAGTCATGGAATTGTAGTAATGGCTCTAGCTATCAGGTGAGTGTTGGAGAAGCTAGTAGCAGCTTGGTCAGATTTCACATAACTGGTCCAGGCACTTTTTCTCTTGATCTTGGTTTTGCCAGTCCTAGTGGTCAAAACCTTATTCCTGGGCTTTATTCTCGGGCTATGAGGTTGCCATTTCGCGGTACGGCTAGCGGTTTAGAGATTAGCGGTAATGGTCGGGGCTGTAATTCTCTTACAGGATCATTTTATGTTCATGAATATGTGTTTGCTAACGGGACAGTACAAAAAGCAGCCATTGACTTTATCCAGATTTGTGATACCGCTAGTGATGACATTAATCAGGCCAGTCCTAGATTAGTGGGTTCCTGGCGTTATAATTCAGCTGTTCCCGATGCTTGTACCACTGTTAATTGTGCAGTCGCCTTAGCTAATTTACAGGTAACTTCCGGAGGAAATAATGCTACCAGTAGTTCCGGTATATCTACCAGCACTATCACGGTCAGCGAATTACCCAAAGCTGATGCTTATAAAGCTATTGTAAAAATTAAGACTTTTGTGCTTGATGATGATTATTATTTGGGGAACATTAGCGAAGGATCGGGAGTAATAATTAATAGTCAAGGATTAGTACTTACTAATTACCATGTAGTTTTACCTAAAGATAATAATAGCAACCCCTTGCCTGATGCCGCTTATAATATTTGTCTAGTGAGCGACCCAAATCAACCGCCAGATTGTTCTTATACTGCTAGATTAGTGGCCGCTAACGAAGATACTGATGTTGCCTTATTGCAGATAGAAAATGTTCCTGGCTTAAATACTACTAATAATTTCCCCTTTTTAACTATTAATACGCAAAATAATCGTTCAGTTGGCAGTGAAATTATTGCTTTAGGTTTTCCAGCCACTGGGAGAGAGACGATCACCATGACTAAAGGTATCCTTAGCGGTCAGCTGGATGAAGCTGGTATGAAATGGCTCAAAACCGATGCTGTGATTTCTTTTGGCAGTTCAGGCGGTGCCGCTATTGATGAGAATGGCCAATTAATCGGTATTACTAGCGAAGCCAGAGCGGATGTTATTGGCACCTTGGGTTATATTATTGATATAGGGTCGGTTGCTCCCTGGATCAATGCTAATAGAAATAATCCTCCTAGGGCTAGCGCCCTGGCTGACCGGATGATTCAGCTTATTCAGAAAAATAAGGCCCTGGCTAAGACTAATAAATTTGAAAATAATAATCCACCCTTTTCCATAACTAAGCCTAACGATTGGCAGTTTACCTATGACGGTGAGAATGTTTTAACAATTGATAAGAAGACTGATGAAGCAGGGGGTATGGTGACTATTAAGTTTTTCCCTGTGCCTTATGCTATGGATGTTAATAATATTGATGCTTTATTTAGGCATCTTTACTATGGTGATATTTTACAATCAATGCTTGCCGTCTCTAACGGTGAAGAGGTGGTAATTAGTGGTCGGCCGGCTAAAAAATTTGTCTTAAGTGTAGAGGATGAATCTGTGTTTTTAAATTTTATCCCGGTTGGCTCTTATATCTTTCAATTAAATTCTGATTATGGCCAAGATAACCGAGATAAAGCCACGGTAGATAATATTATTAAGAGTTTAGTCATTGGTACTCCGGCTGCCATACCTGAAGTTACTGAATATGCAAACGATGATCTTAAGATTTATCTTAAGGGTGGTAATGGCTGGGTATTTGAAAAGAAAAATAACCCCCAGCAGCTTTTATTGATTGGTTATAAGCCTAATAAAAAGACCCTGGCCAATTTGAACATTACAACGAACACTGAGGACATTAAAAATCTTAGCAACGAGGAATATGCCCAATATTTAAAAAATACCATTACTAAGGGCAATCTCGTGTTGCAACTACTTGGCTTGCAAGTTGATTGTCTTAAATCAGACCCTCAGTTCGTCCTTAACAGCGAGTTAAAGAAGGTGGTTATGACAGAAACTGTTACCAAGTCAGCTTCAGATGATCAGGCCTTGTACTATAACCGCACCTATTATATTAGGCGGGGCGATAAAATCATTGTTGTAACTTTAAATTATTATGGCAATAATAAAAACGAATATAATGAAGTAGTCAGCAAGTTTAATAAGATGTTATCTTCCTTAAGTTTTCAAGGCTTGACCGCTGTTTCTTCTGGAGACAATTCTACAACCGCTGGAGTTAATAATTCCGCCCTCCTTAAAAAACTCAAGGGCCAGATTATTCTTAAAGTTGAAGATGCCGGTCAGGCATATTATATCAATCCACGGACATCAACTATGCATTATTTGGGCCGGCCGGACGACGCTTTTAAGATTATGGTTAGCCAAGGGGTAGGTATTAAGAATGTTGATTTATCCAAAATACCGGTCGCTCTGCAATATTTGTCTGGTCCAGATAGCGACCAAGACGGCCTGCCTGATGATTTTGAGGTGGCAGTCGGTACTGATAAAAATAAAAAAGACACTGATGGTGACGGTCATGACGATAAATCAGAATTAGCCAACAATTATAATCCTTTAGGGCCAGGTAAAGTATCCATTGACACCAAGTTTGCCAATAGCCATAAAGGCCAGATTTTTCTTGAGGTAGAGCACAAGGGAGAAGCCTGGTATGTTAATCCTAGTGATGGCCGGCGATATTTTCTTGGTCGGCCAGCCGATGCTTTCAATATTATGCGCCGTCTGGGATTGGGTGTCTCTAATAAAGATTTTGCTAGTTTAGAATAAAAAAATTATGAAGAAATTTTTTCTTATTCCACTTTTGGCCGTAGTCTTGCTGGGAGCTGGTTGCGCTACTAAAAAGGCAGTTAGTCCAGCTAATGAGGCGAATAATAACCTGAATATTCAGAGTGATGTTCAGGAGGTTAATGGTCCAGTTATCCAGTTGGAGGAGCCAGCAGAGGACAATGAGACTCAAGATTTGGGTACAGTCAGTGTTTGTACCACTGAAACTAAAACTTGTCCTGACGGTTCAGTAGTTGGCCGGGAGCTTCCAGATTGTCAATTTGCGCCTTGCCCAGGAGAATAACCTTAATAGTATTATGGCGCTAGACAATGATTTAATGGCCCGACAAGAATTAGCCGCGGCTTTATTTCCTAACATCAAGGAATCTCCTAAGATGGTTGAAGCGCGTTATCCGCAACGTCAGCTGAAGCCTGGGGCGATGGTTACTAGAATTGCTCCTAGCCCTACTGGTTTTATGCATCTGGGAGGCTTGTATACCGCCCTGATTTCTGAGCGATTAGCTCATCAATCAGGGGGTATTTTTTTCTTGCGGATTGAAGATACAGATAGCAAGCGGGCAGTACCTGGGGCTTTAGAGCTGATTATTAATTCTCTTAGTCATTTTGGCCTGACGCTAGATGAAGGTGAAATAGAACTAGGCCGGGAAACCGGGGCCTATGGACCATATAAGCAAAGTAAGCGGGCCTCTATTTACCAGACATTTGTTAAACAATTAATAGTAACCGGTCAAGCCTATCCAGCTTTTGAAACCATAGAAGAGCTAGAAGAACTTGCCAGGAAACAGGAGGCGTCTAAAGTGGCTCCAGGTTATTATGGCCCCTGGGCTTATTGGCGGGAAAAAACGCCAGCTGAGGCGCTAGCCATGTTAAATAAGGGCCTTAAACCAGTTATTAGATGGCGGTCTAATGGTGATCAAGAGCGCCGCCTTATAGTTAATGATATGTTTAAGGGTCGTTTAGCTTTGCGTGAAAATAATCAGGACATTGTCCTTCTGAAGTCTAACGGCCTGCCAACTTATCATTTAGCGCATGTTATTGATGACCATTTAATGGGGACAACTCAGGTTATCCGTGGCGATGAATGGTTATCTTCCTTACCGCTTCATCTTCAATTATTTACCACTTTTGGTTGGCAGTCCCCAACTTATGGTCATTTGGCGCCTATCCAAAAATTAGTTGGCCAATCGCGGCGTAAATTAAGTAAACGTCATGATCCGGAAGCCAGCGTAACCTTTTATGATGAGGCTGGTTATCCTCCCGAGGCGGTAATAGCTTATCTTCTTAATTTAGCTAATCCCAGTTTTGAAGCTTGGTTTATGAGCCATCCAGATAATACTTGGCGGGATTATTTATTAATTATTGATGAATTAAAAAAAGGCGCTGGAGCTTTATTAGATTTTCAGAAATTAGATAGCTATAGTAAAGAAATTATTAGCCGTCTTTCTTTGTCTGAGCTTGTAGAACAATCTTTGTCCTGGGCTAGAAAATATGATCCATCCCTAGCGCAGGCTATGAGTCGTGATTTAGCTTATACTACGGAAGTTTTAAATATAGACCGTCAAGGTGAGCGACGGCGGAAAGATATAGCTAAATGGTCTGAACTGCGTCAGACAATTGGTTATTTTTATGATGATATCTGGGCTGCCACTCCCCTGGATTTGGCTGGTCAGTTAGGTGATTATCCGCTTGCCCAGATTAAAGCTATAGCTAAGGCTGTAGCTACTAAATATAATCCTCAAGATAGTCAAACTGATTGGCTGGCTAAATTGCGTCAACTTAGTCAAGTTTTGGGCTATGCTCCGGATACCGCCAGCTATCGTCAGGATCCTCAGCGCTACCGCGGGAGTTTCGGCGATGTAGCTAAAATTATCCGGGTTCTTTTAGTGGGCCGTAATCAGTCACCGGACCTTTATGAAGTGATGCGAGTTATGGGCCGGGAACGAGTAAGAGAACGGTTAACTAAGTATTCTTGTCTAAGCTGAACTGGTATTGACAGCATTAGGTTAATGGTGTATGTTTTATTTAGACGCACTAAGCGTCTATTACACCCTTCATACATACCTCCAAAGCAACGCTTTGGGGGTTTTTTCTTTTTGTCTCCAGTTGGTTTTTTCTTATCTTTTTGTTATGATGGATATAATATTTTAATTATTTTTGGATAATATGCGTCTGCCTATTCGTAAGGGTGGCAAGTATACTTTTATTAAGCCTGACCCCTATTTAACAGAGGCTAAGGCCGGGGAATTAAAAAAGAGACTAGAGTGGTTAGAAAAAGTGGCTCAGCCTCGAGCCATTCAGGAGGTTAGTCGTTTGGCTGAAATGGGAGATTTTTCCGAAAATGCCGCCTACCAAATGGCCAAAGGCAAGCTACGGGGGATTAATCAAGAAATTATTGAACTGCACGAATATTTAGATCAGGCAATAATTATTAAGCCATCTCAGAGTGGGCGGGTGGAGCTTGGTAGCCGGGTAGAGGTAGAGATGGACGGACAAATTAAAAATTTTTTAATTTTAGGTTCGGAAGAAACAAACCCTAGCAAGGGCATTATTTCTCATCATTCACCTTTAGGCGCGGCTCTGCTTGGCCGGCAAGCCGATGACGAGATTAATCTTAAATTAGCTAATCGGTGGCTAAAAATTCGCATTATAAAAATTAATTAGTGTTTATGGGACTCCCTACTAGTTTTCTAGTGATACTTATTATATTATCGTTTGTTATTTTAGCTTATGGCGCCGATATGCTGGTAGCCAATATTAAAATTCTTACCAGTAAATATCGGCTGAATATTTTTTTACTGGGTATTATTTTGGGCTTTTTTACTAGCACACCAGAGCTTATTTTAGGTCTAACGGCGGTACATCACGAAGCGGCCAGCCTGTCTTTAGGCAATCTGCTAGGCGGTATTATTGTATTATTTGGTTTAATTTTGGGACTGGCCATTATAGTCCATCGCACGATTAAAACTGACGGCCAAATCACGACTATTGCCCCGAGCATCTTAATTTTACTTTTGCCCTTAATATTGGGACTTAAGGGTTCGCTAAATCGCTGGGATGGTCTGATTATGATTATATCCTATATCGCTGTAGTATTATATAACTCCAGGACTGAACCGTCGGTGAAACCAGCGCGGCCCTTAAAGCCACCTCGTCTTGCCAGGCGCTATCTTTTATTGTCTTTATTGGGTTTGGCTCTGATCATTGTTTCTAGTCAGGTAATTATTAGTGCGCTGACTGAACTTTTAGAACGTTGGCAATGGCCGCCACTAGTAGCTGGGGTATTATTATTAGCCATTGGCACTAATTTGCCGGAAATTGTGGTGACTATTAAGAGCTTAGTTAAACAGGCGAGTGATTTATCCATTAGTAACTTAATTGGTTCGGCAATGAGCAATGTAGTAATTGCTGGTATATTATTACAATTTGGCTCATTTTCTACCCGGCCGTTTATTGCTTTTGCTGTTGTCGCCAGCGCTATCTGTCTACTTAGCATCTGCCTACTGTTGTTTTATAAAACTCAGAAGCAGTTTAGTCGTTGGGAGGGGGCTATATTGTTATTTATCTATTTATTATTTTTAATAGCTGAGCTGAAGTGGGCAATTTACTAATTTTTTGCTATAATAAAGCTAATCTATTTATTTAGCTTATTTTTATGAACAAACATTTGTGGTGGCTTAGCGGTTTATTTACTCTTGGTCTGCTATTTATTGGTGGAGGTCTAGCCCAAGCCTCTACCGATATCTCTGGTAATATTATCAATACTAATTGGACAGCCGCTAACAGCCCGTACATTATTAAAGGTCAGGTGGAAGTAGCTCCTGGAGCTACTTTAACTATTGGACCCGGGACAGTGGTGAAGTTTCAAAAAGGCGCTGGCCTTACCGTGCGCGGCACCTTAAAAATTAGAGGTGATAGTCGCAATTTAGTAGTGTTAACTTCAGCGGAAGCTACTACTAGCCGGCAAGATTGGACCGGTATTACTTTTACTGATGAATCGGCTGATGCGCAATTTAATAGCGCTGGCAATTACGCCGCGGGGAGTATTATTGAATACGCAGTTATAACCCATAGTGAAGGCTTGAAATTAGATAACTCTTCACCCTATATTGCCAATAATAATTTATTAGATAATACCGTGGCTATTACTATTAGCGGCGAAGTAACTGAAACTGCCTTAAATCCAGAAACTACTTCAACTCGTTTGTGGATAACTCGCAACAATATTATCAACAACACGAAAGGCATAGTTGTCAATAGGGGATATGTTGTTAACCAGCTAGTATTTGATCCCAGTGGTCTTACGACTTTATCAGCTACGGCTAATATCATTATTGATGGCAATGCTATTAATTATAATCAGGAAGGTTTGTGGCTGGAACGGGGCGAACGAGTAGCGGTTATTAATAATCAGCTTAATTTTAATAATGGGTATGGTCTAAAAATTGCTGCGGCTTCTCCTCAAGCTATCGTTCAGCATAATACCATTAACTATAATAATATTGGGCTAGAAGTGGCGGCGCGGGGCGCAACTATTAGCAAAAATGCGCTCGCCTATAATAATCAGGCTGGTTTAATTTTACTTAACGCTACCAATGTCATCAGCGATAATAATATCTATGGCAATTTAGGAGTAGATCTGTCTAGTCCTTTGCCGGGAGGAATTGTGACTAACAATTATTGGGGGCCAGGAGCCACTATAAATAGCAGTGTGCCAACTAGTTCTACTTTTAATTTTGAGCCGCGGTTGACTGAACCGACAGATATTGCTAGTCTCTCACGGCCGACAGTGAACGAAACTGTTAAATCTACTATTTTAGATAAGATTCTGGTTAGCGGCACGAAAGATGCTAACGGCAATTTAATAATTAATGGCGAGACAGTTATTCCTTGGGATAATGAAGTAACCTGGAGCTATAATTTACCTCTTACTTTGGGAGATAATAAGTTTACTATAGTTTCCCGTGACCGGACAGGTAATAGTAGCCAGGAGATTGAGTTTACTATTACCCGCCTAGAGAATAAATTTGTGCCTACGCCAACGATTAATAGTTTTAAGCTGACCACTAGCGAGGCTACTCAGGTGTTAAGCGGCGGCAAGGATATAAACACTGCTATAATTATTAATGGACAAGAAGTCGTACCGCTTAATAACGAAACTACTTGGCAGGCGACTGTGGCTCTGCATTACGGCCGCAATACTTTTTCCATTGTAGCTCGTAGCGCTGTGGGCTATGAAAGCGACCCGCTCTCTATTACTATTGAGCGGCCAGATACTAAGGGGGAGGCGACTATAGCGGCGGAAAAAGCGGCAGCGGCAGGGGTACCTGTTGATGAAGCTCTAACTAAAAAATTAGCAGGCTATATTCTTCTTCAGGTTGAATCTAAGGGTGAAGCCTGGTATGTTAATCCGTTAGATGGTCAGCGTTATTTCTTAGCTGGTCCCACTAATGCTTTTAACTTGATGCGTCAATTTGGCTTAGGGGTCAAGCATAGCGTTATTACAGCTAAGACTATTGATCCAAAACTTAAGGGTCGGATTTTAATTGACACCGAAGACAGCGGCAAAGCCTATTATGTTCATCCGCGGACTAGCCAATTATATTATTTGGGCCGTCCCGCTGATGCTCTAGCAGTGATGCGCCAGGTAGGCTTGGGGATTAGTAATAAAGATTTACGTAAAATTAAATTAGCCCAATAATACTAGTTATTTCTTATTATTTTTTGTTGGACCCTTGTCTTTATTAGTAACTCTTGTCATCTTTTTCATAAAGGTATATAATTACAAGGTAAATGGCAGGTTACTGCCAGGTAATAAATAAATTGTCTATGTCTATGACTAAGGCTCAATTAGTTGAAGGCCTAGCTAAGAATTGCAAGCTTAGCAAGAAAGCCGTCAACGATGTCCTGAACGAGATGGCAGCCATGGCCTACAAGGAAGTCAAGAGGAATGGCGAATTCATCGTTCCAGGCATTGGCAAGCTCGTCAGAGTGCAGCGCAAAGCCCGCACGGGCCGCAATCCAGCGACTGGCGCCCAGATTAGAATTCCGGCCAAGAATGTCGTTAGATTCCGCGTGGCCAAAGCGGTTAAGGATGCGGTAGTTTAGTTACTGCTGCAAACTGTTATTACCAAAATTACCGACCTCCATAGGGGGTCGGTAATTTTTTTATTAGTTCATTATTTGTTTTAGTCTATCCAAGTTTCTACATATTGTCCTAGTCCAGCCTTCTGTAGTTTATTATTTAGTTTAGTTCTGGATCTTAAAAAATTAAGCAGAGAACCAAAATCAATAAGATAGCGATTGCCGCGGATGCGGTAGGTAATAAGTCCGCCGCTAATAGCTCGGCGGATAGTTTTAGTCTGTACTCCGCCTAGCTTGGCAGCTTCGGAGACTGACACCCAGATAGGATTAGTAAAACGAGAGGAGGGGGTGGATACCTTTAAGGGAGCTGTGGGGTGGTGATCGGTAGTGGCGTTTAGTTTGGGCATATAGTCTAAGAATTACTAGACTTTAAAATAGATGATTTTTAATTTTTAGTCAACTATGGACTTTAAGTCTAAAAATATCTAGACTTAAGGGTTAAAGATGCCTTTTTAATCATTTTTTAAGTCTAGTATTTTCTAGACTTAAAATCACCATATTCCTAATTTTTTGTCTAATAAAGTCTAATTTATTCTGGACAAATCTTTAGGATTCCCTATTGTAAACTACTATCTAAAAAAAAGCAAGACCTAAGTTTTTGCCTTACCTTATTAAATAGTGTATTATGAAAACAATAAGCCGGGGAGTGATCTGACTAGATAAAAATAGGGTTTATCTGGTAGTTCACCTGTACCCCAGCTGTTATGAGACATTTATATTAAATCTTTTCTTGTTTTCTCTTCTGGTTTATGGTAGATTATATCATCCCCTTGCCAGGGGGTGTAACAATTATTCATTTTTTTCGTCTATATAATTGAACCGTAATGACGTCAACCTCAACTTCTAATAAACAACCCAGTGATCGTTTGCTGTTTTTACGCTTAAAGACTAAGGACCAGGCGGCTTTTATGCGAGCCTATGAGGCCCATCGAGCCGGAATTTATCGGTTTATCTATTTTCGGGTTAATTCTGAGGCTGAAGCCCAAGACTTAACATCTACCGTTTTTCTAAAGGTGTGGTCCACAGTCCAGGCTGGTAAATTAAAAGATTATCGCAGTCTTAAGAGTTTGCTCTATACTGTGGCCCGTCATGCAGTAATAGATTATTATCGTCAGGGTCAAGAGAGCGAGGTTTCTTTAGATGATGAGACTGCCCAGGTTGAGGTGATTGATAACCGGCTAGACATGCAGGCTTTAATGGAGCAAGACAGTGATCTTAAGCTTATTTATAAGGCTCTAGACCAGCTGAAACCAGAATATCGGGAAGTAATTATGCTCCATTTTGTCAATGAACTATCAGTAAAAGAAATGGCCCAAGTTATTGACAAAAAGCCAGGCAATGTCCGCGTCATTCTTCATCGGGGGTTAGAGGCTTTACGTAAATTAACTCAAGATGAAGAAGAGAAAGAAAACGGGCAAAAAATTATCTAGACAATACAGATAACAAATAATTAGATTATATGAATGAGTCGGTGATTGTTCAAAAATTAAAAAAATTACAGAGCATCCAGCCTAGTAAGGAATGGGAGGCTAAGCAATCGGCTGTGATGGAAGCTCAGGTGTATAATAGCAGTGCGCCAGCCGCTAAGCGTGAGCTGGGCTTTTTTAGTAATTTTTTACTACTTTTTAAGGCCACTTTTAGTCAACCCGGCATTATGGTCGGCACTATTTTGACCATCATTATAGTGGGCGGCGGTCTGGCCACTTATGTGGTCGGCCGCCAGGCCAAGCCGGG
>Ga0208196_1003311_pt1 | contig 13722 bp, 20 predicted proteins | sample AD_JPNNA7_MetaG_FD_184443 | JGI IMG/M metagenome (GOLD analysis project Ga0208196, IMG submission 184443) | Active sludge microbial communities of municipal wastewater-treating anaerobic digesters from Japan - AD_JPNNA7_MetaG (SPAdes) (version 2) | ecosystem: Engineered > Bioreactor > Anaerobic...
TTCCAGACCAATTATTATCCCAATAACCACATGACAGACGTATCATTATTGAATTCAATTTATGATATTCCAAATGCCGTATATCTCAGTGCAATGATTTTTATCTCGCAGGTACCGAGCAATTGGTATGTTAATGGTTATTGGAAATATGCGATCATGTTCGAGCGCATCGCGGGTTGGCTACTTATGGCGCTATTCATTGTTGTTTTAACTAAGAAGCTAATCAGATAGTAGGAGTGGAGGAAGAGCTCCAAAAAAACAAGCCTGCAGAAACGTCCGCGTCTCATAGAGGCAAGCCCCCAACCGCAGGCCCGACCGACCTCCTGGCACCCCAGGCAGCGAGCCCACGCGGGCACGCGCGCCCATGCGAGAGCACGCACGAGCGCCCGACCGGCTTACGACAATGCGATCTGGTTGGCCTGGCTCATGGGAGGCGGACCCAGGAGCAGCAGCCGTGGACCCCGGCGAGGATGCAGCATAGCTGATAAGCTGCCGTGCAAGTAGCCTACAGTTCGCAATAAATCGCAAAGCTGGAGACGACAGCCCTGAAACTTCGCCCAAGAATCTCTGTGCGTCCTCTGTGCGCTCTGTGGCTCTGTGGTGTGATCGGTATTTGTTCAGTATCAATTTTCAGCTAATAATAGCAAAAAGTCATTCGTTTCCAAAAATCCAGCACACCCAATAGCTGCCAAACCCGGAGGCAAGCCCCCCCGATACCAGGCCCTACCGGCCTCCCGGCCCCCCAGGCGGCAAGCCCACGCGGGCACGCGCGCCCATGCGGGAGCACGCACGAGCGCCCGACTGGGCAGAAGATGCCAGGCCCTCCTGTGACAATCGATTTCAAGATAAGGAGAAGTCGGTACCTCCAGCAATCCCTGCTTAAAGATCCTCAATCGCAGCACTTGCCGTAGTCTGACAGGCATCCAATGCCAGCAGATCAACCTCTCCTGCAGCTAGCGGCCTGGCAAGCAGCTTTCCTTCATGAAAAGCCTTCATGATGCGATCGATTTTTCTTTGAGTATCTATGGAGTAATAAGCCTCACCGCAGTTCGGACAAACAAATGCCGGGATGTTCTTGATTACCACAACCTGCTCCCCTATTCTTGCAACGAATTCTGTTTTTCCTTCTCGCATCTTGCTTTTGCACAAGAGGCATTCACCAGGATTCATTTTATTTCCTCCGCCTATTATCGATCCACTCATCTTCATTTGGCAAATATACAGTCACTATTATCAGTTGATCTTTGCAGACTGCCACAACTATATGATGCGGTATTCCTCTCACTTGCCCCAGCATCAGCACGGCTGGGCAGCGGTATTCGTCATGATATTCCTCTATTATCTCTCCTTTCGTTATTAAGGTTATCAGGTCATCGGCTGATACTCCTCTCTCGAACATCCTTGCACCTGCATGATTTGAGATGAAAATACTATTTGAAGAAATAAATAATTGCATCTTATTATGCAGGATACCATCATCACCCTTATCGACCATAGCCACACCGCCATATACCGTTATGTAGAAATCGCTGGTGCCGATATCGAACTGACTTCATCAACAGACTTGTTTAGTTTAGAACATTAATTAGGCTGGCGGATTGAATTCAGATTGCCATCGAATGCGGTCATATCCTCCAGCCTCGATTCATTCCCAGCCCATATCGAGGTAGCTGAAATGTTAGGCTCAGAATCTAGCGAGCCTTTCTGTTATCAGGCCCTCCAGCCCCCTCAAAAAGCCGCCCCTTCCGGAGACAAGCCCCCCGATACCAGGCCCGACCGGCCTCCCGACCCCCCAGGCGGCAGCCCACGCGTGCCCGCGCCCCCAGGCGAGAGTGCACGAACCTGACCGAAACTGCAGGCACAAGTGGCAGCCGTTTTGCGGTAACGGTTCTTGCACAGGTCAATGGAAAGAGCATGGACCTGGTCAGAAGAGTGCATCTTTCGCAATCCTTATAGCCTAACAGGTAAATGAAATATCATGCCAGCCGTTTTGAAAGTCCCAAAGCGAAAATCTACTCATACCGAATCAGATGATGATATTGCCACAGGCATTATCAAGGGGCTTAAGGACTTTAAAGAGGGACGGTTTACACGCCTAAAGAATGCTGAAGAGCTAGAAGAGCACTTTCGCAACCTGTAAACTACTATGGCCTTTCAGACCATAGCTACATGCTATTTTGATAAAAAATTTAAAAAGCTCACCAAAAAGGATGGACTATTAAAGGAGCGAACTATCAAGAAGCTCCAAGCGATCAGCATCAATCCGGAAATTGGTGAGCCAAAACGCCATGCACTAAAGGGTCTCCGCAGTGTGCATATTGATCCATTTGTTATTATCTATGCTATTATAAAAGATGTGGTTCTGTTAATAAACTTCGATGAGCATGATGAAACCTATGATGCAACTCCTTCGATTCTGAATTCTCTGCTGAGCGATCCCAGGACAATCGAAGCCCTTGAGAATGGAGGGATAACAACAGAAGAATACCTCCAGTTTATAAAATCGCTTAAAAAGAAGAATTGATACCTCCTGCACTCATTCATTCTGCGCTCGTCAAGCTGCCCAGAAGATTAGCGATGCGGCCCGGACAACCCGGCCTATGGGCAGACCCATAGCGCTAGCCATGACACGAGGCAAGGATGCGGGACGGCCGATGGGCTGCCGAGCAGGCCAGCCAACAGTCAGCAAGGATCGTCAAGCCACATTCGCCATAATCTCTGCCAGGAATCTCAGCGTAAGATATATTTCTATAACCGCTTAATAGAAAATTCACATGTTCAACGAGTATATAGAAGCTGCACTGGAAAGGGCGGTTTACAAGACCATCGATGATGAAGAACCCATCTTCGTCTCAGTGCCAGAGCTTCCGGGCGCCTGGGCTACGGGGAAGACGGTTGAGGAAGCCCGCAAAGAGCTTATCTCGGTAATTGAAGGCTGGATAGCTCTCAGGCTCCGAATGGGGAGATCCATCCCACCAATTGGCAGCCATACCATAACTGCATCAATTGAACCGGTGAGCGTTATTGAGTAGACTTGTGCCAATATCCAGAGCCAAGCTTATCAAGCGATTGAAGAATATTGGATTTGAAGGGCCGTTTCCGGGTTCGGATCACGACTACATGGTTCGTGGAGATAATTTTGTGCGCATACCGAATGACCATCGGAGAGAGATCGGCCCAAATCTCGTAGCGGAGATTCTTAGGGAAGGTGCAATCTCCCGTGATGAGTGGCTCTCCGCGGATTAGCAATCCCTTTGTCCGGCAGCATATTATATAGCTGCATCATCCAGCCCCCTCAAAACCCCGCCCCTTCCGGAGACAAGCCCTCCTGACACCAGGCTAGACGGGGCTCCCGACCCCCAGGCGGCAAGCCCACGCGGGCGCGCGCGCCCATGCGAGAGCACGCACGAGAGTGCGGGGCCCGGCGGGCGGCTGGCCATACCGGATCACGACGAATCATCGGCATCACTTTATAAGGCGTGAAAGCCATATTCATTTATCCATGGAAGACAATCATGATGTTGGTGAGACGATGGGTGCCGTGATCAGGGCTAGATACGAAGATAAGGTCCTCAAGCCCCTTGGGGAGTTGAACCTAAAAGAAGGTGATGAGGTCGAGATAAGCGTCCAAAGGAGCGCTACCAGAAGAATCTTTGGGATCGTAAAGTGTTGGGAGGGGCTAGAGGAAGCGCATGAAGATTACGAGACAAGTGTTCATTGATGCCAATATCTTCACCTACCTTCTGACAGGCCACCCCACCTACGGCAGAAGCTGCCAGAAGCTTCTGGAAAAGGTTGAACAAGGAACTATCGAGGCGTTCATCTCGCCTCTGGTCATCGATGAGGTTTCCTATGTCCTGATGGTCCAGACCGCCAGGAGAACAGGAAGCCCGAACGACGCAAGATCAATGAAAAAAGCGATGCTCCATGCCTGGCAAGATTGCCTTGTGCCTGTGCGTGAATTTCATGGCTATCTCGACGTGCTCATATCTAAAGGACATCTGAAGGTCCTGAGCCTGGATTATTCTATATCAAAAATCGCGCTGGAATGCGCCAGCGAATACCGTCTTCTTCCCAGGGATGCCTTGCATACCGCCTGCTGCAAGGCATTTGGGATAAAGGAAATGGCCACAAATGATGCTGACTTTGAGCGTGTCGGCTTCTTGAATTTATGGAAACCCTGATCGTCAAGCCGGACACGGCCCCGAAACCCTCAGCCGAGAAGCCTCTGTGCGCTCTGTGCCTCTGTGGTTTGATCTTTTGTTGTTAAGTTATAATTTTCTGCTAATAATAATGAACTGCCACTGCCTCTAAAAAAAATCCAGTCCCCAGGGGCAAGCCGCTCTGATACCAGGCACGATTTGCCTCCCGGCCGCCAGGTGGGCACGCGCGCCCATGCGAGAGCACGCCAGAATTCTTGCCTGCTAGACAGCGACGCAGCTCGATCAATCCCGACCAGTCGAGGTGAATGATCCTGGACGATATCTGCAAAACGGTCCTGGCCTAAACCCCCTCCACATGGATCTCTTTAGGCACACCGGCCTGGAAGAATATATCATTCTCATACATCCAGAAGCCGTCCCAGATGCTTATCACATGATTCACGCCGCCCTTGACGCTCAGGTTGAATATGCCATTCTGTCCTACGCCCACGAGCGCTCCATCGACGTAGACCTGGAAGGCGGATTCGCTGGGATAAAGGATCGATACCGGTGTATCGCCAGAGGAAGGTGCAGCAGAAGGTTGCGATGTTGATGGTGATATTGCAGACTGCTCTGACTGCCCTGATGCTGTGGGATAGATTGAGGGCTGAGCCAATGGAGCCTGGGCGAATACATCGATTATTATAACATTGCTCGGCAGGTTGTCCACCACAAAATAGAGCATATGTCTTCCCATCTCATTCGCCTGATACTTCATGATGTTGTAGCCTTGATGGAACTGGTAGATCATGGACCTCTGGGCATTCGTTCCGTTTGTGATGCTCTCGAAAAATCCGCCTGTTCCTCCCAGGGGTACGCGACCGACCAGATCAAGAGTCGTTCCTACTGGGCTTATCAGATACTGAGTCCAGTTTTGCCTGCCCCGGATCCAGAGGTCATTGGCCTGAGGAGCGGTGATGGACAGATACTGAGCATAAGCCAGTCCCTGGCCGTTTCCATAATAGAGATAAGATGGTGGAGATTGTGTAACATTGAACTTAACGGGATTGCTTACGATCTCGCCGTCCATGGGAATGGCCTGAGTATAATAATACTCCCTGTATGGAGCGAATGTAGATGATGGCGCCATCTGTCTGGAGAAGGTCAGGTCGGAGCTGTACCAAGGGTAGGATGGAACAGGAGAATCCAGCCAGCGAACCATGCCCGCAATCCCCGGGTCCATCAACGAAGCCCGATCAATGGGAGTAACGTATGCTCCCTCTAGCCAGTCAACCGGATAAAGCTGGCCTATGGCTGGAGCGGTTTCGCCCTCGGCTGATTGGGCCAGGGGAGTTGCCAGGGCAACGATCAGGGCCAAGAATATCAATTTCAATGATATCGTTTTCATAGTATTACCTCGTTTACATTCTGCCCCGGTAGTAGGCTAGACTCTTAGCCTGAGGGCGGAAGAGATCCATCAGCCTTGCTTCCTCCAACGGGTCCAGGGATCGGTCGTCCTCGCCCAACCGGGCCAGTTGCTGCACTTCTTCCGGGCTGGAGCATCCCACAATGGCGGTGGTGATATCTCGAGAGAGGGCGAACCGGATCAGTAGCTCTGGTGTGATTCCCAGATTTGGTGCAATGTAGTTTCGTGCCCCCAACACCTTCATTCCTATCACGGCTATGCCTTTATCCAGGGCAGCAGTCATGACCCTGTCCATGAATCCGCCGATTATCGCCTCTGCCGGATTGACAGGAAGGAGGACGGCATCCAAAGGCCAGCTCTCTATTGCCGCCAGGAGTACCTCTGGATCGTGGTGACCGGTAACGCCGATGTACCTCGTCAGGCCCGAATCCCTTGCCTCGATGAAGGCCTTTAGGGCGCCATCGGAGGATTCGATCTCCTCCTTCTCCCTTCTGGTGCGGAGGTCATGGATCTGCCATAGGTCCAGGCTCTCCAGTCCCATAACCTCCAGAGTCTCAAACAGATCGGCTCGGGCTTCATGATATTCGCGGGCGGCTGACTTGCTGGTCTGAAATATGGTGGATCGGTTCTCCTGATGGTTCCTGTAGAAGCTGCCGTAATATCGCTGGCTGCCGGCATAGGCCTTGGCAGAATCAAAATAGCTAATGCCCCTGGTTGCGGCCTCCTCAATAACCTGCAGCGCATCCCTTCCCCGGCCATAGGTGCGGAGCACTCCTTCTCCTCCCAGGCCCACGCGGGTGACGGATGGGCCAGTCCTTCCAAATAGCCTGGTACTAATTGCCATAGAGATCCACCATGCAGACAGTCCCAGTCCATCCCATAATTACTTATTCATATATTTCAGTTCGCCTTTATCGGCCACCATGGTGAATCGGCGGATCCGGAATCAGATCAACCCTTGGCCTCAGGCTCTGAGTGGATGAGTCCCTCCATTTCATTCTGGCTTTTCACCGATATAGATGCCTCTGCCATAAGATTTGTAGTCGTCGAAGGGGCCGGAGGGTTTTGGTGATGAGCTTCTCTCTGTGCATTCCACTAACTTGCCTCCTATCCTGGCAAAGAAGGTGGGCGATGGGTCAACCATCTCTCTGATCTTCTTTTGCTTTTCTGAGAAGAAATAGTAACCATCTGGCTCCATATCAGAACATCCTCCCTTCTGTGTATGAAAGCGCATATCTATATCTGGTTGATCTATCGAACTCATCCAAATCCGAATTGGCGTTCACGTTATTTGATATCATTTCAAGCAACCTCGTAACCCTTTCCATTTTCTCTCTTCCTTAATTTCTGACCGCAAGTCTCGCATTCTGGTTTTGGATTATTTTCATTATGTGCTATCCATATGGAACCGCACATAGGACATCTCGGCAACACCATTCTCAATAACCGTCCTCTTACCGGACCAATGCCAGCAAATTCTTGTCTGCCATTGAATTGATGTCGTTTGAGCTCAAGAACCTCAAGGGATTATCATCCATAATCAGCAGGGGAGAATCAGGATCAGAGATGCCCATGGATTTGAGCTGCAGCTCTGATTCTCTGCTTCTCATGTCTGCTTCTTCAAAACTCAGATTTGCCCCTTTTAGGAGGCACACCAAACGCTTGCTTTGTGTGCAATCCTCTGTCGTATACAGGATATTCCTTCTCATTTTCGAACTCCTTGAAAGAGTTGGCCGCGGTGTTTGCCTTGGTGCGCCAAAATGCTTTAATTGCATGGGCGCCATTCAGAGCAATCAACCTGATGGAGTCTCTCGAGTTTGCAGACCAGAAGGACTTCATCCGGCCATTTCTTTCTATGTTTTTTATACTTAAACTTAATTAATTTGCTTATGCTGATCAGATATGATGAATCCTTGCTGATGAGCGCAATGTCTTTGTTTTGAATCAAGAGACTGATCCCGTTCATCGATGCTTTAAGAGAATGAATAACATCTATGCTCGAACAATCAACATAGCGCACATTCGGCATTCAATACCCAATCCGAGTTACCGGATTGGGCCTTATAGGCCGGGTTTAATCATGGATGCATCTAAGGACGCATCGCGTCCGTGCTCTCGACTAAAATTGCGAATTAAGAGCCACGACATGCTTTAGAGGTCCTCGCTAAACTTATATATATTTTACCATCAAGCCTCGTTAGAATATATCCATTTATTTAATTTATATTGGATCGTTCCTAGGTGTTCTCCTGGTTATTGCCCATGAATTCCACCTTATATTCTCCCCTGTATCTCCTTTTAGTATGCCTAATGCTTCCTAATATTTGCCTAATATCTTCGCCACTGCTCTATGCATTGAATGCATATTGAATCCCTTACCGGCCAGATACATCATGGGGCATCTGCCGGTTATGAAATGCATCGCAGCATCATGATTCATCTTCTTGATCCCATCAGTCTCAGTTCTCCAGTGTATCCAAAAATTCTTGATGCCGATTGTCTTTAGCTCTTTAACTGCATGTAGAGGATCCGTTTTTGTCAGACCAATTACTGCACAATCTATTTCAGGGGATAGATCGGAAAATCGTGATATGCTTCCTTTTTCAGGATCGTCTGACAAATCGACGACATAAACCCTCTTTCCTTTCTTCTCCAGCTCCTCGATGGTCCACTTCATGGCCGGCTTTGTCCTATCTGTGACCACCACAAAGCTCTCGTTCTCCCAGAATGATTCTTGCTCAGTCATGCCGCTCTACCTCTGGTATATGTTTAGAGCTCATAGTATATAGATAGCTTTGCTGATAGCTCACCAGATTGTCATTGATAGATCATCAAATATCGATTGGAGCGATCAACTCAACAATTCAATTGCGATACATTTTAATATTTCGCTTTCAGTCTAACATATAATCCTAGCATCATTTATGTCAGGCTTCAGGATAAGACACAGAAAGCCTTGATTGGGGTTGATCTACATTCGCAAGAGAAGGTGCATTAGATTTGATGACGATCGGGAGAATTATCCCATCCAGCAAACCTGGGATCATTTGAGAGTATACAGGAGAGCCTTATCATGACTGCAGGGAACCAGGGGAACCAGACTATCCAGCCGGGCGAGATGTTCCTGGGAGGAGCAATCGACCCGGTTAGCGGCAAACGCATTCAGAGGGACATTATTTACGATTCTCGCAACCTGACCACCCATGGCATCATCGTGGGAATGACGGGCTCGGGCAAGACAGGCCTTGGAATAGTCATGCTGGAGGAGGCTCTATCCTCGGGAATTCCCTGCCTTATACTGGATCCAAAAGGGGATATGGGCAACCTGCTCCTGAACTTCCCATCGTTCTCTCCCCGAGACTTTCTCCCCTGGATCAATGAGGCCGACGCAAAAAGCCGAGCTACCAGCACCGATCAGCTCTCCGTCCAGATCTCAGAAAGCTGGAGGTCTGGTCTGGCAGAATGGGGAATAGGGCCAGACCGAATGCAAAAGCTTGCCGACTCTGCGAGCTATACCATTTACACCCCAGGTTCGGTATCCGGGGTCCCGATCAACGTGGTCGGATCGCTTGTTGCCCCCAGGCTGGACTGGTCCGACTCCTCGCAGGCAGAGATCGGGCGGGATGAGATCGAGGGCCTGGTCTCATCTTTCCTGGTGCTCGCCAGGATCGATGCTGACCCCATCTCCAGCCCGGAGCATATTCTCCTGGCAAACATCATCGAGAAAGCCTGGAGCGAGGGCCGGGATCTGGACCTGGGATCTCTGATCGCTCAAGTACGGCATCCGCCCATGAGAAAATTGGGGGTGTTTGAGATCGATAGCTTCTATCCCCAAAAGGAGAGAGACCGACTGGCAATAAGGCTCAACGGCCTGATTGCGTCCCCCTCTTTTGCCGCCTGGATGGCGGGACCTCCCCTTGATATCGAGAGAATGCTGTATTCCTCCCGTGGCCAACCACAGGCCTCAATAATCTATCTCGCTCATCTCTCAGAAGCCGAGCGACAGTTCGTGGTCACTTTAATCCTCTCCAGGCTGATAACCTGGATGCGAAGACAATCTGGAACTCCAGACCTCAGGACGCTGGTCTATATGGATGAGGTGTTTGGCTTCGCTCCACCTACCGCCGAGCCGCCATCGAAAAAACAGATCCTGACCATTCTCAAGCAGGGTCGAGCTTACGGGGTGGGCATGGTCCTCTCCACTCAGAATCCGGTTGACCTGGATTATAAAGCGATGTCCAATGCCGGGACATGGATGATCGGCAGACTGCAAACGGAAAGGGATAAGGCCAGGATTCTGGAGGGAATCGAATCGGTCTCCGGCCAGACAGACATGAAGCTCTTCGACCGGCTGATCTCAAACCTGGGCAAGCGACAGTTCGTCCTTCAATCGGCCAAAGCCAAAGAGCCGGTGATCTTCACCAGCCGGTGGTCTATGTCCTACCTGGCAGGACCTTTAGATAGAAACCAGATCGAGAGGTTGACCCGTGATCACCCTCTGCGCAGCATTTCCATGTCTTCTTCCTCCGCCGGCGCTAAGGCTGCCTATGAGACCGCCGCTAACACGAGCTTCAAGACCGCCTCTGCTGCCGCTGCCCAGGAAACGCTGCGGCAGGAAGGAGGGATGGAGATGACCAGGGGAGGTTCCGCAGGGGTCTCTCTTGAAGCCTCTGGAGATATATCCAGGGATGAGAGCCAGGTGGCTCCCCGAGTGGATCCATCCACTGCAGTCTATTATCTGGATCCATCAGCCCCCTGGGCATCTCAGGTGCGGTCAATGCCCGGAGGAAGGCGGCTCCAAGCAGGCCTGATCGCCCGTGTCCATCTCAAATATGATGACAATAAAGCAGCGGTCGATCATACCGAGGAATGGGAAGCGATTTTCTTCCCCCTGAGCAAACGCTTCGATCCCAGGTCGGCAATTAACGTCGATTATGACGATAGAGATCTGGCCAGCAGGCCGCCCGACGGGGCAATTTACCTGCTGGCTGGAGCAGATCTGGATAAAGCGTCCTACTTCAAAGAAGCGAAAAGCGCCTTGCAGGATCATCTGGTAAGAAGTCGCAGCATAAGTATCCTGCGCAATCCTGCCCTGGATTTGTACTCCAGGGTGGGCGAGTCGAGGAATGATTTTGAGAGAAGATGCTTCCAGGCAGCAGAGGATAAGGCAGATATGGAAATGGCGAAGCTCAAAGATAAGCATGAGTCCTCCATCAACCGAATAAAATCCCAGCTCAACAACGCCGATCGAAGGGTTCGAGAGCTCAATACAGATACCCGCCAGAGGCAACAGGAAGAGCTGCTCCATGGTGCTGGCGATCTTCTATCAGGGCTTCTTGGTGGCCGGCGTCGCCCCCTGAGCCTGGGCGGGGCAGCATCCCGGCGCTCAATGACGATTCGCACTCAGGAGCGTCTGCGCTCTGCAGAAGAAAAGAAAGAAGAAAAGGAGAGAGAGCTGGAGGAGCTCGAGGATAAGCTGGCTGAGGAGATCTCAGAGATATCCGATCGATGGAAGGTAGCGGCCGATCAGATCGAAGAGATCAAGATTCCCCTGGAAAAGGTAGACGTCGATGTGGAAGAGATGAGCATCTTGTGGATTCCAGTAGGATGAAACAACTTTTTTTTTATTGCCAGCCGAAGGCGGACTGCTCTTTGGCCCCAGATTCTTCTCCAGCCACGCCCGTCCAAAGCCGCCGCCAACCTTCTGAACCCTATCAGTGCCGCTCATTGCCTGTGCAAAGGCCAAAAGAGAGAGCGCCATAAGAAAGATCAGAATTCTCCTCCATTAATGGTCCTGACCAGCAGTGATACCCTGATAGATCAGCCGAAAAAAGATAAAAGGAGCATGCCGGCCCCAACAATAATAAAAAAATGATATGATAAATCAGTCAGGAACCGGGGATTCTCAATTCCTCAGCTATGAGACGATCACCCTTTGTTATGCTCCTCCAATAGATGAAACTTCAGCTCTTCCTTCGACTCAAATATCATGCGACAGATCTTGCATTTGAACTTGCCTTCTCTCTTTGATCCGGTGCTGTCCATCAAAACACCTCGAATCAAGATGGCTGTTTAATTCATTATTATTTCAGCTTTTCCATTCTCAAGCTTTTGCCATCCATTCACAAGCAGATCAAAGCTCCATGAGAAAACTGCTCTGCTGGGCAAACGCTTATACTCAAATAGAGAATAGTAAGATTCAGATAATTGAGATTCAGGCTTCCGGATACCATCAAAGGAATCCGGATACCATCAAAGGAATCCAGATGCCTTGAATCGGCTAAAAAGAGGATTAGCAGAAAGAGGATAGTGGTTTTCATGGCAAAAAAATATAAGTGCACTCTCTGCGGCTACATCTATGACCCCAAGATAGGAGATCCGGACTCCGGCATCGCCCCCAACACTCCCTTTGAGGAATTGCCTGACAGCTGGACCTGTCCCCAATGTGGTGCATCAAAGAGCGACTTCGAAGAGCTTAAATGAATAGCAGCCAGGTGGAGGAGAGATGACCCTTATAAGAGAGATCAAACCGGGAGTATTTTCCATTGGGGCTATAGACTGGGACCGCAGGCTCTTTGATGCCCTGATCGCCCTGCCCGATGGAACCAGCTACAACTCATATCTGGTCCGGGGAAAGAATAAGATCGCGCTCATCGATGCCGTGGATTCTACTATGGCCGATGTGCTCATAGAAAACCTGAATGCTCTGAGCATAAAGAATATCGACTACATCATAGTCCAGCATGCCGAACAGGATCACACCGGAAGCCTTGGTCGGCTGGTTGAGCTATATCCCGATTCCGTAGTTGCCGGCTCGGCCAGATGCCTGGAGCTGCTGGTTGAGTTCGGCCTGGTGGATAAAAAGAGAACGCAGGAGCTGAAGGATGGCGATGTGATCGACCTGGGAGGCAAGAGCCTGCAGATAATCTCCGCGCCCTGGGTTCACTGGCCAGATACCATACTGTCCTATCTTGCCGCGGACAGAATTCTCTTCAGCTGCGATTTTCTGGGATCGCATCTGGCCACCAGCACTCTATATGCAGATGAGGCATTGGTCTACAGAGCTGCAAAGAGATATTATGCAGAAATCATGATGCCCTTCCGCCAGCACATAAAAAAGCATCTGGAAAGGATATCGAATTATGATATTGACATCATTGCCCCCAGCCATGGCCCCATCCATGCCCGGCCAGAATTCATACTAAATGCTTATGGAGAATGGGCCTCGGATGAGGTGAAAAACCAGGTGGTTTTGCCCTTTGTCTCCATGCACGGTTCGACAAAGGCCATGACCGACTATTTCGCAGATGCTCTGATCGCCAGGGGAATCGAGGTCAAACGATTCGACCTCACCAACAGCGATACAGGTTTGCTGGCCGAAGCCTTAGTCGATGCTTCAACCATTGTAATTGGCACGCCCACGATGCTCTCTGGCGCTCATCCCCTGGCCCTTTATGCTGCCGTTCTGGCCAATGCCCTCCGTCCAAAGACCAGGTACGCGTCCATAATCGGATCATATGGCTGGGGAGGGAAGATGCTGGAACAGATCACCCAGGCTATGCCCAATCTCAAGCTGCAGCTCTTCGATCCGGTGGTGGCCAAAGGATATCCCAAGGAGGCCGATTTCCGCCGTCTGGACCGGCTGGCGGATGAGATTTTAGCCAAGCACCGTGAACTAATGCATGCCCAAAGCGCGACCAATTGAAAGCTCAGAAATGATGAATACAATCTCATCGATCCTCAGGGTAAGATGACCGTTAAGAGATTCGTTTGCAGGTGGCCATGATAGCAGAATCGATGCTCATCTACATTATCGTCCTCCTGCTGACGGGAATGGTTGTGGGATTTGCCTGCGGCATGCTGGGAGTGGGAGGTGGATTCATCATGGTGCCGGTGCAGATCTGGGCTCTGACATCCATGGGAGTGGATCCAACTCTATCCACCAGGGTGGCTTTTGGCACCTCCCTTGCGGTCATACTGCCCACATCGCTCTGCGGATGCCATGGTCATAACTGCCAAGGAGTAGTCCTCTGGCGTCCAGGAGTGACATTGGGCCTCTCTGGCCTGGTAGGTGCCTTTCTGGGCGGAAGCATTGCCGCTCATGCTCCGGGGGAGCTGCTCAGGATGATCTTTGGGATTATAATCATGGGAGGA
>Ga0208196_1003342_pt1 | contig 13603 bp, 7 predicted proteins | sample AD_JPNNA7_MetaG_FD_184443 | JGI IMG/M metagenome (GOLD analysis project Ga0208196, IMG submission 184443) | Active sludge microbial communities of municipal wastewater-treating anaerobic digesters from Japan - AD_JPNNA7_MetaG (SPAdes) (version 2) | ecosystem: Engineered > Bioreactor > Anaerobic >...
GATTCTGAGGCCGAACGAAAAGCTAATCTCAAAAAACTCCTCGAAGCGCAACTCACCTCAGGTGCTTTCCCGTGGTGGCCGGGCGGCCCGGAATCACCTTATATGACTCTATATATTGTTAACGGCTTTTCCAGAGCTCTTGAATTTGGCGTAGATGTGCCCAAAGAGCCTGTCGCTAAAGCAATAGAGTATTTGCACAAACACTATATAGAAGAACTCTCTTTAGAGATGAAAGAGGATAAGAAAAACGGCGAGAGCCCGGGGCTAATCGTGTTTCTGAATTATATTCTGACTAATTTCCCCGATAAAAGCTGGACAGGCGATGCTTTTAACCAGGACGAGAGAGCCCGGATGCTTGACTACTCCTATAAGCACTGGCGCGAGTGTTCACTCTATCTTAGAGGGCTTCTGGCACTAACTCTAAAGAGAGAGGGACGGGCGGCTGATGCTTCTCTGGTCTGGGATAGTGTCATGGATAGGGCCCGCACCACAGAGAATGAGGGGACAAGCTGGATGCCCGAGGAGAGAAGCTGGCTCTGGTATAACGACACGATTGAAAGCCAGGCTTTTGCCCTGCGCACCCTGCTTGAACTTAACCCCGCCGATAGCCGTCTGCCGGGAATTGTTCAGTGGCTTTTCCTCAATAAAAAACTCAACCACTGGAAGTCAACCAGGGCGACGGCCGAGGTTCTTTATTCTGTGGCTTCCTATCTAAAAAGGACAGGTGCTCTGGCCGGGCGCGAGATCGTGACGGCTGAAATGTGTGGCCAGAAAACAACTTTTATCTTTGAGCCAGATAGATACACCGGTAAGAAGAATCAGGTGGTTATTTCGGGCGAAAAGCTTGGCCCGCCGTGCGCCACCGTGAAGTTTGAAAAGCAGGGAAAAGCCCTGGCTCTGGCCAGCGCCACCTGGCATTTCAGCACCGAGCAATTGCCGGCCAGAAGCGACAGCGATTTGTTTGGTGTCGAGCGCAGCTATTTTCGGCGGGTTCAAAAAGGGAAGGAGATTGTGCTTCAGCCGCTAGCTCCAGGCGCGGTGCTGGGGGTTGGCGATGAAATTGAAGTCTGGCTGACCATTAAATCAAGGCATCCAGCTGAATATGTCCATCTTCGCGACCCGCGTCCGGCTGGCTGTGAACCGGTAAAACTGACGTCGGGCTGGAGATACGAGCTCGGTTTGCCTCGCTATGAGGAGATAAGAGACAGCGGCACGAATTTCTTTATCGAGTGGTTGCCTCAGGGAGAATATACCTTCAAATACCGGCTGCGCTGTGCCATGGCCGGGACATTTAAGACCGGGCCCGCTTCTCTTCAGTCCATGTACGCACCAGAGTTTAACGCCTATTCTTCGGGCCAGATGATAAATATCAAATAGACAAGGGGAAAAAGAGTGCCGAGGGCCGGACTCGAACCGGCACGGAGCTTACACCCCGAGGGATTTTAAGTCCCTTGCGTCTACCAATTCCGCCACCCCGGCGGCACTGAGTAATTTAAACACAATCAGGCTGGCCGGTCAATAACCGCTGCTCTCATTTGAGACTTTGCCCGAGGGTTGATTTAAAAGTTTAAATATCCGATATTTTAACCGAAGATGAGAAAAATTCATTTGGATCGGACCGGGAGGGTGAAAAAAGGGCAATCAGAATTCAACTGTCTATTGATGACAGGAGGAAACAGACAGAAAGCCATGGTGGGTGGCTCGGTTGTAGTTATTTTTAGCATCATTTTTTTATTTGTTCTATCTTCTTCTGTTTCTGCGTCGGATCTTTTTGCTGAATATTTAACAAGCCCGAGACTGCTAATCCAGGGACAAGAAACAATCTCGCTACGGATTCCAGATTTTGGGCCCGATGGTTTAAAAGGTTTGTCATCCGAGCAGATAAAAAAGCTTCAAGCCGGAGAAGTGGTTATGACCTCCTCGCCTGAAGTTACACCTGATGGGCATTCGGTCATAGCGGCGGTAGTGCTGTTCAAAGTGCCAGTAGAGCGAGCCTGGGAAATTCTTTCGGCCACTGACAGGCAGATTGATTATCTGGAAGAAATAAAGGACTTAAGGGTTGTTGAAGTGGGAGAAGATTTTAATCGGACAGAATTTGAGGTCAAAGTCATGGGGCAGAAAGTGAGATACACGGTCATTCATCACTTCCTGCCGGAGTTTTATTATCTCTGGTGGGAGCTCGATAAAAAGGCGCCGCATGATTTGAAGGCCCTGTCCGGTTTCTGGAGGTTATATCCGGCTGGTGAGGGGAAAACAATTGGCCGTTATGGGAGCCGGGTGGTGCCAGCTTTTCCTGTGCCGGCGTCCATCAGAACCTGGCTTTTTAAGAATAGCGTCCGCTCTTCCCTCGAAAAAGTCAAAGCCTATGTGGAGAAACTGCCCGCTGAAAAACCAGCCGGAACTATGTAGTTGGCGGAGGCCTGTTGCTTCTGGCTTTTCAACTCTTTTGTTTTTTATTTTCAGCTTTTTATCCGATTTCGGGAAAAAACACTTAACAAGTGTTTTAATTTTGTTTAAACTAAATCTAACTTTTGCAAATCGTTACACGTCGATAAAATAGACAGAAATGAGAGGAAATAATGGGTAATTTGGAAAAATTTCAGAGTTTACTTGAAAACCTTTTTCAATTTGAGACTTCAGATCTGGATTTCGGCATATACAGAATTTTGAATTATAAACGCTCTAAAATTGAGACTTTTATTCAAGAAGACCTCAAAAATCGGGCAGAAGTTGCTTTCTCGAAGCATAAGGCTGAACGGCAGGAGGCCATCAGCCAGAGTTTTGAGGAAATAAGGCAGAAGGTTGTCCAGAGCTTAGGAGATCAGGCAGTTACTCCATCTGGAGACCTCAAAAAGGAATTTGAGAATACACCCCTGGGTAAAGAGTTTCTTGAAATAAAAGCTCGGAAAGACGAGGCTCAGGCTATCGATGAGATACAATCTCAGGTTTTTAACGATCTATATAATTTCTTCTCGCGATATTATGAAGATGGCGATTTTGTTCCTCAGTATCGTTACTCAATAAAGGGTCACAAATATGCCATCCCCTATAACGGCGAAGAAGTAAAGCTTTATTGGGCTAATTATGAACAATATTACACTAAAACGGGACTTTTATTTCGAGATTATACATTTAAGGCAGATAACATTAAAGTAATTTTCAGAATTGTTTCAGCCAGGGAAGAAGTGGGCTCAAAAAAGGCCACTAAAGAAAGATTCTTTGTACTTGATGATGAAAATCCGATAGAAATAACTCAAGACAACTCTTTAATCATTCGTTTTCAGTACAGGGAACTTGACGAAGAGGAAGTAGGGGCTTATCAGGTAGAAACTGGCAGCAATACTTCCAAGCAAGAGAAGGTAAATCAGAAAAGCTATAACAAGGTCATAGACGAGATAAAAAATAGTCAAATCAAAGCACTCTTTATGAAGACATATAAAAATGACAAACCCCTTCTTCTCTATCAATTAAATAGATTTAGCTCGAAAAACACCAGAGATTATTTTATTCATAAAAACCTCAAAAGGTTCCTGTCAGAACAACTGGATTATTTCATCAAGTCTGAGGTCCTATCCATTGAAACACTCGAGAAAGAAAAATTCTTAGATAAGCACATAACCAGAGCGAAGGTCGTTAAAGAAATTGGAGAAGATATAATTGATTTTCTTTCCCAGATAGAGGATTTTCAGAAAAAGCTCTGGGAGAAAAAGAAGTTTGTGATAAAGACAGAATATGTCATTTCCCTTGATAAGATCAAAGATTATGCCGGAGAAGATTTTCTAAAGGAAGTTATTGGCTACATTTTTAAGGCTCAAGAGCAATTAAAAGAGTGGGAAGAGCTGGGGTTTGGCAAGGTTGAAAAAGAAGATGACTTAATTCTTAAAAGAGATTTAACAGGAATAGAATATAAAAAGTTGCCCATAGATACTAAATATTTTAGCCAGGAATTTAAGGAAAAACTCCTCGGGGAGCTGACCGAAAACAATAGCCTCGATGATATCTTAGATGGCTTGCTTATTAAGAGTGAAAACTGGCAGGCATTGAATTTGATCTTAGAGAAGTATAAGGAAAAAGTACAAACAATTTACATTGATCCCCCATTTAATACCGGAAGAGACTTTTTATACAAAGATAGATTCCAGAATAGTAGTTGGCTGGCCTTAATGGCTAATAGACTGGAAAGAGCCAGAGAAATATTATCACCAAGCGGGACCCTTTTTGTTCATTTAGATAATAATGCTAACTATCTATGCCGGTTGTTATTAAATGTTATCTTTGGGGAGGACAACTTTTCTTCTGAAATAAATAACTTTTTAGGTTTCAATATGAAAAGAGAGATTATCCCAAGAAATTTTGTCGAGCAGAGCGAAATCATTCTTTCTTATGTAAAGACAAGAGAATATAAATTCAATAAAATAGTAACTGTAAAACCAAAATACCTGATTGGATTAAAAAATGACAAGATAGTGAACAAATATCTTATCTATTTTAAGAGTTTGCTTCAGGACGAATCTTTTATTAGTTATTTCGACGATGGATTATTTCCAGCCTTCAGTCCTAACCTTGTAGCAGATATCCAAAAAGCAAAAAGTGAGACAAAAATAAAGGACATACGTTTGCCAATTTGGGAAGAGGGAAGGTTCATTCTGAAAAGTATATTTAAAAAAATTGAACTTAATGCCGATGATGACAACTCGGTTGATAAATATTACATTAACACTGTCGGGAATATCTGGACCGATATTTATAGTCTAAGATATTCAAAAATTAATTTTAATGAGGGGGTCCGTTTTCCTACTCAAAAGTTAGAAAAATTATTGGCCAGGGTAATCTTGTCGAGTTCTGACGCCGGCGACATGGTACTAGACTTCTTTTTAGGATCGGGAACGACGACGGCTTCTGCGCATAAATTAGGTCGAAAATGGATTGGTATAGAAATAGGAGATTATTTTATGGAATCGTATTATTCAGCCGGAGAAAGACGATTAGGAATTTTAGGAAGGATGAAAAAGGTTTTAGATGGAGAACAACTGGGAATTTCTAAGACGGTTAACTGGCAGGGTGGAGGCTTTTTTAAATATCAAGTTTTAGAACAATATGAAGATACGCTGGATAATATTGAACTTAAAGAGAATGCCCAGGCCGAGATAAAATTTGGCGATGATTATCTGTTGAAATATTTCCTGGATTTTGAAACAAGAGAAAATCCCTACTTTCTAAACATTGAGCACTTAAAACATCCCTTTGCCTATAAGCTTAAAGTCAACCTGGAAGAAGTTGGTGAGCCAGAAGAGACTATCGTGGATGTGCCAGAAACTTTCAATTATCTACTTGGATTAAAGGTTAAGAAAATTAAGGCAAGAAAAAACCATAAAAAATATTTGTTTATCCTCGGTGAGAAGGACGGAAAAGAGATAGCTGTTGTCTGGCGGCCTTATGATGATACCTGGAGCGATGATGACTTGAAGAGAGATAAAGAGTTTGTGGTTGAGGAGCTTAAGCCATGGGCTCCGCATATTGTGTATATAAACGGTCAAAGTATTTTGACTCCGAAACTTGGCCAACATCCGGCAGAAATCCGATATATTGAACCAGAGTTCAAAAAACTAATGGAAGGATGATATGGAAGAGATAAAAAGAATAATTAAAGAAGAAGTAGAAGGCAGAGGCCTAAGAATAATAAGAATGCTTCTTTTTGGAAGCCGGGCAAAAGGCAGCAACAGACCTGACAGTGATTGGGACATTCTCGTCGTTATTGATAAGAGAATGAATTTTATGGAGAAGTGGGAAATTATCGATGCTATAAAAATAAGGCTGGCCAGGCTGAGTATTCCTAATGATATTATCCTCAAATCAGAGGAAGAGATAGAAGAATCAAAGGATAATGTCGGAAAGGTTACATATTATGCTCTAAGAGAAGGAATTGAAATATGAATAAAGAAGAAACAATAAAAGGATGGCTACTTTTAGCGGATGGTGATCTTAAAACAGCAGAAGATGAACTCAGAATGAAAGAAGCGGTTACCAATGCTATTTGCTTTCATGCTCAACAGTGTGTCGAGAAATGTTTAAAAGCCTACCTTACTTCGGTTAATCAACCATTTGGCAAAACCCATGATATTGCTGAACTGGTTGAACTGGCCAAAAAATCTGACAGGGAATTTGAGACTCTATACAAGCTAAAAGCTAATAAATTGACAAGGTATGCAGTAGAAGTCAGGTACCCAGATGAGTTTTACATTCCCTCCCTGGATGAAGCCAGAGAAAGTCTTGAGATTGCCAGAGAGACCAGGAAATTTATAGTTGAAAAGATTAATAAGACATGAACATAGAAAAATATCTAGTATTGAATAGATATTTGCTTTCTCAATTTGGAGTAAACGACATAAAAGATCTGTTGGATGAGCTTAAAAATAAAAATGAGGGTATCGATTCTGATGGAAGAAGTTATTTTGTAAAGAGCTTGATTGGGCTTGATCGCCTTCAATTATCAAAGGACGCTCTGTTAGATTACGATCTTAATATTCAATGTTATGTGAAGAAAATAAATTTCAGGCGGCAACAAGTCACCTTAAAGTATTTTCAGTATTTAGCTGTTCTCTTCGCTGAAATCGTTCTGGATAATTTAAAGAATAAAAAATCAGAGTTTCAGGTTGAGCTCAATAATTTCTTAAAGGATTACAAAACAAATGCAGAGATTGAATTAATTGATGATTTCAAAGAAGAAGATTTAAAGAAGCTCGCTTTTTGGATGGCTACCGGTTCTGGCAAGACTCTGATTACTCATATAAATTATTACCAATTTTTTAGTTACAATTTGTTTTCTCCAGACAATATTATTTTAATCACTCCAAACGAGGGACTTTCCAGGCAGCATTTTGAGGAGTTACAAAAGAGCGGGATATCAGCTCGGCTTTATTCTGGCGGTCAGAATGGGGGCTTAAAAGGCAAAAACGAAGTTTTAGTTATCGAAATGACCAAATTTGTTGAAGAGAAAAAAGGCGCCGGTGTCACTCTCCCCGTAGATGCTTTTGAAGGCAGGAATCTTGTTTTCGTAGATGAAGGCCACAAGGGAAAAAAGTCAGAAGAACAAAAATGGGCCAAGCTTAGAAACACACTAGCCGAAAAAGGTTTTGTCTTTGAATACAGTGCAACCTTTGGACAGATTCTAAGTGAAAAAAATGAAGAGATCCTTGAAGAGTATGCCAAATCTATAGTCTTCGATTATTCTTATAAGTATTTCTATCTGGACGGATATGGCAAAGATTTCTCTGTTTTGAACATTAAAAAGAAGGAGATAAGTGATAAGGACTTCCAGGAGGTAATGTTCACCGCTAATCTTTTGTCCTTTTATGAACAGCTTCTGGTTTATGAAGAGCACAAAAGGGAAGCCTTAGACCATAACCTCGAAAAGCCTCTATGGATTTTTGTCGGTACGACTGTGACCGGAAAAAGGGAAGAATCAGATGTTGTTCAGATAGTGGATTTTATCAAGAAAACAATCTGGGAAGAAAATTGGACAAAAAGTTGGATAGATAAAATCTTGAAAGGGGAGACAAACCTGAAAAACGAAGAAGGCCAGGATGTTTTTCACGATAGATTTTCATATCTAAGAGGAAGGGAAATAAATTTTGACGATTTGTTTAGAAAGGTATTCGGTGGCAAAGGGGAGTTTAGACTGGTTGAACTGAAAAATGCCGAAGGCGAACTGGGTTTGAGAATCGGGGAAAATGATTATTTTGGAGTTATCAATATCGGCGATGTCTCTGGGTTTAAAAAAATGGTGGAAGAAATGGGGATCGAAATTGAGTCAGATAGTATTACATCTTCGCTTTTTGATGATATAAAAAAGGCTGATTCCAAGATTAATATTCTTATCGGGTCAAAGAAATTCATCGAAGGATGGGATACCTGGCGTGTTTCTTCTATGGGGCTTTTAAATATTGGTCAGGGTCAAGGGCCGCAGATAATTCAATTATTTGGTAGAGGGGTGAGGTTAAAAGGCAAGGGAATGTCTCTCAAGAGAAGTGCTGACAACCCTGAAATCCGACTTTTAGAAAGACTCAATGTTTACGGCATCAGGGCTGATTATTTAAATACATTTCTGAAGGCAATAGGTAAAGAGGAAGTAGAACTAGAGACCATCGAAATTCCAGTGGAGCCTCAATATCAAGACAGGTGGAATGAACTATTAACCCTTACTAAGCCTGATAAAAAATATGAAGAGGAAGAAATATTAAGATTGGGGATTGATGATACGATTTTCGTTATGCTGGACCTTATGCCCAGGGTCTCAATAATGCAGTCAGAGGACAGAAAAGAAGGAGTTAAAGAGACAGAGGTAAAACCTGGTGAAGCAAAAGTGCAAATCGACCTAGATATTATGGCTTTGCTTGATTGGCAGAGAATCTGGCAGGAATTATATCTCTTTAAAACGAAGAGGAATTATTGGAATTTAGTCTTTAACCAGTGGAATTTAAAGAGCATTTTGATGTCCGATAGATATAGAATTTTGTCCTTGCCTGGAATCTTTGATATAAAAAGTGAAAAAGACATAAGGCGGGTAGAAGATCTGGCCCTCTTAACTCTAAAAAAATATATCGATTTGTTTTATAGGAAGCATGCTAAGCATTTTGAAACTAATAATTTGCGATATGATAACTTTAAACAGATTCCATTGCCTTTCATTTCAGAGGGTAAACAAGGCTATATAATTCAGGTCAACAGAAAAGAAAAAAGATTAATAGACGACATTCGGAAGCTTAAAGACGATCTGGGGAGATTGCTTAAGGGGGAGAATAATAATTTGCCAAGAATCTATTTCCATAATTCTGTCTATCTGCCAATACTTATTCAAAATAAAAACATCGAGAGAATTTCCCCGACTGGCTTAGTGGAAAGTGAGAAAGAGTTTTTAGCTGACCTAAGAGAATATCTCCAACAACACGAACGAGAGTTGAATTTTGAAATCTATTTATTGAGAAATATCCCTTTTTCAGGCTTGGGTTTTCAACTGACCTGGTCAAGGTTCTATCCGGATTTCATTATGTGGGCAAAAGAGCCCATAAATTCTGGGCAATCGGCTGAAATGACAGGAAAGCAGGCAATTGTTTTTTTAGATCCTAAGGGTTTGGAGCATTCAAAAGGGCTCGATGATGAAAAGATCCGGTTTGCCAAAGAGATTAAAAATCTAGAAAAAAAGCTTAAAAATAAAAACATGGTATTGGAATCATTTATCCTATCAGACACTCCTTATGGAAAGCTTATTGATGGACAAGTCAATCCTCCTACTGAGCGAGACTATATAAACAGTCATGTTTTATTCTTGGAAGACAAAAATTGGCCAGAGGAGCTATTCAGCCTTATAAATCTCTGAATATAGGAATATCAACACTGTCCAAGATAAATTGAAATGAAAACCTTTCTGCCGTTTCTACAAGAAAGTTAAATAGTGTATCGGAAATGAGCAAATTTGTCTATAATTTTAAGCGCCAGCAGGAAGTTAAATAAAGACTAATAGGGGGTAAAAACGATGGAAAACTTTGAATATAAGGGGCTATGGTGGCTTCCTGAGAGGCCTGAAAAAACAGTTACAGGTACACTTAGATATACTTCATCAGAGGGAATACTACTAGAGTTGGTGGGTTCTTTCAATGAAATCAAAGATGTGGGCAAGATGTTAAGCCCCGAAATTATATTAGGTATTTCTTCTGATGGCAAACCAATTACACTTTATAAATGTTTCGAAAAAAGCTCAGCTCGCAGTTACCGAGGACTCCTAACCTCTTCGTTTTATGCGAACCTTGTTTTTGTGGGAGCTCACTTCCAGGATGCAAAGGACATTAAATTTAAATCTATGTCCGTTTATTATTCATATCTTGATGAATGGGTAGGTATCTCTGGTTTTGAAATAAAACAGTTGTGGGAAGGAAAAGGGGTAGTAATAAGATATAAACTGCCTGAACCTATTAGGGCCGATATAAGTGACAAGCTTGGCCTGGAAATTAACTTTCATGCAATAGGACCCAATTTCCCCTTTTTCCAAATAAACATCGAACAAAAAACAGAAATAAAGATTATAACTTCGGAAGATACATCTTTTGAAGACTACAGAAAACTTATTTTTCAGATTAGAAACTTATTAACTCTTGCGACTATGCAGTCCGTTCAAGTATTGAATATTAGGGGAACGACAAAAGCAAACCAAGAAATGATAGACGATGAAGTTTATTATCCACCAACTGAAATATTTTACAAACAGTTATATATTCCACAGGAAAATCAAAAATTACATCGGTCGGAAATGCTCTTCAGTTTTAGAGACATTTCTGATAAGTTCGAATACTTTTTGAAAAATTGGTTTGAAAACTTGGGATTATTTGAGCCAGTTTATGACTTATATTTTGCAACGCTACATAATCCCCACATGTATATTGGGAATAAGTTTTTGAATCTGGTTCAAGCCATAGAAACTTTTCATCGGTATAGATATGGAGGCAAATATTTATCTGACGAAGAATATAAACTTATCTATAATACTCTAATAAACGCAATTCCCAAGGGGGCTCAGAAAGAGTTAAAAGAGAGGCTTGAAGAATATATTAGTTATGGAAACGAGTTTTCGTTAAGAAAGAGAATGAAAAAAATAATTGATATATATCAAGACCTTTTGAATTTTTTTATAGAGGATAGGAAAAGCTTTATTGAAAAAGTTGTTAATACCAGAAATTACTTAACTCACCATAGTGAGGATCTAAAAGAGCGTGCTGTTAAGGGTGAAGACCTCTATTATCTTACGCAGAAATTAAAAATATGCCTGGAGACATGTTTATTGAATGAAATGGGGTTTAGTTTAAAGGATATCAGACATCTTTTTACTGAAAATTTGAACTACCAAGCCGAACTTATTAAATAGGCTTTTGGATAAAAAATTCTAGTAGTTTACTAATTATAAAATCACTTTTATACTGACCCCCCTGAGGAGGTGGACACTTCAAAGAGATAGAGTTTATACTGGATAAGGAGGTGTCAGGATGAAGCTAAGGAAATGGAGTTCAGAGGAGAAGATGGCCATTGTGCTGGAGGGATTAAGGGGTCAGAAGTCGGTAGCTGAGATCTGCCGGGAACATCAGATAAGCCAGGCACTGTATTATCGGTGGCGGGACAGGTTTTTGGAGGCAGGTCAGAAGGGGTTAAGCAATGAGGGCGGCGAGGATGAAACGAAGGTATTACAAGCTCAGATAGAGAAGCTGGAAAAAATCATTGGACGCCAGACGATTGCCATTGAGGCATTAAAAAAACTCAAAGGTTAATCTCCGGGAAGCAGTGAAGCTTATGATGAAGAAAGGTATGAGCCTGAAAATCAGCTTTTGAGACTATCTAGATAAGCCGGATCGGGCAATATCGGAAGGTGAGCAAAAGACAAAGCATCGATAGGGAGCAGGTTATAGTAGAGAAGCTCAACTTAAGACTATAACCAGCTCTATGTGGGCTATCTAGGTCCTGAAGAGTTTGCTCAGCAGCGGGTTCAATCACAGGAAGTTGCACTGCGGGGAGTTCAGATATGAGCGAAGCCACGACCGCAGCTTTTAATTTAAGCAGCAGGCATTATTTTTATGAAAAGAACTCTATCTCTAAAGGCGAGAAAAAGTGTCTTGCTTTTCGGGGTTCACTACATTACCATTTCGGACCTTACTCCGAATTGGTTTAACCAATTCGGAGTCCATTCCGAAATAGTTTAGCTGTCAAGCAGATGGATGTATCAAAAGCCTTACGATATTAAAATAAAAGATATTTAAGATTAGTCTTATCGTCTATTACCGGTTCAATGTTTCCCGTTGTTGAGCTAAATAAGATGGTAACTCCCGGCCTATGTCCAGCTAATATGCCGGGTCCTTACTTAGCGATGGCTAAAAGACTATTCTCGCCATTATCAGAAAAAAAGTTGCCAAAAAGCCTCAGAAATAAAGATAATAGGTTTGATAAGGAGGATGAAAATGAATTTAAGTCTCAGGCCCAATCAACACAAGAGAATATCTGCGGTCAGACTTTATCTGACCGGCTGGTTACTGCTTAGTTTTATATTATTAACTACCCTTGCTTTTGCTTATCCAGGTCCACTGCCGCCTGAAGAAAACATCACCGCTCCAGAAGCTTTTTTTGGTTTTAAGCTCGGAACGGACAGAAAAATAGCCCGCTGGGATAAAATTGTAGAATATTTTGAGCTGTTACAAAAAGAGAGTCCCAGGCTAAAGGTTATCAACATGGGGCCAACCACTATGGGGCATCCCTTTCTTTTAATTATTATCTCTTCTCCAGAGAACCTGGCTAATCTGGAAAGGTTTAAAGAAATAAACCAGAAAATATGTGACCCGCGTGGGATTCCACCCGCTGAGATTCCTGAGCTCATTTCTCAGGGCAAAGCTATTGTCTGCCAATCAATGAGCCTCCATGCTACAGAAATTGGCGGAACCCAGATGGCTCCCGAGCTGGCCTATGATTTACTTTCAAGAAACGACCAGGAAACCAGACGGATTCTGGACGAGGTCATTTTTTTAATGATTCCAAGTTTTAATCCAGATGGCCAGATAATGGTCACTGACTGGTATTATAAAACCCTGGGGACAGAATATGAGGGTTCCTCTCTGCCCTGGCTTTACCATAAGTATGCCGGTCACGATAATAACCGCGATGGTGATTTTATCAACCTTCAGGAATCAGTCTATGCAGCCCAAATACTTTATCGAGAATGGAAACCCCAGGCTTATGTCGATCACCACCATATGGGAAGTTATGGTCCCAGGCTATATGTTCCTCCCTATTGTGACCCTATCCGGCCTTATGCCGATCCCTTGATCTGGCGTGAGCTTTCCTGGTTTGGCAGCCACATGGCCTTCAGGCTGGAAGAAGCTGGCAAGACTGGCATCATCAATGATGCCATGTTTCCAGGTTGGGGTCATTTTGGCTGGCACTGGATAACTCCTTTTCACAATATTGCCGGTATGCTGACTGAATCAGCTTCGGCCGATTTAGCCAGCCCAATTTTCATCCATCCTGATCAGCTCAAAGGAGAATCCCTCCAATTTCCCGATTATGAGGCTCAAACCAATTTTCCCCATCCCTGGGAAGGTGGCTGGTGGAGACTGCGGGACGTAGTTGAACAGCAAAAAATAGCGGCCTGGGCAGTTCTGGACCTGGCCGCCAGGCATCGGGATACAATCCTTTACAATGCTTATCTTAAAGCTATTCGGCAGATTGAGCGAGGTCAAGAAGGCCAACCGGCGGCATTTATTGTTCCGGCCGAACAACACGATCTCCTCACTGCCATTAAGATGATTAATACTTTGATTCAAAGTGGAATCGAAATCCACCGGGCAACCTCTCCTTTGAAGGCAGATGGTCTTATCTATCCGCCCGGTTCATTCGTTATTTCCCTGGCTCAGCCTAAAATGGGCCTGATAAAAAATCTTTTAGGAAGAACTTTTTATCCTGATAATTACTGGACCCGCTCTAAAGATGATCGGCCTCTCCGGCCTTATGATCTGGCCACACATACCATGGCCGAATTCATGGGCGTCAGAGTGGATCCTATAAATCAGTTGCC
>Ga0208196_1003382_pt1 | contig 13481 bp, 11 predicted proteins | sample AD_JPNNA7_MetaG_FD_184443 | JGI IMG/M metagenome (GOLD analysis project Ga0208196, IMG submission 184443) | Active sludge microbial communities of municipal wastewater-treating anaerobic digesters from Japan - AD_JPNNA7_MetaG (SPAdes) (version 2) | ecosystem: Engineered > Bioreactor > Anaerobic...
CGGGTGTCACCGGATTCTTCAGCAACGTCTATGATCGGGCAGCCAAAGAGCTGGGTTGGAAGACCGAAGAAGCAACCGCCGACGGCACCGAGAAAGGAATGGAGAAAGGTGCTGAGAAGGCAAAGGATGGATTAGAGAAAGCCACCGCATCCGCCGTGAGTGCTGGGGCAGAGAGTGGCCTGGATACTGCATATTGGTCCTGGGTAGAGCAGCTCCAGAGCCAGGGAATACAGACAGGGACGGCAACCGCCTTGGGCGAGGCAATGGCTGGAAGGACCACGCCGCTCATCACTGGCACGGGTAGAGAGTCTTGGAAGAGCGGCGGGTGGTCGACAACTGCTACTATAGCGGGTATAGAAGTCGGTATCCGCCACGATGTGGCCGCGCAGGGCAGCACATATACACTACGCGTCAATGGCAAAGATACCGGCATCAAGAGATCGGTGGATAACTTCGACACCACCCCGCGAGCAGATATCGTTCTCTCGATGCTCAATGAAGCCGGACTAAGCGCCGACAGGGGGACTGCACTGGATCTGGCTAACAAGCCACTTCAGGCGGCTCAGTGGAGGCTCAGTCAAGAAACTACAGTAACAACTGATGTGTATCTCGATTTTGCGAAGAACCTCAGGACTGAGATGGAAGGCGCCGGCGAAGATGTAGGTACTGCATTCGCCGAAGGGATTGTCCCAGATACCGCTACAATAGATTCTAGGCTGTCAGCCATCCGGCAGCTCAAACTCTATGATCCTGCCGAAGCTAAGAAACAAGGAGCAGACAATGCTATAGCCTACTTGGAGGCTCTGAAGGACACCATAGAGTCCGTTGAGGCTGCCAAGGCCAAAGTGCTGCTTGATCCCGATGATGAGAATGCCAGGGCAGAGCTTGAAAGATCTGTATCAAGACTAGATACCTACCTGGCGGAGAATCCACTAACCGTCAAGATCGAGGCCGACACTCAGCCCCTTTATCAGCAGGTGCTGGCGGCTGTGCGAGATTTATCCGGGACGGAATTAAAAATTAAGCTTAGTGAGCTGGGTATCTACGATCCAGAGAAATATACCAAATATGCTCAATCCGAATTCGCTTCATGGATTGGAAGCTATGCAGAAAAGGGTATGGCGCCGGCATGGGGCACAGAAGATTATCAGACATTATATAGTTGGTACACGTTTTTATTGGGGCAGTATGATACTCTCGATGCCAACAATAAAGAGTTAACATGGCAACTCAGCCGATTTTTAACTGGCCAGGTAGATGCTTTCGGTGAAATAAACAAGCTGGTAGGTAATACTGATGGGATTAAGAATAGCATAGACCAAAGCAATAACCTTCTCAGCAAGACCGCCGAGAATACCTCTGACATGTGCGAGGCCATGAGTGAATTCGGGATCGCCCAAGAGAAGGGATGGGGTGAGATGGGGCTGGGCCTCACCAGTTTCATAGGAAACACCGCGGATTACAAGGCCTTCCTTGAAACCGAATACGAGCGGGGGGCCTATCATCCCGCGCCTGTCGAGCTTGGTTCGATGTCGAAATGGAAGGCAGAGATGGAGGAGTACCTGGGGAAATCCGAGGAGACAATTACATTCCCTGCTGTTCTGGATACTTCTCAGGCCGATTCACAGCTAGACGAGTTCAAGGACAAGGCGACAGAAGAGCAGAAGATACCGATTCAGGTAGATGACAGCACGGCCATGTCGGCCATCGCCGCTATCGATGCCGCAGCCAGCCGGCCTGTGACGAAGCTGGTCTATGTCCAGGAAGTAGGGGGCGGAGGCGGTTACGGTGGCGGCTATAATCCGTACTCGGGGGCGTACTCTGGATATACAGGCAGCTTCACGCCGGAGACCGGCGGCATGTCGGGCGGTATATACTGGCTGCCAACATTCGCCTCGGGTGACGTGTATGTGCCGAGGCCCACGTTGGCGGTTGTGGGAGATCGGCCTGGTGGGGAGTGGATAGGTGGCATTGATCAGGCCATAGCCAGGTTTGGGAGCATTACTACATCTCAGCCGCAGATCAAGATTGATGCACCTCTGAATATCAATGCCCCGGTCTACGGTGTGGATGATCTGGAAGCAGTGCTTGAGGCGCACAAAGAGGGCATAATGAGGGCGATCTACAATGCCGTACAGGGGCTATGAGCTATGATGCAGATGGAAGTCCTCAATCCAGGGCAGAGCGCTCCGGTGATCGTTGATGTAAACGCCGAGGCTCCCAATCGACCCGTGGACGCCCATCGCTATTCTACGTTCAACTTCACAGGCCGCATAGAGGTTCCCGTCCGGCCGTACGCCCGCATATTCCTCTCGGAGGATGGCCAGTATTACTTCCGTGGCTATGTCTACTACATGAAGCGCCAGGGCGAGAAGATCACAATCCAGTGCCGGGGCGAGGAGGAGCTGGCCTGGCACAGGTACAGCCCCAGGCATGGCTGGACTGGATCGGGAAGCCAAACGCTGGGGGCCTCTGAAATTCGGATAACACATATCTTCGAGGATGGAGCTCCGTCGCAGACACCGGATTATTGGAGCGTAGTCCACAACTCTGGAGCTATATTTCTGATGAATTCCGCCATACCGCAGACCATCTGGCCTGTTTACAATGTCACATATCCAAACTGGTGTTTTAAACTGGTAGGAGGCGGGACGAATAGCCGCCTGGGGACGGCACCTATCTATGTTGAAGGCCTCTATTTTCCACGTAAAGGCTCGATCTCTGAGTGTCTGGCCAACCTAAACTCAGCCTATGCGGATGCCTTGGACCTGTATATTCAGTTTGATTGGACTACCTATATGGCATCATATTTTCTGCATATCTCGGCCCTGAATGCCTTTGATACAGGCATCCGAAGAGGAAACATAGATCATGATGCGGCCAGCATACCAATAGACGGGAATATTCAGATGAACGTGAACTGCTGGGGAGATTTTCTCGTGAATTTAGCAGAGACGCTGGGCTTGACCCCACACTGGCGGTATGAGGCTGACCATACCTATTTCGATGCAATCAATGAGGCACCATGACACAGCCCAATCCTATTGTTGATCTGTACGAGCCAGATCTGAATAGCCTGATCATAGAGACTGCAGGTGTCCCACACCCGCATTGCATCATCGGCCAGGGATACGGATCGAGGGACTGCCAGCAGAAGTATTCCGTCATGGATCTGAGCTGGAAAGGCCCCTGGTTCGAGGAAACCCTGAACGTAGAGAATGGATTCATGGATAATGGCGGTATTCTAAAGAAGATGGTAGCCTCTCAATATGCTGACAGGCAGGCAGATACCAGATATCAGGTTGTGGGAAGAATCTGGCCCAGGCCGCGGCCCGGCGACTATGCCCGTCTCTGGCTGGCAGATGAGAGCGTTGCCAGGGTCCTGCAGGTCCAGAGTGTCCAGCTCTATCCATCCGGGAAGGTCGGACTGGAGCTGGGCCGGAGAGTGCAGGACGAGATCGATGCTTTCAACGCCAAAAAGGATCTTGAGAACGTACTGCTTGATCAGTATTTTACTGAATGCGGCAATTCGATTTCAAGCAGCGGTAAGATCACCATAGGTGATCCTACGTCCGGGTGGGGTACTCCGTTCTCTGCGGGAAGCTTCACGATTCCATCAAAGGTGAATAATCCAGACAACAATTGCCGAGTGACAATGGACATATCAATCCGCCTGGCGACGGGCATCTGGCAGGAAGAGGCGGTACTCTTGGTAGATCTGGGTGGTACGCTCCAAAATGGGTACTTCAACCACTATGTCCTAGGGGATACTGTTTCAGGTATCGATATGACTCCGTATATTGATTTTGGGCATGCCCAAACAAATTTAAAAATTTATTGTAAAGTAAGGAGAAACTGGAGTTCAAATCCAGGTGCCCAGGATATCACAGTCACGCTTCATGCATGGAGGAGGGTGGTGTTTGCATGAGTTTACGAGTGAAAATGCCCGACGGAGTCCTGCCGATCTTACCAGATGAGCCTGCAGCGCCTCTCCTGAAGGCCCACGCCAGGATACTCGCCACCTATCCTACGGAAAAAAGCCTGGCTGACATCATTCTTGTATCTCCGGCCCCGAAGCTTAGATCTGTGGATGAGATCATGCAGGTGATCGCCTCCGGCCAGGAAATGCTCCGCATAGATCAGGTATTCGATATGACGGACGACCTGGAAATGTGGGAGGCTGAGAAAGAGGCCAACCAAAAGGCCAGAGCTGAAGCTCTTGCCGCTTTGGCTGCGGATATGCAGAAGATTGTGGAAAACGTCGAGGAGCGGCTGAAGAGATGACAAACTCGGAGATCTACACGGAGATATTCGGCCTGATCTGTACTGATGTAGTCCAGGCATCGGGCATGAATGAACCCAAAGGCGGTGACCTCAAGGTAGAGGAGATAGCCAGGCCGATGTACGATTACGGCGATGTCTATCATGGTGGCCGGAATCCGAGAACTTGGACCGTGGATTTCAGGTTTCTCTCCGAGGAAGACCTGGATACCTTCATGGACCTGGTGAACAATGCTCCTGAAGACGCCGAGTTCTACCCACGGAGGGCAGATCGATGCGTCTATCTAAAGTTTGCACACGCCGAGGTCCTAAAACCGGAAGAGGCATGGATCAATGGAGTCTGGACGACGTTCTACAAGGCCAGAGCCACAATCAAGGCCCGCGAGGCATGGGTATATGGCCCCGATCAATGGCTATTTCCATATCAGCAGAACGTGAGCCTTCCGCGAATCTCCACGACATTTACCAATAACGGCCACCGTGCATCAGGACTGGACTACCTCGGAGTCATGGGCGGAGGATACTCTGATTACATCCAGAACCTCAAGTTCAGGCTGACGCCGCCAGGATCGTCAGTGGAGACCGATAAGCAAATATCGATATGCAGCAAAATGATGAGAAATGATCTGCTAGAGGTGGACGGCTGGGGCAACGTCCGGCATATATATGGGAATACGTTTGGATGCACCTATGCCAGACTGCAGGGAGATGTCTGGGGGAGCACATACTGCTCTGGGGGATCGATCAATTCCAATCTACTCACCATCGGCAACTCAGGAAAGCTAATATTTCCGATGATGGGGCCTCTTCCGCTCCGTGGGAATCCTGTGATCGAGCCATATGTGACGGCCATAACAGGATCGCCAGCCATAAAATGGGGGCAGCTATCGAATCTATCTGATCTAGCGACAGTTACAAGCAGCCTGAAAGTTGGCCGGAACATCATCCATCTGCCCGACTGTCGGGGACTGACTGATATCTATTTTGGCATAGTCTGCGGATCATCCGATAGCATCACGCTATCATCGATATATGCTGAGGCATATCGGTATCTGGCTGAGTCACAGGTTCCGAAAGAAGACCCAGGAGATAGCTTTGTGGCCAGGCTGGAAGGCACCGGAACGGCGAGATCGATCCTCGCCTCATATCGCGATCTATTCTGGGTATGAATCATGCAGATTCTTGAAAAATACTATCGGCGGATTGAGGGCGTACTGATCCAGCTCCATGATCCGTTTGACTGGGCATTAGGACGGGATTTTGCTATCGGAGAGATCATCCGACATGGTGGAGATGCGTACTACTCCTGGAAGGTGCATACTGCGGCAGCCAACTATGAACCTGGTGTAGGTGCAGACTGGGGAGACGTATTCATTCCTTTTGCCACAGGGTAGAGTGGGCCGCCAGGGACTCCAACAGTAATCAGAGCAGTTTGCGCATATCTGTGAGGTAGATTTCGATGAGGAGTAAATATATTCTGCGAAATGAAGGCACGATAATCAATTGGAGAGGGAACTGGGCTACTGGAGTGGATTATGCTATTGGAGATACCATCAACCAGGGAGGCATTTCTTATATATGCACCGCTCCGCATGTATCGAGTAGTGATACAGAACCGGGGGTTGGTGGATTATGGGCATCTTATTGGTCATTATTTTGTCAAGGCAGCCCAGGCCCGCAGGGTATCCAGGGGGAGCAAGGTCCGCAGGGTATCCCCGGTGGGGTGATGAACTGGCGCGGGCTGTATAGTGAATCCACAGTATATGCCCTGAACGATGGCGTGCGGTCTGCTGAAGGATATGGTTACTATTCACTCCAGGACGATAACATAGGTCATACGCCACCAAGAGATGGCAGCGATGATGAGTATTGGTCGTGTTTTGCGTGGTCCGGTGGAGTATATACAAGACTGGACGAGTTAGCTGCACCGACTGATAATACTAACCTCAATGTGAACACGTCGGCACATGGTCTCTGCCCGAAGGCCCCTAATGATGCCGTTAAGGCTCTTCTCGGAGATGGATCATGGGGTTATCCTTTGCCAGACGGATGGATACCGGCTGGGGAGACTTGGACTTATCTCTCGGCCGATGCTCCGACATTCACGTTCACCATTGCAGGTGACAAAAGAACGAAATATTACCCTGGCATGCGCTTAAAGCTAACGCATTCATCGACCACAAAGTATTTTATCATTACTGCCGTTTCATATTTCAATCCAAATACCACCATAACTGTTTACGGCGGGACGGATTATACGCTATCTAGCGGCACCATATCTAACCCCTATTACAGCATGATGAAGGCCCCGGCCGGCTTCCCGCTAGACCCCAATAAGTGGACGGTGCAACTGGTAGATGCAACTTTGAAAGATCAACAGAATCCGACTGTTCAGGCATGGTATAACGTGGGCAGCTTATCCTTGACAATACCGATAGGGATATGGAGGGTTTACTTCTTCTCTGATACTCAGTTATCGTTTAGTAGCGCACAGGAGTTTACACTTTCAACTACGTTATCAACGACTAACAACGGGTGCTCTGATATCGATTTTAAGATTATGTCATATATGACTTCGATGGAAGCCTACGTAGCACCGCATACTAAAGAAAAGGTTCTAAATCTTGCCGCAAAAACGGTTTATTATCTTAATTTAATGTATTGGGCGGCGGCAGGGGCGACCCACCTTTATGTAAACGGTGAATCCGCTCCGACGATAATAAAGGCAGTTTGCTCTTACCTCTGAAGGAGACTTAAATGTCCTTATAGGAAAGCAGGCAAAAGACCCCCTCACTTTCAAGAGAGATGTCTTAGAAGAACTGCATCGCTTGTCCAACCGTGATATTCGAAACTTGTGTTATGGTGCACGAGCTTTTCATTGTATTCGGACCAATCTCGCTTATCTTCATATTCGCTTCTAGTCATCGACCATCTTGTATTTAATATATTAATTCAGTGGTCATATATTTAAGCATTGGTCAACATAGCACTTCTTTCGAAATCCTTTAATATATAGTAGTTAGCACCTATAGCATGATTATATGGTAGAAAGTGCAATTAAACCGCTATATTTTACTGAGCACCCTAATGATCCGGTTCCATTGGTTGATGAATGTGATGTGGAACTGAGAACTTCGTCAGTGGGGCTTATTTTTGGAAAGGGCAACATCGTATATCGATGGGCGCCAATCGAGTCTATTCGGTTTGATCTAAGCCATATTGCAGGAACACCTCCGTCCCAGCTTGCAGCTTTCTTCGACCAATCTGCTATACTCGGCCAATCTGCTATACTTAATGTCCCTCTGAATCCGCCTATTAATTTGGAAGTACGGGTAAAGAAGCATCATTTTAGTATGCATAGTGGAGAGATGCCTACGGTTAATATAGGAGGTTTGGCATTTAGAACACGGTTAGATGAAGAGCTTCTTTGTGATGAATTAAAGTTTCATCTCGTAAATCTGCATGACTACTATGGAGCCAGGATCAAGTATCCTTCTGGCCGATCATCAAACAGGCGAATTGTCTTGAGCAACGATAAGTGGGAGATTACCATTGACGCGGTTGAAAATCTAAAGGAGTTGCTAGATGAATTAGAACAAGATGGCGGATTTGCGATTACTCATGTAGGTCTGCTGAGGAAGAGGGATAATAGCACCTTTAAAGTCAAGGAGGCATTAGAACAGCTGAAGTTGCTCGGATTCTTCCTATCGTTTGTAGAAGGAAGATGGTGTTTCCCGCGATTTATGATCGGCTTGCTGAATGGAAAAATTGTCTTCAGAGATCTTTGCGCAACTGGCAGAATTAGCCAATGGGATGAAATTTGGAGATGGAGTCCCTCAGAAGCTTACGATCTTGATTTAGCCTACAAAGGCTTCGTGCCTAAATGGAACGACCCAAAATGGAGAGAAACGATTGCACTTATCATAGAATTCTATGTCAGAGCCAATATATATCATGTGGTAAACTTATCAGTGCTTGACTCATTTATGGCATTGGATCGCCTCGCATCAGGATATTGCTTGGAAAATGTGAATCCTGCATCCGAAAGAATACGCCAAGCTTTAGGTAAAGCTAGACTAGCGACACGACTTCCAAGTAGCGATCTATGCAGATTTTATGGGGATTTCTATAGGATTAATTGCCCCGGAAAAATAGCAGATGGACCTAATATACTTACTGATTTTCGTCATGGCGTGGTGCATGGCAATCGACCTATTGTCGCAGGTGATAAACGGAACCGGCCAAACTTGGACGAAGACCCTGATTCGAGCAATCCAATCGTACCATTCAATCTCATGAGAGACGCGCAGAACTTCGGACTTTGGTGTGTTGAGATGTCCCTTTTATTCCTCATTGGATATAACGGGCATTACAACGATAGACTCACCAGAGCACAAGAAGTTCCGGTAAGTGGGTCCACAAATCCATTAGCTGCGAAAAGCCCATGACACCATTTGGTTGCACGTATATGCTTAGCGGGATAGGCATGAGTTGGAGTGCCCCTCCCCGCGTGGACAATGAGTTAAGCAACGGAGACTCATGGAGGGAAATGCCTGAGGAAGACGTGATGTCGCTACGACCGGGAATTCAAGATGCCCGCGGGCCTCAAAAAGAGGCTTGAAGCACTCCGGGAGCGGGGCCGAGAAGAAGGGCGGGCAGATCCCGGAGACTGATCTGGAGGGAGTCAATAAACCCATTTCTCATGCTTGAGGGGGAAACGATTCAACTCGTCTCGACTGATTCGCCAGGACGGCAAAAAAGCATCCATTAGTGACGTGAATCGCTCGTTATGATGCCGCTCCAGTATATGGACCATCTCATGAACAACAATATATTCCAGGCACGGAAGTGGTTTCTTCGCCAATTCTAAATTGAACCAGATGCGCCTCGCCTCAATATTGCATGAACCCCACTTGGTCTTCATGCGCTTGACGCCCCACTCCGCAATCTGGACGCCAATTATCTCCTCCCATTTCTCTATAAGTGGGGGAATTCTTGCCTTAAGTTCCCTGCGATACCATTCGTTGAGCACTTTCTCGCGCTGTTCGGTATCCATTCCTTGCCGCACGAATAGATCCATCTTCCTTGCGCTGCGAATCTCTACTTTTGCAGGGCCATCATGTTCTATTACGTTGAGGAGATAGCGGCGTCCAAGAAAATAATGACTCTCCCGCTGGACGAATTCTCTTTTGGATTGGCGAGGTTGCTCCTTGAAATTCCTTTTCTGCTTCTTGATCCAACTCAATTTCGAGATGACCGCCAGGCGCACAGCATCGTCATCCAATAGTAGAGGAGCGGCAACACGTACTCTACCCTCCGGTGGATAGACCCCAATATGAAGGTTCTTTATATCTTTGCGGACTAATTCGATATCAATTCCGCTGACGCTGATGCTATGTTTCATTGGTATTCTTTCTGCAGTTTCACGACCTCGAAAATCTCATTTGTTAATGGTTCATCATCAAGAACTTTGCGTATAGCATTTCGAACTTTCTTCTCTTTGATAAGATGGCCTATCCATCCGTGTTCCTTGTTGAGCAGAACCTCTCTATCTACCTGCAACGCCAGATCTTCATTCTTGTCGAGGTTGTCATAGAGAGCACGCTTTCCCATCGTGCTTATGGAATCAGGATATCCTGAATAGATACTTGGCGTCTTGATTTTCTTAGTCAACTCGACGATCTCTTTCAAGTACTCGGCATATTCAATCGCTTCAATCCGCCGTTTTTTTATCAATGCGTCCAATAGTGCCGACATCATATCATAGTACTTGGGGTTGACAGGTCTTTCGTTGATAATGAGTCTGCGGACATTGTTCTCGACAACTTCCGCCACTGCTTCCTGGTTCTTGCCTATCCCCTTAGGCAGTGAGTCAAATGCCTTTTCGCCACGCTCGACTATCAGTTGGACCAGCGTCATATCATCGAGCGTCGAAACCTGCTTGCTATCCTCTGCTTGGATATAAGCATCAATGAGATGGCGCATGGCAGGTTCATAGGATTTCAGGTCGATATAGTCGCCGCTTCCCGCCTTGATCTCGTTGCGGACGTTTTCAAAGTGTTGGACCTCCTTCTTTATTGCCTCTGCCTCTGCTTTTGTATATCCCGCCTCGTTCATCTCGTTGGCGATGGCGGCATAGGCACGGATCAATGAAGCCACTGACTTGTAAAGTGCCAGGCGTTTTGGTTCATTGGATTTCAGTTGCTCGACATTTCCTGATTCCCTGGCACAGAAGTAATGCTGGTACTCAAGGGTGCCCTTTGGCGGTTCGACTGGTTCGCAAAGTGCCCGGACTTTTTCAAGTGCCTCTTCCAGGTCCTCCTTTGCCTTGTCCAAGCGGTTTGTCAGCAATCCCTTAACATCCTTGCTGTCATAGCCATCAAATGCCCCTGATGTGTAATCCTTCACCGCCTTTTCCAAGCTCCTGAATAGATCCTTGTAGTCTATGATATATCCGTACTGCTTGTCTTCGCCATCCAGGCGGTTTACCCGGCAGATTGCCTGGAACAGACCGTGGTCGCGCATCTGCTTGTCGATGTATAGGTATGTAGCTGATGGGGCATCAAAACCGGTGAGAAGTTTATCAACCACAATCAGCAGTTTCATTTGACCGGGTTCTTTGATGAACTTTTCTTTGACCTGCTCTTCGAAGTCCTCCACCCGGTGCATTGCTTTGTCTGGCGGTTCCTTAAACCAGTCTGCCAGCATCTGGCGGTAGATCTCGTACTGGCGGAGTTTCTCAGTCATGCCCTCGCCGCTTTCTTCACCTTTGATATCTGCAGGAGATGGTTTGTAAGAGGTCACAATGGCGCACTTGCCCTTCAAATCTGTCTTGCTGAACAATTCATAGCATTTGCAGGCCTCGTAAATGCTATTGGTCACCAGCATGGCGTTACCATGCCCATCCATCAGTCTGGGGCGGGTTTCCATATCGAGCAGTATATCAGCGACAATCTTTTCCAGGCGTGACTGGCTGGAGAGCACCTTCTGCATAGTGCCCCAACGCTCTTTCAACTGCGCCTTGGCGAGATCGGTGAGTCCCCTGGTCTTTGCTTCGAACCACTGGTCGATCTTGGGCTGGGAAGTTATGCGCTGATCGATATCCCGCGCTTCGTATCGCAAATCCACTACCACGCCGTCCGCCACTGCCTCATCGAATTTGTAGGTATGAATATAACGACCAAAGACCTCCAGACTTGTTTCTTTGTCTTTCTTGAGCAGTGGCGTGCCGGTGAACCCAATGAAGAGCGCATCTGGGAGGTGGCGTTTCATTGCATCATGCAGTTTTGCCGACTGGGTGCGGTGGCATTCGTCCACGAACACGAAGATATTTCCCTTAGCCCGGAAACCGGGTGGCAATGCTCTCTTCATCTCGTCAGCAAATCCATCCACATCTGCCTCTTCGCTTTCTCCCGCTTTTCCACCGAACTTGTGGATGAGAGAGCACATCAGAATGGGAAGAGCGTTATTCAAGCAGGAGATGAGGTCAGCACCGCTTTTGGTGCGGTAGATGTCTTCGTCCACGCCGTGGAAGACCGTTTCGATCTGCTTATCCAACTCGGTGCGGTCGGTGATGATCAACACGCGGGCATCGCTATAGTTCTCCCGTATCCATTTGGCGAGCCATACCATTGTCAGGGTCTTACCGCTGCCCTGTGTATGCCAGATGATTCCGCCCTCACGACGGCGGATGAAGTCCTGTGCCGCCTTCACTCCGAAGTACTGATTGTGACGGCAGAGTTTTTTATTCCCTGCATCGAAGATGACGAAGTCATGGATCAGTTCCAGGAGGCGAGGTTTGGAGCAGAGCTGGATCAGATGTCGGTCCAGCAGGTCTTCAATTGTGCTGCTCTCTTTCCAGGTAAGGTAGTACTTCTCCGGTGTCTCGATAGTGCCATATCGTACTCCCTGCGTGCTATTGCCTGCCATTATCAATTGAATGGTGGTGAAGAACGGCTCGATAAATTCCGGTTTTTGGTTGTCCAGGTTCTGGCGGATGCCTTCGGAAACCGATACAGTAGAACGCTTCAACTCCAGAACTGCAAGGGCAATGCCGTTCACGTAAAGCACGATGTCCGGTCGTTTGGTGTATGCCTTAGCGTTTGCCGCCGGGACGGTTACCTCCTCGGCAATAGCGAAGTGGTTTTGGTCCGGGTGCTGCCAGTCGACCAACCAAACTGTGTTAGTAAGATCTCCCGCCTCCTCTTTGATCTTGACTCCATAGCGCAGCATGCCATAGACATCCTTGTTGATATCGTATAGACTGCGACTCTGGTCGCCGGCCACGCGGGTGAATTCATGCAGAGCACGATCGACGAGGCTATCTTTGTAACCTTTTTCCTTCAGAAATGCTCGCAGGTAACTCTCTTCGATGTTGCGGTTATCAGGGCGATCGATCCAGTTGCCCAGGTACTCGTAGTTCAGGGTGTCGCGGAATAACTCTACCACATGGTTTTGGACCGGGCGTTCGGGCGACCCAACTGGGATCATGCTGCACCTCCCTCCACCAACCGGATGCGCCCGGTGAGCAGTTCTTGCATCATGCCCTGCTTTAAGGCGATGGTCTTCTCCCGACGCTTTTCTAGAGCGGCGATCTCGGCATCCATATCGGAGAGTGTAGATGCCACAGCAAGTTGTTCCTCAAAAGATGGAACTCGAAGTTTAAATTCAAGAAAAGTCGGCAATCTGAGTGAGTCTACTGTCGCTTTAACGCTATTACGCATTGCCTCTTTATTGAAGAATTGCTGCATGTAATAATAAATATATTTCCCATAATTATCATAATTAAAATCACTTATTTTATATACTCGTTGATGATAGTCGAACTTACCAAAAATGTAGTGAAATATGCTGCCAATTCCGCCCTCTCCTGGAACAAGTATCGCTTCCCCATCATAAGAATAAGAATTGATGCGTTCAACAGTTTGAGAACGCACAAAAAATGGGTAAATTCCATCTTCAACCTTATCGTCATTATTCCTCTTTCCAGTATTAATTTGTGCAATATCACCAAGTCTCCGAATTTCCCACTCACCACTAAATCCCGGCAGTCGTCTCTTTCCCGTGAGCAGTTCCTGCATGGCGGCGCGCTTGATGTCGCGCTTCTTGGCGATGAGTCGATCCAGCGCGGCAATGAGAGCATCCACATCGCCGAGGACGGCGGCGATGGCACGCTGTTCTGGAATGGGAGGCAATGGCAA
>Ga0208196_1003384_pt1 | contig 13477 bp, 13 predicted proteins | sample AD_JPNNA7_MetaG_FD_184443 | JGI IMG/M metagenome (GOLD analysis project Ga0208196, IMG submission 184443) | Active sludge microbial communities of municipal wastewater-treating anaerobic digesters from Japan - AD_JPNNA7_MetaG (SPAdes) (version 2) | ecosystem: Engineered > Bioreactor > Anaerobic...
GCAATCACTCTTTTGACGAAGTCCTTACTTAAATCTCTGGGATATTTAAAGACGATAATATCCTTTCTTTTAAGCTCGCGGCTCGGCATAACCGCCGCCTCAAATGAATCTATCGGCCGGGCATAGATGAACTTATTGACCAGTAAAAAATCTCCGACCAGCAGAGTCGGCTCCATCGAACCACTGGGAATCTGAAAGGCCTGAACAACATAGGTCATGACAAAAAAAACAAAGATAGCTGTTTCAGCAATCAGTTCAAAGTATTCGCGGAAAAGGCTTTTTTCCCTTTTTTTCTTGCCTGACTGCTTGTCCGGCAGCTGATCTTCTTCCTCGATTTTCTTCTTTTTCTCGCTTGCCGTCATTTATTTCTATCCTTTTTAGTTTATCTAATATACTCTAAAAAATATCGCCTTTCAAATTCAACAAGAATTTAGTCGGAGCAAGAAACTCTGGCTTTAAAATCTTGACAGGCAGGCTGATTAGGAATTTACTTAAATTATGGTCATAGCGCTATTCGGTTACGGGGCTTCGGGAAAAACTACCCTTTTTGAAATTTTAACTCAAAAAAAGGCTGGAGCAGTGGCTCATCGGCAGGAAGCCAGGCTGGAAGTTCCTCGGGCTTCTGTCCCGGTTAGCGACCAGCGCCTTGACACTCTGGCTGCCCTTTATCCGCAGAAAAAAAAGATAGCTGCTCATCTTGAGATCGAAGATTTCCCCGGCCTGGCTGCCGGTCAGATTTCCACTTCAGCCTATCTGGCGGAGTTAAGGAAAGCCGATGCCCTGGTTCAAGTTGTCCGAGGATTTCGGACTCCTATGATCCCTCATCCCAGAGGCAAAATTAACCCGGCTGATGATATCAATTCTATGATCGAGGAGCTCATTCTGTCCGACTTAATCATGCTGACGGCCAGGCTGGAAAAGCTGGAAAAAGACCTGCGTAAAATGAAAGATCCCGAAGGTCAAAAAGAGAAGGAACTGCTGGAAATGCTAAGGCCGCAACTTGAAAACAGCCAGCAACTCAGAGAAACGGACTTAAGCCCATCTGAGGAGAAGATGATCAGAGGCTTCTGTCTTTTGTCTCTGAAACCTTTTCTTCCCGTCATTAATCTGGATGAAACTGACCTGGCTTATCTTGATAATCTAGAGGACAGATTCCCTGGCCTGAGTCCAGCCCGGCCTGTTTTAGGCTTCTGCGGTCAGATTGAAAAGGAAATAATGGAGCTGGAGGAAGAAGAAAAGACCATTTTTATGGCCAGTTATGGTCTGACAGCGCCTCTCCAGTCAAGATTTTTCGCAAAAATCAAGGAAGTTATGGAGCTCTTAACCTTCTACACCATTGGCCAGGATGAGGTCAGAGCCTGGCTGATTAAAAAAAATACTCCAGCGGTCAAAGCAGCGGGAGAAATCCATACAGACCTGGAAAAAGGCTTTATCCGGGCCGAAGTTCTGCCCTTTGAAGAATTGATCAAAGTCGGTTCCTGGGCCAAAGCCAGGGAAGCAGGCACTATTCGGCTGGAAGGCAAAGACTATCAGGTTCAGGATGGAGACATAGTCTACTTCAGATTTTCAACATGAGTAGTTCCTTTACGGTTACTTCACGGGATTCTTCCTCCCGGGCGAGGACCGGGCTTCTGGTTACGGCTCACGGACTGGTAAAGACGCCAGCCTTTATGCCAGTCGCCAGCCAGGGCACGGTCAAAGCTCTGACCCATAATGTTCTTCAGGAGATGGGCGCCCAGATCATCCTGGTTAATTCCTATCATCTGTTTTTACGGCCGGGAATCAAAATCATCCAACAGCTGGGCGGACTTCATAAATTTATCTCCTGGCCGGCAGCCATTCTATCAGATAGCGGAGGATTCCAGGTCTATAGCCTGTCGTCCCTGGTCAAAATTAGCCAGGAAGGAGTCCGGTTTTCTTCCCATCTGGACGGCACCAGAATTTTTTTAACCCCGGAGGAGGTAGTCAGGATCCAGGCCGGACTGGGAACTGATATCATGATGTGCCTTGATTATTTCCCACCATACCCCTACACAGAAAAACAGGTAGAGGAATCAGTGCAATTAACCAGCCACTGGGCTCTGCGCAGTCGCCAGGAATTCGGCCGTCTCGAGTTAAGCACCCACCTGTGGGGAATCACTCAGGGTGGAGTTTTCTGGCCCTCTAGAGAAAAAAGTATCGAAGATCTGGTCAGTCTGAATTTTAGTGGCTATGCTCTGGGCGGACTGGGCATCGGTGAACCAAAAAGTCAGCTATACGAAACTCTGGAGAAAGCAGATAGGCTTCTGCCGCAGGACAAACCCAGATACCTGATGGGCATGGGTTATATAGAAGATATTCTGGAGGCGGCAGAGAGAGGCGTAGATTTCTTTGACTGTGTCCTGCCGACCCGAAATGCCAGAAATGGGACATTATTCACCAGTCGGGGCCGTCTATCAATTAAGAATAAAAGATACGAGGCCGATCCCCGTCCCGTTGACGAAAACTGCAACTGCTATACGTGTCGGAATTTCTCCAGAGCCTATCTTCGCCATCTTTATGAGCGAGGAGAGATTTCCTCAGCCATTCTGAATACCATTCATAATCTTTATTACTACCTTGACATCTTTCAAAAAATGAGGCAAGCTATTCAATCTAATTCATTTCAATCATTTAAAAAAGAAATCTTAAAAATAAATTTAGATGAATAGGGAGAAAAGATGAGTTTATTAACTATGTTTAGTGTATCCGAGCAACAGGCAGCCGCTCCTGCTCAGGGTAACGCCCTTCTCACGCTTCTGCCGCTAATTCTCGTTTTCGTTATCTTTTATCTTTTGATCATCCTCCCCCAGAGAAAGAAACAGAAGCAGCATCAGAAGATGGTCGATAATTTGCGTCCGGGCGACCGCATAATTACGAGCGGCGGTATCTTTGGTACAGTTATGGATGTCCATCCTGACCGGATTGAACTGAAAATTGCTTCCAATGTGAAGATAGATATACTGAAAAGCGCTGTAGGAATTGTTCTATCTGAAAAAGAAAAGGTTGAAAACAAAGAACATAGTTAAATAATTCTGGTTAGTTTAGTCCATCAAGGAAAGAGTTAGCTCACATGAAAAAGAACGTTAAGTGGAGAATCGGATTAACCCTGGCCGTTATTGCTCTCTGTATCTTTTTGATTTATCCACCCAGGGAAAAAATTAAGCTTGGACTTGACCTCAAAGGCGGGACTCACCTGCTGATGCAGGTTATAACTGATGATGCCATCAATGTTGAAACCGATCAGCAAATAGCCCGCTTTGAAGAGGTTTTTAAGAAGAATAACATCACCTTTACCCGGGCCGCCAAAGAAAAACCCGGGCAATTCTATTTTGAGGGCATCAGTGCTGACCAGGAAGGGAAAGTCAGGGACCTGATAGATGAGTATACCAGGGACTGGGATTACACTTTTACCGGCGACCGGGTCAATTTTAAACTTAAGCAGCCGGCCGAGCAGTACCTGCGAGAACAGGCTGTGCTGCAAACACTCGAAACAATCAGAAATAGAGTCGACCAGTTTGGTGTGGCCGAACCGGTTATCCAGCGACAGGGTTCTGATCGTATTGTCGTTGAGCTACCAGGTATAGATGATCCGGAAAGAGTCAAAAATTTGATCAAAGTGACTGCTGTCCTTGAGTTTAAGCTGGTCAAGGCCGGCCCCGCTCCAGATGAGCAAACCCTGCTGCAGGAGTTTGGAGGTCAAGTACCAGATGATGCAGAAATAGTTAAAGGAGATCCGAGGCGAGGTTTACAGGGTTATTATCTGGTAAGCAAGGTAGCCTCGATTACCGGCAAAGATTTAAGGAGTGTCAGAAGAGGCGTTGATGAATGGAATAATCCTGCAGTGAGTTTTACCCTGACTCCGGACGGAGCCAGGCGGTTTGAGCAGGTAACCGGGCAAAATATTGGAAAACAACTGGCAATTATTCTTGATGGAAGGCTGCAATCGGCACCGGTCATTAATTCTCGCATTTCTGACTCTGGCATTATCCAGGGAAGATTTACTCCTGAGGAGGCTGACGACCTGGTAGTTATCTTAAAAGCTGGCGCTCTGCCCGCCGGAATTAAATACCTCGAGGAAAGAACAATCGGCCCCTCACTCGGAACGGATTCAATCCGCCAGGGCCTGCTAAGTGGTCTGGTGGCTATTTTTGGAGTGATGGTTTTTATGGTTTTCTACTATAGACTGGCCGGACTGAATGCGGTAGTAGCCCTGCTTCTCAACACCCTTCTGACTTTTGGCGCACTCAGTTATTTTAAAGCTACTCTGACCCTGCCCGGTATTGCCGGTATTATCCTGAGCATCGGCATGGCTGTTGACGCCAATATTCTTATCTTTGAAAGAATAAAGGAGGAAATGGCCCTGGGAAAGAATGCAGGCAGTGCTATTAACACTGGTTTCAGTCGGGCCTTTACTGCTATCTTCGATTCCAACTTAACCACAATTCTTTCAGGTGTTTTTCTTTTTCAGTTTGGCACCGGACCGATCAAGGGTTATGCGGTGACCTTAATCTGCGGCCTGGTAGCCAACCTGTTTACCGCAGTCTTCGTTTCGCGCCTGATTTTTGATTTAACCGTCCCAACTAATGCTAAGAAGTTGAGTATCTAACATGGAAATTTTCAAAAAAACACCCAATATTGATTTTCTCAAATTCAAATGGATAGCTCTGGCTTTGACCATTGCCATCATTCTGGCCGGCATCCTGAACATGACCGTCGGCCATGGGCTGAAGATGGGCGTTGACTTTGGCGAAGGAACGCTCATCAGAGTGATGTACAAAGAACCAATTTCGGTCTCGGCCATTAGACAACTGCTGGATGACGTTGGCCTCGGCGACAGTATTATCCAGGAATCTGGAAAAAGTGGCCGGGAATTTCAAATTAGAACAGTCGAAACCAGAACGACCAGCCAGGCTGGCGAAGAAATCGAAAGCCACCAAATCCTGGCCAATAAGGTTATTTCTGCCCTGCAGAACAAAGAGGACCAGCAGCGTCTCGCTCAGGGCCTGCTTGATTTAAATAATATCGACAGCCGCTCTCTGACCGCTGTGTTGACCGAAATATCACCTGAAAATGGTGAAGAACTGGCCAGTCGGATTATGACCTACCGGAATGAACACGGTATTATCGTCGACTGGAGCGAGCTTAAAAAAGAGCCAGTTTCCCTGCCCGATGAGGTGCTCAATAAGCTTCAGGCTAGAGCTTTTCTGGGGCAGATGACTGTTTTGAGTAAGGAGACGGTTGGCCCTCAGGCTGGAAAAGAGTTGAGGAAAAAAGCGACTCAGGCAGTTATCTGGTCTCTAATTGCCATGCTCGTTTACATCGCTTTCCGATTTAAGGGGATTGAGTTTGGAGCAGCAGCTATTTTCACTCTGGCCCAGGATGTCTTAATCTGCCTCAGCATCTATTCTTTTACTAACCGGGAAATTAATCTACCTATCATTGCTGCCTTTCTGACGATCGTGGGTTATTCTGTCAATGATACTATCGTTATCTTTGACCGGATCCGCGAGCTGAGAAAAACCATGAGAAAAGAGCCGCTGGAAAAAATTATGAATCTCTCTCTTAATATCAACCTGACCAGAACTATAATTACTTCCGGAACTGTTTTTATTGCTGTCCTGTCACTCTTTCTCTTCGGCGGTAAAGTCATTAACGATTTTGCCTTCATCATGCTGGTTGGCACTATTGAAGGTGTTTACTCCACAATTTTTATGGCTTGCCCCGTTGTTCTCTTCTGGAATCAGCTATTTAGAAAACAGAAAAAAGTTAGAAAATAGTTAAATATTTGACTTGTAAAATAGATTTTTTTAACTTATAATTTAGTCTAATCTAAATTAAGAGCGTGAGGTTTAACATGCCAGAAGCAAAAAGGCCTAAACAAGGAGAAGAGTTACCTGAACTCTTCAAGGATTCCTTCTTCCAGGCCGAGTCGGGGATTAAAAGAAAAGCGCTGGCTTTACCCATTGCTATTATCCTCCACGCTGTTTTTATTGCCGCTATTATCGTAATTCCTCTGCTGTCTGTAGATGATCTGCCAAAAGTAGAGGTCTATAGCGCCTTCCTGGCTCCCCCCCCGCCGCCACCACCACCGCCGCCACCACCAGCCAAGAAAAAGAGTTCATCTACCAGAACCATTAAAGCTGTTCAGGCTACGACTTCTGTTGAGCCGGGTAGATTAGTCGCTCCAGTTGAAATACCTGATCAGATTGCTCAGGAAGCAATTTCTGATTTTGGAGTTGAAGGCGGAGTTGAAGGCGGAGTTGAAGGCGGAGTCGTTGGCGGAGTCCTGGGTGGAGTTGTTGGTGGAGTGCTGGGCGGAGTTATTGGCAGTGAGATTCAGCAAGAGGAACCAGTAAGAGCTATTGGCGAAATTAAACAGCCGAAGTTAATACACAGGGTTGAGCCCGTTTATCCCGAAATCGCCCGCCAGGCCAGAGTAGAAGGTACAGTTATTCTGGAAGCGACCACTGATATCTATGGTCGAGTCCAGCAGGTTAAAGTTTTGAGGTCTGTCCCCTTGCTCGATCAAGCAGCTATTGATGCCGTCAAACAGTGGGTTTATGAACCGATGATAATCAATGGCCGTCCACGGGGCGTTATCTTTACGGTTACTGTTCAATTCAAACTAAAGTAAGAAAAGCTTATAATGGCTTTCGATATTTAAAAGGAGGTTTTCAACATGCAATTCGGTTTGATTGAAATGTGGCAGTCGATGGGCGCTGTGGCTAAAACAGTTGCCATAATTCTGATCACTCTTTCTGTTATCACTATCTATCTGTTTATTGAAAGACAGCTAGCCTTTTCACGGGCCAGGAAAAAATCCATGGAAGTGGCTCCGAAACTGGCTGAACTGTTGAAAAACGGACAGCTGAAAGAAGCTCTGGCCCTCGCTTCCAAGAAAGAATTCAGAGGTAGCCATCTGGCCAGAGTTACTGCCGCCGGTATTGAGGAATATCTGGAAGGCAAGTCATCGAATCTGTCCGTGGAAGAACAGCTAGAGGCCGCCCAGAGAGGTTGTGAACGAGCCCAGTCTCTTTTTACACAAGAACTGAGAAGAGGACTGAGTGTCATGGCCACCATTGCCACCTCTTCCCCCTTCATTGGTCTGTTTGGAACTATTTTTGGTATTATCAATGCGTTCCGTGGTATGGCTCTGACTGGTTCTGGTGGAATCGGGGCTGTGGCGGCTGGTATCGCTGAAGCACTGGTTACCACTGCTTTTGGTATCGCTGTGGCTGTTATTGCTCTGTGGACATTCAATACACTGAATACCAGAATCGAAGTCTACAACACTGAGATGGAAAACACGGCCTCTCAGTTGACCGATTATTTTGTGCGGATGGGCGAGACTAAATAACGGCCTTTATTAAATTTTTATTAAAAAGAGAGAAAGACAATGGCTTTTTCAGTATCGACGGACGAAAAAGAAACCGTAAAATCTGAACCTAATGTCGTTCCTCTCTGTGACGTTCTTCTGGTTTTGCTGATCATTTTCATGGTCGTTACCCCCCTGGTCCAAAAAGGTGTCGATGTCCAGCTGCCGACGGCTCTCAACAGCTCTAATATGCCTGACAACCCGGAAGTTGTTTTATCCGTTAAGGCCGATGGTTCTCTTTTCCTCAAGGAACAGAGAATCACTATGGATGGCCTGCCAGCTGCTCTCGAAGAGGCTCTCATTAGCGCTACTGAGAAGAAAGTCTATTTACGAGCCGATCAGAATCTGGAATTTGGCAAGATCGTTGATATTATTTACGGCATCCAGCAGGCTGGCGTCGAGTTGGTCGGTATAATCACAGAGAAGAAAGCGACTGAGGAATCCTGATTTTTGATTTGAACCTTTTTATTCATGCCAGAAAAAAGGGGAAGCAAATTGCTTCCCCTTTTTATTTTGCCTGGAAAAATCCTCCCAGACCGCAGGCGATTCCATACAGAGATAAAGCTTATCACCACTATTATGAGCTTTAAAAATCTCGGCCAGTGTTTGATATATTCTCATCCTTAAGGGCCGTGGATATCTGAATTTTCCATCCCGGCCTCTAACCATTTCTTCTTCATAAATCGAACTATGGGGAAATCTCTGCCTGGCTATTTCCCTCAGTTTCCCAGGGAAACGCAGCGTTCCCAGGCTGACCCAGGCTAAGGCGGCCAGTGGTATTTTCTTTAATAAACTTTCACAGACTTCACCATATTCCTTTTCCCAGCCTGAATAATAAACTATTGGATCAAAGTGAAAGGCCACCATAAAACCGTGTTCAACAGCTTTTTCAGCTGACCGGAGTCTTTCTTCCAGACTGGCCGAGCCGATTTCCTCCATCTTGATTATTCTCTCTGTATTAAGCGACCAGGCTAAAACTACATTTTCTGAGGCTGGGACAGCCAGCAGAGAATTAATAGCCGCGGTCTTTGTCTTGAGTTCAAGCCAGACTCCCTTCTTCTTTCGAAATAAATCTGTCAGGAAAGAAGCCTGATGGGAGATGGCCTCCAGGGCCAGGGAATCTCCTAGTTCACCTGTACCAATTCTAAGCACCTTACTTCTGGTCCCAGCCAGAAAGGCATCCAGTTCGCTCTGCAGTTCTTCCTGGTTGACAGCTATGGTCAGAGGTTGCAGGTTAAAATAGGCCTGAAGAATGCAATAGCTGCAATCTAACGGACAATTAAGATTGAGGTCAACAGTCCAGTAGCCACAGGGAACGGCGCCCGGACTGCAGGGGCAGGGGCGAATAAAGGCCTTCTCTCTGGTTAAAAACAAAACTCTTTTGCTCTCAGCAATGGGGTCAGCGGCCAGACGTAGCTCCGCCTGGACTTCTTCCAAGCAGTCGACCAGTTGATGAGGGATTGCCTTTAGCCGGTCTGTTATTCTTTCTACCAGCGGAGAATTTTCCACCTGCCTGTTGACGTAGATCTTTTTTATCCAATTATTCTGCCTCATACAATTAGCTACTCATCAATCTTTTTGTTCAGAAGTCCAAATAAAACATCGAACTTGCCTTCCTTCACGTTTTGCTTTAGCTGTTCAACCACAAGTTCTATTTCCTCCGTTGTTCTGGCTTCAAAACTGATAGAGATAGAGCCTTTTTCGAGCGAATGATCGTAGTCGAAATGACTATTTCCTGACAGGTTAATTTGCCTTAAAGCGCCCTGCATTTCACGGTTAATCTCAGTCACCAGAGGAAAAGCCCTCTTCCTCAGGGCAGTCAGCAGCTCCAGCCCGGCGCGAGGCTGTCTATCTCTGGCTGCCTCCACCAGTGGTTTAATCTCTTCTTCAGCCAGAATGGTTTCCAGTCCCACCTTTTGTCTTTTCTTAAGAGTATAGAGAAGTTCAATCAGTTCAGCCTGCTGGTTGTGGTTCAAGGTCTCACCCAGGCCAATAATAGCTCTCCTTTCCTCAGGAAAGAAGGATAGGAAAAGCCTGGCTGTCGAGAGTTTCCAGCGGCCACAATGGATGGATGGCAAAGCCCAGTCTAAACTGGCCAGTTGCGTTAGAAGATCAATCGTTTGCCTTTCCGGTGGCAACTCTAACCGGCTGAGAAATTCTTCAATTAATTCTTCCGGGCTGAGCCCGAATTCTATGAACTTCTTAATGATCAATGCTTTCTCTGCTAAAGAGAAATCCTTCCGGGCATAACTTTCAAAAAAAGCCAGCCTGAAAAGAGTGAGATCTGTCCATCTCAAAGGCATGACCAGCGCCGGGATCTCTTTTAAGCCAGCCTGCCGGGAAGCCTCTACCCTCCTCCAGCCCGTCACCAGAATAAAAGCCTGCCCCTCGCTTTTGACAACTACCGGTTCAATCAGTCCTGCTCGCTGGATGGAGAAGATTAGCTTCTCATCAGGTTTATCGAGGTTAAACCTGAACATGGTATCATCAAAATTAATTTCCTCCAGCCTGATTAGCCTCAATTCCATGATTTAATTTTACGGAACCACTGGAAGTTTGTAAACATCGTCAGTCTGAAGGGTTGCCAGCCAGAGTTAAATTTGCTAATTTATTTTGAACATGAAAGAAGAATCTATTGCCCGGCCTTCTTTTTGCGGACCTGAAATACCAGGTGGTCGTTTAATTTTTATTCCGTTTATGCCTTTAAAGACTTTTGTCTCAGACCTGAGAAAAAAGGCCAGCTATAAGGCCAATCTTCACCAGTCCCAGCTTTTTTATTTCAAAGAGCAGGCTGTCCTTTATGGCCCGGTCGGGGCTTCGGCCAGTGTTAGTACGCTGGAAAAAATCAGGTTGGGGAATTTGAAGGAGATAATTGTCCTCAGCTACTGCGGCTCGCTGTCTGAATCTTTAAAGATTGGCCAGGCCTTTTTACCCCTTTGCGCTCTCTCTGACGAAGGAACATCCAGCCATTATCTGCCCGGAGAAGATGGCCTCTATGGGGTTTCAACCACCAGGCGCCAGCAACTACTAGATTATCTGGCAGCCAGAGATTTGCCTTATGCTGAAGGCACCATAGTTTCCACTGATGCTCCCTACCGGGAGACCCGCTCCTGGGTGGAAAAAATGCAGAAAAGAGGGGCAATGGCAGTTGATATGGAAATCTCGGCCGTTCTGGCTTTTTCGGAATTCTACGGCCTGGAAACAGCCGGGCTGTTTATAGTCTCGGACGAACTGTCTCAATCTCTATGGCGCAATTTGATGAGCAGCCAGGAAGTTTTTAAAGCCACTGAAAAATATTTCAGGCCGCTTATCTTTGAATCCAGAGAATAAAATCAATCCTGAGGTAGGTCCAATGAAACCAAAAGTTCTTTTAACTCACCCTCTGCTAAAGGAAGCCATGGATTATCTGGCCGAACACACCAATCTGGAGCTGGCTACCAGCCAGGATTTTTTGCCGCACTCTGAGCTGGTCGAGAAAATCAAGGATAAAGAAGGTCTGCTCTGCTTTTTGTCTGATACCATTGACCGGGAGGTGTTAGATAATGCTCCCGCTCTGAGAGCCATTTCCAATTGTGCGGTAGGGGTCAATAACATTGATCTGAAACTGGTCAGAAGTCGGGGCATTATTGTTACCAATACCCCCAATATTCTGACTGAGCCGACGGCTGACCTGACCATGGCTCTGATCCTGGCCACGACCAGACGGATTGTGGAAGCCGATGAATTCTGCCGTCAGGGCCGCTTTCAAGGCTGGAGAATAGATCTTTTCCTCGGCCAGGGGCTGCAGGGGAAAACCCTGGGGATAATTGGTTTTGGCCAGATCGGGCAGGCTGTGGCTCGAAGAGCTCAAGCTTTCGGCTTGAAGATTATCTATTATAACCGCCACCGCTTAAGCCCGGACAGGGAAGCTGCCTTAAAGGCCGAGTATCGCCAGCTTGATGCTCTTTTAGCTGAGGCCGATATAGTTTCTATCCATGCTTCGCTTAACCCAGATTCAGACCACCTTATTACCGGAGACAGGCTGGCTCTGATGAAGAAATCTGCCGTCCTTATCAATGTTGCCCGCGGTGCAATTGTTGATGAGAAAGCCCTGGCCGAAGCCCTGAAAACCGGCCAGCTGTGGGCAGCCGGTCTTGATGTCTATGAGCATGAGCCACAAATCGAGCCGGATTTACTCTCACTTAAAAATGTGGTTCTGCTCCCCCATATGGGTAGCGCCACTTATGAAACCAGGCTTGAGATGAGCTTGATGGCCGTCAATAATTTGCTGGAGGCCCTGGCCGGAAAGACGCCGGCTAATCTGGTCAAAGACAGCTGAGGCTGTGGGCAGATAGCTACCACTTACTTATTGGTAGGATTAAGACTTCCGGTGCGGTAGCCGTCCAGATCAAGAGTCACGTAGCGATAACCCAGCCTTTTTAAATTAGCGACCACTTTTTCGCTTATTCCGGGTTTAAGCCACAGCGGAAATTCTTTCGGGTCAATTTCGATTCTGGCTATCTCTCCATGGTGTCTCAATCTGACCTGACTGAAGCCCAGCTGTCTGATGATCTCTTCCCCTTTTTCAATTTTCTCCAGGATAACTCGATCAAGTGGCTGCCCATAAGGAATTCTGGAAGCCAAACAGGCAGCTTGAGGCTTGTTCCAGTTGGGAAGACCAAGATACCTGGCCAGACGCCTGATTTCTGCCTTGGTAAAACCCGCTTCTGCCAGAGGCGAATAGATGCCGAGCTCTTTAAGGGCTTTTCTTCCCGGACGAAAGTCGGCAGAATCATCCAGGTTGGAACCTTCCAGGACTCGATTAAGACCCATCTCTCTGGCTAACTCCTTTAACCTTGAAAAAAGGGAAAACTTACAGTAATAGCAGCGTTTATCAGTATTTTTAGCCACTCCTGGTATTTCCAGACTGTTGATCTGGACTGTTTTCAGGTTGACCTTAAGATCAGCAGCCAGTCTTCTGGCCGCCTGAATTTCCTGGCGGCTGAAAAGGGGGCTGTCAACAATAACAGCTGTAGCCCTTTTTCCAAGCACATCGGTCGCCACCCGCAGGAGCAGACTGCTGTCTATCCCGCCTGAAAAAGCCACCAATGCACCTTCAGCCGATTTTATTTCCTCTTTTAATCTCTCATATTTTTGAATTAAGCCTGCTTCGAGCTGCTCCGAAATTCTTCCTGATTTGACCGCCTTTGGCCTGCTTCTTGCCTGCCTTCCCCTTAATCGGCCCCTGGCGTCAGCCATGATTATTCCCTTCTTCTGCCATTTTATTTTCATCTACCAGTTTGAAGACTTCCTTAACCAGTTCATCAACAATCTTATCGGCCGGAACTTTCTTTACTACTTTTCCCTTTTTAAAGATGATGCCTGTCCCTTGCCCACCAGCTACCCCCAGATCGGCCTCTTTAGCTTCACCTGGACCATTGACCGGGCAGCCCATGACCGCCACGGTTATACTGCTTTTAACGGTTGAGATTCGCCGCTCTACCTGGGTGGCCAGTTTCTGAATATTAACCTGGCTGCGGCCGCAACCAGGACAGGAAATAAAATTTATTCCGCCTTTTTTCAGACCAAGGTTCTGAAGAAGGAGATTAGCCACCTCCACTTCTTTTTCCGGTGGGGCAGTCAGAGAAACCCTGATGGTATCAGCCAGGCCTTCCCTGATCAGCAAGCTCAGGCCGGCTACTGACTTCAGGCTGCCTCTGAACATGGTCCCGGACTCAGTAATGCCAGCATGGAAAGGATAATCAACACGGGTAGCCAGCAGCTGGTAAGCTCGGAGTGTCCTCTGGATATCTGAAGCCTTAAGGGAGATTTTAATATCATAAAAGCCAAGATCTTCCAGCAATTTGATTTCCCGCAGCGCACTCTCTACCATGGCTTCCGGTGTAACCCCACCATATTTTGACCTTAGATCTTTTTCCAGCGAACCCGAATTTATACCAATTCTAATCGGGATCTTTCTCTCGCCAGCTCTTTCCACTACTTCTTTTAGCTTGCTCTTTGATCCGAAAGTGCCAGGATTAATCCTCAGGCCATCCACCCCGGCTTCTATCGAGGCAATAGCCAGGCGAGGGTCAAAATGGA
>Ga0208196_1003392_pt1 | contig 13467 bp, 10 predicted proteins | sample AD_JPNNA7_MetaG_FD_184443 | JGI IMG/M metagenome (GOLD analysis project Ga0208196, IMG submission 184443) | Active sludge microbial communities of municipal wastewater-treating anaerobic digesters from Japan - AD_JPNNA7_MetaG (SPAdes) (version 2) | ecosystem: Engineered > Bioreactor > Anaerobic...
TCACTTCCCTGAGAGTGGATCCGGAGGGTCCGGTGATTATCTCGAACAGTCTGAATGATGTTCCGGGATCAGCGGGTGAGCCTCCTTCGGCTGGCGGCGTGAACGGAGGTGTCCCTTCGAAAGCCTGGGCGGCATAGGCACTCTTGGAGAGCATCGCAGCGAAGGCTTCCATCATATCGGGTAGCTTCGAGTCGGTCGCAACACCGTATGTTTCCAGGGCGCTGTCGCTGAAGGTCATCTTCAGCTCGCTGGAACCGATACCGGACTTCAGAACCATAAACTGGGGGTCGGAGAGGTCAGGGAGATAAACGACAGTGGTCTTGACCCTGTTATCCTTTTCTGCCAGGTATTCAACAAGCAGGTAGGGTTTGAGAGTGTAGAAGCGGAGGCCGGTTTCCTTTTTCAGATCCGCATCAGAGTAGACCTTAACGGTGGCACAGCCTGTCAAAAGGATGCCAGCCACAGTCATTACGGCAATAAGGGTAAACTTTTTCATGATCAGTAGTATTTATCAGACACTACTAATTTAGGAAAGAAGAAAACTCAAGTCAAGTTTTTTTCAACCTATTTTCAGGTAGGTGATGCCTTCGAGGGCGGTTTTGTCAAAGACGCCACGGCCGTCGATGAGCAACGGATATCTCAGCATCGATATTACCTTCTTCCAGTCGGGCATGCGAAATTCCTGCCATTCGGTGACATGAAAGAGTACATCTGCATCACTGAGTGCATCGTAGATGTCGGATGCATATTCAATGGTGTCGCCCAGACGCCGCTTAGCCTCATCTATGGCAACGGGATCATAGGCTTTTACCGTGCATCCCGCCTCCAGGAGCTGGCTGATGAGTGTCAGCGCCGGAGCCTCGCGCATGTCATCAGTGCCGGGCTTGTATGACAGTCCCCAGATTGCTGCTCTTTTCCCTTTAAGATCCCCTTTGTAATAGTCGCTGAACTTACCGAACATAACTTTCTTCTGCCTCTCATTGATTATATCAACCGATTCGAGAAGTTTAAGTGGCGAATCATGATCCTTTCCGGTCTTAATAAGCGCCTTGACGTCCTTAGGGAAGCAGGAACCTCCAAATCCAGCGCCCGGGTACAGGAATTTGCTGCCGATGCGGCTGTCAGTGCCTATGCCTTTTCTAACCATGGCAGCATCAGCGCCAACCTTTTCGCACAGGTTGGCGATCTCGTTCATGAAGCTGATGCGTGTTGCCAGCATGGCATTTGCGGCATACTTTGTCATCTCGGCAGAGGGGATGTCCATGAAGATCACCCTGAAATTATTAAGCATCATTGGCGAATAGAGTCGTGTCATCAGCTCCTTTGCCCTCTCGCTCTCTACACCAACAACAACACGGTCGGGTTTCATGAAGTCGTCTATTGCAGCGCCCTCCTTCAGAAACTCAGGATTGGAGGCCACATCAAACTCAATGTTTTTGTTTCTTTTTTTCAGCTCTTCATCAATAGCCCCTCTTACAAGCTTTGAGGATCCAATCGGAACAGTACTTTTAGTGACAACGAGAAGATATTTTTCAAGATTTTGTCCAATCTTCTTTGCCACCTCTGTGACATAACTGAGGTCTGCGCTGCCATCTTCGCCCGGAGGGGTGCCGACAGCAATGAAGAGGATCTCCACGTCATCGAGACTATCCCTGAGGTCAGTGGAGAAGAATAGCCTGCCGGCCTTTGCATTCCGATGAACGAGATCTTCGAGGCCCGGTTCATATATGGGAATAATGCCTTTATTGAGCTTGTCAATTTTCTCTGCGTTGGTGTCGACGCAATGTACTCTGGCACCCAGTTCGGCGAAGCAGGCGCCGCTAACCAAGCCGACATAGCCGGTGCCTACAATGGAAATGTTCATAAAGTTCTGTTTATAAATTAAAAGGTCCCGACACTCCCGACTTCATCGGGACATGTTCGTGTACGGGATTTCGTCTCCTTTGGAGCCTCAATCTGAGGTCTGAAGGTCGTAGGACTTACAGACTTAATTTGGAAATTATTTCAATTATCCGTTCGGCGGTGTGGCCGTCCCAGAGAGGGGGGATAGTTCCTTTTTTCCAGTTACCGGAAAGCAGTTTTTGCATGGCGGGTGCGATGGTATCGGGGTTGGTGCCAAGGAGTTCGTTGGTACCCATGGTTACCGTCTCAGGCCTTTCCGTGCTGTTGCGAAGGGTCATACAGGGGATACCCATCACGGTGGTCTCCTCGGTGATACCGCCGGAGTCGGTGATAACTGCCAGAGCCCTTTCAACAAGGTAATTGAACTCAAGATATCCCAGCGGATCTGTCAGCGATAACGTTGAGCTGATGGTTATTCCGTTGTCAATAAGGACTTTCCGTGTCCTCGGATGGACGGGGAAGATCAGCGGCAGATTCCCGGCGCTGTCAGAGATCTCATTGAGCAGCTTCCTGAGGTTGGCGGGGTCATCAACATTATTGGGACGATGCAGTGTAAGCACTATATAGCCCTTCTCGCTGAGACCCAGCTCATCCCATTTTTCCGGTTTCCTGAAACGCGGCCGGCTATGGAGAAGGGTATCGATCATAGTATTACCAACATAGAATATACGGTCATCCTTCACGCCGCTCTTTCTTAGATTTTCGTTTGCTGACTCTGAAGTTGTAAAAAAGTAGTCGGTGATGCTGTCGGTCACAATACGATTTATCTCTTCCGGCATGGTCATGTCGCCAGAGCGTATTCCACCCTCAATGTGTGCAACCTTGACAAGCAGCTTTTTGGATGTTATGGCACAGGCCATGGTGGATGTGACATCACCGACAACAATGCACAGATCGGACCTTTTCTGCGCGAGAAGCCTTTCATAGCCCAGCATTATGCCGGAGGTCTGTTCGGACTGTGTGCCGCTGCCAGCGTTCAGGTTAACATCAGGTTCAGGTATACCCAGCTCTTCGAAGAATGAACCGCTCATATTGCGGTCGTAATGCTGGCCGGTATGGACGAGCCTAAAGGTTATGGGCTCCCGAGCGACGGCATCAGAATCAGCTTTTGAATTATATGCACGAATAGCCCTGATGACCGGGGCTATCTTCATGAAGTTGGGGCGTGCGCCCACAATGAGGTCAAGAAGCATAATTGTTTCTTTACAAAGAAAAATACGTGATAGGGACAGGCAGCCCGGGGTCTCAGACCCCGGGGTACGTGGATATTAAGATGAATATCAGAATAAAATCAGATTTTCTATTTGCCGAAAAGGAGGCCGAGTTTCAGGTTTATGAAGCTGTCACGTATTCCGCCTTCATCAACACGGCTGAAAAAGTTATAATCGTACTGCGTATACAGTCCGGCTGCAAATGACAGTTGAGTGCTACGGGTCAGAGGGATAGTCATACCCAGTCCGGGATTCATGAAATACCTGGCTTGCTCGCTGAAGTCCTTAAAGTTAATGAGGAACCCCCCGTCAAGCATCACAAAGAATTTATTTTTCTGCTTGCCCATATAGTATCTTGCGTCGCCTATAACAGGCAACATCCATCCTCCGTCCCTCTCATCCATGCCGAAGTCATAAGGAAGGAATCCCAAACCACCGCCCAAAGCCAGTCCGCTGCCGAACCTCCAGCCGAAGATTGTGGTGACACCTGCAAAATGGTGTGAGAATGGTGTGTTCTTCCATTTCAGACCAAATCCGTAATTGACTTCGGTAATATTGTATATGCCGCCGGTGACGCCCGAGTAGCCACGTGCTGTGGTAGAAAACAATTTGTGGCTCCTCCAGAAGTCCTGTTTGTGCTGAAGGAACTGCACCTTATCGAGATGCCAGCAGCGTTCGGTGACTACCTGTGCTGAAGCCCAGGATGCTGTCAGCAGGATTACAACGGCAACGGTTAAAAGTCTTTTCATGATGGTCCTTTTGTTGAAAGTGAATGACTTTGGGTTACAAGGTATAAAAATTCTTTTAGGTAATTGTTTAGTTATGGCAAATTTTGTTGCTATGCAGGAAGTAATCTATTTGCCTTTGAGCTCGAGGCCGAGCTTGAAGTTGATGAATGACTTGCGGGCATTAGGGCCGCCGGTTGTGACCATTAATCCCGTTGAGAATGATATACCGGTGCGGTTTGCCGCAACATATTTTAGTCCAGCCGAAGGGTTGATAAATATCCGGGTATTATCCAGCTCCGTAAAATCCAGTGCGATGCCTCCGGCCCCTGCAAGGAACGGGACAATACTCTGGGCATTGAAGCTATATCGTATATCAAGGTACACCGGGAAGAGTGCCCCGTCATTATGGATGTGAACACCGGCCCCGGCTCCCGCCTTGATGTTGCGTGTAAACTGGTAACCGGCCACGGAGGTGATGCCATAATAGTATTTGGATAATTCAGATTGGGTATCCGCCAGCCCGATTGCTCCGGTAAGTTCGGTTATGCTGACAAATCCGGGACGCCAGTCATAGTTGATCTTTGGTGTTTTTGCGATTCGCTCATTCGGCTGAGCCACAGCCACAGCCGTTGAGATAGCAAGGAACAGTAAGAAGGGAAATATTGATTTCATGCGATCACTTTAGTCGTTTGTGTAGTAGCCGGAGCTTTTGCCTCCGCCTTTTGTGTAGTAGTTACCCGGGTCATAATAGCGGTTGCCGTAACCCAGGGTGTAGCCGTAACGGAGGCCGTAACCGTAATAGCCCGAGGCGGAGATGTCATTGACAAGGATGGCAACATTAGACATCTCTCCCTTACGGAAGATATCATCAAGCAGCGAAACAGATCCCCTGGTTGAATAACGTTGCCTGACAACAAAGAGCGTCACGTTGGCAAGCTGGCTCAGCAGCAGGGCGTCGGTGACAATGCCGACAGGCGGAGTATCGATGATAATAGTATCAAACTCATTGCGTGCCCTGGCAATAAACTCCGCCATCTTCGGGGAACCGATAACCTCAGCCGGATTTGGCGGCACAGGCCCGGAAGGAGCAAACCAGAGGTTATTAATCTCCGTCGGTACGATCACCTCCTCAAAAGTGGCGCTGTTGCTGAGGTACTGGCTCATGCCGTGACCGTTGCCTGCCTTCAGGATAGTGTGCACACGAGGCTTGCGCAGGTCAAGTCCTACAATCAGCACCTTTTTGTTCATCATGGAAATGATAGTAGCCAGGTTAACCGAGACGAAGGTCTTACCCTCGCCGCTCACAGGTGAACTTACAACTATAACTGGACACTTAGTCTGCCCGGTATAAAAAGCCAGCGAGGTACGCACCGCCCTGAAGCTCTCGGCCAGCGTGCTGCCCGGCTTCTCGGCAACGGGATCTTCAACATGATATTCAGAATGACTGATATACCCGATGATGGGCGCTTTTGTAATCCGTTCTATGTCGTGCCGCCCGATGATCTTGTTGTTCATGAGGTCAAAAATCACGATGAGAGCCATTGGTACCAATAGTCCCAGCAACATCGCGGTGAGATAATTTTTCATCTCCTTGGGTTTGACCCTGCTGCTGTTCTGGACAATAGCCTCGTCAATGATGCGGTTGTCGGTTATCTGCGATGCCTTGGCAATGCCGGCCTCGGCACGGCGTTCAAGAAGATATGTATAGACCGAGTTGTTCAGATCAAATTTCCTCTGTATGCCTATCAGGCGTCTTTCTGTTCCGGGCAGCCGGCCCAGCTCCTTCTCAACCTCTGAAATGCGTTCGTTGACATTGTTTAGGGAGAGCTTAAGCTGGCTGATTGCACTTTTCACATTCTCGCGAAGGGATGCACGTGCATCCTCAAGGGTCTGATCCATCAGCTGGGCCTGCGGCTGGTTATCTTTCACAGTGAATGCCATCTGTTTCTTCTGTTGCTGAAGTGTAGCAAATTCACCGACCAGTTTCACAAGAACCGGGTCAGTGACCCCCATAACGCTTGGGGATATGATGTTTTCACTGTCATTCCTGTCTTCCAGATAGTCAAGAAGGTATTCATAATACTGCATCTGCAAGCCCAGAATGTTCTTCTCACCTTCAAACTTCTCAAGCCTTTGGAGCACCAGAGTACCCTCAAGGGTAAGGTCCACAAAGCGGTTGTTGAGCCTGAAGTCCTCCATGCTGTTCTCCGCTATCCTCAGCGAGTCGGAGATGAGGCCCAGCTGAGCCTCTATGAAGTTTATCGTGTTATCGGCAGCCCTGCTCTTCCACTCCATTCCCTGGATGATATAAAGCCTCATCAGGGTGTTGAGATAGTCGGCGCCCTGCTGTGGCGAATAGCCTTCAAACGAAAGGTTAAAGACGCTGGCATAATCCTCAACGGCTTCCACCTTCAGACTGTTGCGGTAAACATTTGCAAGGGTGGCGGGTGATTCAAACCATACCAGCCATCGGCTGCCTTCTTTTATTGATCCGGTGCTGTCACGCTGCTCAATTACAAAGTCAAAACCGTAATAATCATATACTTCACCAAGCTTAAATTCACGTTCGCGGTTAACCTTCTCACCCGTCTCTGAACCATTGAGACCCTTTGTTTTCAGTTCGTCGTCATCAATTTCAACGGTATATGATTCCGGTCCTGTGAATCTGATGGTCATCGGCACCCCTGCCGGCTGATCATCACTGAGTTTCCTTATCACGAAGGGGGAGGTCTTGTATGTCCGCTGGCCCTGGATGCCGTTTCGCGCTACCGGGATGTATGCTATATGGTGTTCGGACAATTCCTCTATGACCCTGTAATTAAGCGTGTATGATTTAATAATTGCCACCTCATCCTCGAGATTTGGGTAAGGGTTATAGGCGTTACCAGCAAAGATCTGTTCCATATTGGCAATGGCTCCGGTGGATTGCTGCTCCTTGATGAGGATGGTGCTCTTGACGTTATATACCCGCTGCGAGTAGCGGTTGAAGATATATGCAATGCTCAGGGCAAGGAACAGCGCCACGGCTATCCATAGCCAGTTGCTGAGGAAGAGGGAGACATAGCGCATCAGGTCAATGTCGTCGGAAGGAGGGGTGGGTTTCTTGGTTGTTTCCATGTGATGAGTATGAAGCAGGAAGGATGTTGGGTTACTTTTACAATTCTTAATCCCCTAAGGGGATCTTATGGCCGCAGGTCATTAAGAATTGTAGAAAAGGTTATAGTTTTTGCTGCTGGCCGGGGGGCCGGAAATGTGCGTTCTGAATAATCCTCCGGTTGGTCAGTCACATCGGGTGAAGTGCCTAACAATCTGAAGTTCTTCTAAATACAACATGAGCCGATCATTTGTTCACGGCTCTATTTTATTTCAACTCTTCCCCAAGATTTTGCTGCCATCAGTGGGCAGCTTTGATTGCCAAATATAGATAAATTTTGAATTATTGTAATTCATTTTTCAACGGAAGTCAGTCCTCAGTATAATATGCCCCGGCTTCCTTCCCGGCCCCCTTGCCGTACTGACTGTGACCGTAATACTTGTAGCCGTAGTTGTAACCGTAGTTGTAGCCCATCGTGTAACCGTACCGAAGACCGTAACCGTAATAACCGGACATCGAGATATCATTCACAACAATGCCCGGATTCTTTATCTCCCTGTTCCTGTAAATCTCGTCTATCAGGCTGAGTGTGTTCCTGGCACTGTAACGCTGCCGCACCACAAACAGGGTCACATCGGCACGCGAGGCAAGCAACAGGGCATCGGTGACAACAGCCGCCGGGGGTGTGTCAATGATGATGTAATCAAACTCCTTCCTGGCTCTCTCCAGGAAATCGGTCATCGCCTGCCGCTCAATCAGCTCCGACGGATTCGGCGGAATGGGTCCCGACGACACAAACCAGAGATTCTCAATGGGGGTGGGCTGCACCACATCCTCAAAGGTGTGATTGCCGCTGAGATAGGTGCTCATCCCCTTCGAGTGATCGAGATTCAGTATCTTGTTGATCCTCGGCTTGCGCAGATCGAGGCCTACAAGCAAAGTCTTCTTCCCCAGCATCGAGATAATCGCAGCAACGTTCATCGCCACAAAGGTCTTCCCCTCGCCGCTTATTGTGGAGGTGACGGCAATTACAGCCGGCTGTCCCTCCGGCATGAAATACTTCAGCGAGGTGCGTATGCTCCGGAAACTCTCCGCCAGCGTGCTGCCGGGCTTCTCAATAACAGGCACCTCGGTGCCGTAACTGTTGTGACTTATAAACCCGAGAATGGGCGCCTGGGTGGCACGCTCAATATCCTTCTTGTCAATTATCTTGTTGTTCGCCAGGTCTATCAGGATGATCGCAATGGCCGGCAGCAGCAACCCGAGGATCAGCGCCAGCATGTAGTTCTGCCTGACGCGCGGTTTGATCCTGGCCGCGTTATAAGGCTCTGCAATGTCAATGATCTTGTTGTCAGACACCTTCGAGGCCATCGCTATGCCCGCCTCGGCCCTCTTCTCGAGGAGGAAATTGTAGACGGTGCTGTTAAGATCGAAGTCGCGCTGTATCCTTATCAGCTGTCTCTCCGTCCCGGGAAGCCGTCCGAGCTGGGCGTTGACCTCGCCGATGCGCTTCTCAACATCGCCTGTCGAGAGGCGCAGCTGGTTGATGCTGTTGGTGACGTTCTCGAGCAGCGCGGCACGTGCCTGTTCCACCTTCGAGGAGATGAGGTCCGTAGCCGGGAGGTTATCCTTCATGACAAACCCGGCCTGTTTCTGTTGCAGTTGCAGGTTGGAGAGCTCCTCCACCAGCCGTACCAGCAGCGGATCAGCCACACCCATGATGCTGGGCGAGACTATCAGCCCGGTCTCATCGCGCGAGGTGAGGTACTCCTTCAGGTACTGATAGTACTGCATCTGCAGGTTGAGGGTGTTCTTCTCGTTCTCATAGCGCTCCAGCCGCTGCAGCACCAGGTTGCCCTCCGCCGTGAGGTCAACAAACCGGTTGCTGAAACGGAAGTTCTCCATCTTGTTCTCCGCCTTCACCAGCGAGTCGGAGATGAACCCTAGCTGCTCATCAATGAAATCGACAGTCTGCTGTGCCGCCTCGTTCTTCCATCGCAGCCCGAGGTCGATATAGGCAGTCATCAGCGTGTTGAGGTAATCAGCCTCCTGCTGGGGCACCAGGCCGCTGACGGTGAGGTTGACAAGCGTGGCCTCCTCGTCTATGGGCGCCACGGAGAGCTTCGAGCGGTAGTAGTTGGCCAGCGATGCCGGCGAGGTTACATAGAAGTAGTACCTGTTCGACCGGCCGGGGTCATATAGCGAGGCTGTCGCGCTGCGGGGTTTTATGACAAAGTCGAAGCCGAACTTTTCGAACCGTTCGCCGAAGCTGTGCTCCCCTTCGTACTCATCGGCCTCGATTGTCAGGAGGTATTTCTCGTCCGACAGGATTTTGATATCGACCTTCTTGCCGGGCTGCATCCAGATACTGTCACAGTCGACCGTGAATGGCGAGTTGCGGTAGAGGCGGGTCTCGGCGATGCCGCGTTTGCCCACGGCCGTATAGACCACATGAAACTCTTCGAGGTCGGACATCACCTGGTGGTTAAGGCCGAACGATTTCAGTATGCCGATCTCGTTCTGCAGGTTCTGGCGTGAGCGGAAGATATCTCCTCCCGGGATGATCTTGTCCATCTCGGCAAAGCCACCGCCGTACTGATCGTCGTTGATGAGCAGGGTGCTCTGGACGGTATAGGACTCTTCTCCCCACCTGTTGGCGCCGTAAGCCAGCGCGAGGGCCAGGAAGAGTGCCCCGGCAAACCAGTACCAGTTACTGATGAAGAGCGAGAAGTAGCGACGAAAGTCTATCCCTTCGCTCTCAGGCATGAAATAACTCTGCTCGTCGTTTGCCATCACATTCAGGTTTTGATTGAAAAGCCTCGTAGAGGCTCGAGAATTGTAATTTGCATGTTAGCTACCAACCATCTGCCAGAGCCTCGTAGAGGCTTGAGAATTGTAGAACCCCGTAGGGGTTCAAGCATTGTAGAACCGCGTAGCGGTTCAAGAATTGTACACCCGGAGGTTCTCCCCACCCCCGAGCCTCGTAGAGGCTCAGGAATTGCAGATAGCATGTCAGCTACCAACCCTTGCGAACCCTGTAGGGGTTCAAGCATTGTAGAACCGCGTAGCGGTTCAAGAATTGTACACCCGGAGGTTCTCCCCACCCCCGAACCTCGTAGAGGTTCAAGAATTGTAATGCCGTCGGCCCCCCTCCCCATCATCCTTAATTGAAGTAGTTGATCAACAACAACGTAGTACTGATTGTCCCCGTAACCGTGGCAATAATGAACGATATTGTCGGGAGATTGACATTAAATACCTTCTTCGGATTCGGCTGCACTATCACCACATCATTCGGGGTGATGAAGTATGCCGGTGACGAGAGCAGGCTCTTGTCCTGCAGGTCGATGTGGTACGTTATGGTCTGGTCGCCTGCGGGGCGTATCACGAGGATCTTTTCCTTGGTGCCTGTCTCTGCGATGCCTCCTGCGCGGCCGATAGCCTCCAGCACCGTGAGCTGGTCATTGTAGTTGACATAGCTGCCGGGAGCCCTCACCTCGCCAATGACTGTGTACTTGAAGCTCATGAGCCTCACCTCGACGTATGCGTGGCGGAAGAGCGAGTCAATCTTTTCCTGGAAGAGGTCGCGGATCTGGTAGATTGTCAAGCCGGACACCTTAATGTCGCCCACCATGGGTATTGTGACATTGCCTTCCGGGTCGATGCTGTAGCCCATCATGTATGCGGATCCCTCGTTGGAGATATAGTTCATATTGGCCGACACCCTGTCACTGAGCATCTCCGTCAGTGATCCCTCGGGGGTCTGTGCCTTGACGCTGACATATAGTATGTCGCGGGGCTGCACCTTATAGTCGGGCACATCCATCGGGAACTGGTTCTGGCCACTGATTTCGTCGAGGTTGTTAAGGTATGAGAGTTCCTTCTGGGTGGAGCATGCCGTGGCGAGGGTTATCAGGGCGATGAGTGGGAGGAGGTTTTTCATTGATTTGCGATTTGCGATTTGCGAATTGCGGTTTGCGAATTGTTTTTGGCCAGGTAAATGGCGTACTAAATATCCTATTTTTTTTCGAGTTTACGAATAGCGTTGGCTTTAATATCTACAGTAAGGTTCATGCCGGGCTGGATAATACGCATCACAACCTTTTGTTTGCGGCCCACGCGTATCAGTTCACCGCGGAGGCCGGAGAGGCTGCCGATGGTCACCTCAACGAGATCACCCTTGGCGTATACGTTGGTGCTGAGTTCAACCTCGGCGTCGCTGCCGCAGAGGATGCGGAGATTGGTTATCTGTACCTCGGGGATGGGAACGGGTTTGCGATCTATCATTATAAATTTGACCACACCGTCTATCTTGCGTACAGTGAAATAGTCCCTGGGTAGGATGCGGACGAAGACATATGAGCTAATGAGCGGTTTCTCAACGAGTTTCTTGCGGTCGGACCACTGGCGGAGAGTTTTCTGAAGGGGAAGGAAGGTTTCTATGCCGAGTTCTGAAAGGCGGTCGCTGACCCGTTTCTCCGCCCTCGAGTTGGTATAGACGGCATACCACGCCTTATGAGGCTTTTTCAGTTCCTTCAGCGGCGGGCTCGTCTCCGGCGAGATTTCTGCCGGCTGTGCCTGGTTTTCTTCCATGGTCCTCTTCAGTATTGCGATGCGAATTTAATAAAAATTCGCCGTAGGCGATACAGCATTGCAGAACAGGAACATAATTCACAGATTGGTCGGAGACCATTAAGAATTGTAACAGGTTGGATACCCCCGCCCCACCGGCGGCCGTCAGGAAAGAGTACCGGAACCCTATTTTAAGAACCCGGAAATCTCATCTTTCAATTTTGGCAGATGATTTATTACGATACTCCAGATCAGGTCGTCGGAAATCTTGTCATAACCATGTGCGATTCGGTTTCTGGTCCCTATAATTTTTTGGGCATTTTCAAGATAGAATTCTTTGTCTTTTCGAACGATACGGTTTACCGCTTCTCCAATAATCTCAATATTTCTTTCAACCGCCCGTCTGGTTCGACTATCAGATATGTAATATTTAAATGATCTGGGTGTATCAATGAAGTAACTCTCTATTTCCTCAATAGCCTGTAATATGTCATAAAGCCATGTGTTAACTTCAGGATCCATATACAAGCTTTTTTGAGGAATCAATCGATTTGCGGAGATATGGGTTCCTTACTGCTTTGTCTTCAAGAAGATCAATTTCCCGCTTAAAAATTGCCTCAAGTGAGAATTTAAAATCAAAATAGTTATCCGCGTATTCATAAAGATCAACATCTTTAAAATCTACAATAAAATCTATGTCGCTGGCTTTATTGAATTTGTCAGTCAGGACTGATCCAAAAACAAATAGATTGGCAACTTTGTGCTTTTTACAAAGCTCCCTGATTTTGTCAATATTCTTCTCAATAATGTTCATACTTCAAATTTATGAAAAAAACTGAATGAATGTGAATTAGCTACAGTTTTCAAGAGATGTCCAATTGTAGATAACTACTTCTCATATTCAGTTGTCGTTGAGGGTGGCTGTCAGAATCCCCACACCACCCCGCCGCTGAGGGTGGTGGTGGTGCCGTAAAGGTGCGAGGGATACCACTCCTCCTCGCCAGTGATGTTTCTCCGTATCAGCGCAGCGCGAACCTGCACGCCACCGGTGATCATGTAACTGAGATCCAGCCCGGTGGTGACATTGCTCCACTCGATGGTGCCGAGGTAGGGCAACCCGACCCTGGTCCCGCCGATGCTCTGGTAATCGGTGCCCCGCTCCGACCGCTCATGCCACAGCCTGACACCGGCAGCACGCAACGGCCTCCAGTCCAGTGCAAAGTACCAGCTGCGACTGTTGTCCCTCAGCCAGTGCCCGAGGTTGTATCCCTGGTTTTCAAACGTAGTGACAGGCACATTGTGCTGGAAGGTGAGGGGGTAGGTGAAGGTGCCCTCGGCTGTCAGCCAGAGATTGGGCAGGAAGGTGAAATTGCCGGTCCGGAACCCGCCCTTCCACGAGAAGAAATTGTAGTCCGGGGTAGTGAACCGTGCCGTTGAGAGTTCATCTATAAACAGGGTTCCATAAAGGTGAAGGTGCCGGATGTTGTGTGAGCTTATGTCCAGGAACATCTGCGCGTTGCTGTTATTGATGCCGGAATTGACGCCGTGGTCAACCGACTTGTAGAAGAAGATTGGCATCAGGTAGTATGGTGTAATGCGCGGATCGGACCAGATTACGCTGTTGCCGGCCGAGATGTGCAGCCGTTCCACCGGGGTAAAGGTGAAGATGTTTGCCGCGATGTATTTACGCCGGTAATGCTCGCGGTACTCTGTGCCGTATGCGTTGGTGACCCAGTATGAGCGGGTGGAGTCGACCACCATCGAGGTGAGCCATCCGTGTATCCAGGTCATCTCGGCCCAGCGGACGGGCTTCAGGTGAAGCCTGATATGCATGAATGACGGCGCACGGCCCGATAAAATATTCGTCCCGGCATAGCCGCTGCCCCACACCGGTGAGTCCTTCAGGAAGGCGATGTCGCCCCATTTCCACATATAGCTCACGCCGCCGGTCATATCGGAA
>Ga0208196_1003407_pt1 | contig 13423 bp, 9 predicted proteins | sample AD_JPNNA7_MetaG_FD_184443 | JGI IMG/M metagenome (GOLD analysis project Ga0208196, IMG submission 184443) | Active sludge microbial communities of municipal wastewater-treating anaerobic digesters from Japan - AD_JPNNA7_MetaG (SPAdes) (version 2) | ecosystem: Engineered > Bioreactor > Anaerobic >...
GAGACGAAATCGGGCTCATCCGAGAAGTTTGTCCTTTTGGGGGGACCGGGCTGCTTGGAAGGGTGAGCGCAGAAAGAAGCCCCAGAGAGCCAGTCCCCCAGCCTGAGCCATCTCGGACCCGCCATTCTGCCTCAGTCCGTTGCCGCTCCTCGCCCCCACCGCCCGCGAGTGGATAGCCTGTGGTAAGCCCGTGGTATGTTATGGAGCGTTAACGTTAATGGCGCCTGGGCAGCGGCGGGGCGGCGAACCCAAGGCTTTCCGGGCAACAGGGGTGGGCTTTGGGTCGTTTCAGGCGGCGCACGGCGGCTTGGGGTGGCCGATCCCACGCTCCGAGTCGCCGAGGACAGCGCACTCGGGCGGTGCTCCCGGGCCGGCATCAGTGCGTCCCGGCAACCCGAAAGGTCCTGCCATGCCCAAACTTCCCGGATGAACCGTTTTTTTCCGGCAGGGCGTAGAGTTTGCGGGGGGTCAGCACGCGGGCGGCTTTGAGGTTGGCGATGGCGCGCTCGACGTTGCTCCAGGCGGTGTTTTGGGTGAGGATGGCGCCGACGCAGACTTCGAAGGGGGTTTCGCCCGGCCACCATTGCAGGTGGCCGAAGCGCGCGCGCATTCGCTGGTAGGCGAGTCGCAGGGCCTGGGCGCGGCGCGCGGCCGGGTTGGGGGCGGGGCGGGTCATGAGGGGGTCTGTCCGGTGAGGCCGGCCATGGCCCGGCCCGCAATCCAGCCGGTGGTCCAGGCGGCCTGCAGGTTGAAGCCGCCGGTCAGCCCGTCAATGTCCAGGAGTTCGCCGCCGAAGTAGAGCCCCGGGCAAAGGCGGCTTTCCATGGTGTGGAAGTTGACTTCGCGCAAGCGCACGCCGCCGCAGGTGACGAACTCGTCCTGGTTTGGGCTGCGGCCGTTCACTTGCAGTTCGGTGGCGCGGAGGTGTTCGATGAGCTGATGCCGGGCGGCGCGCGGCAGGCCGGCCCAGCGGGTTTCAGGGGGGATGCCGGCCGCCTGCACGAGGCGCTGCCAGAGCCGGGCGGGCAAGGGGGACAGGGGGGAGTTTGCGATGCGGCGCGCCGGTTCCGCGGCGCGGCGGTGGTCCAGTTGGGCGGCGAGGGCCGCCGGGCCGAGATGCGGCAGCCAGTTGACGCGCAGCGGGAACTGGTAGCGCGCCGCGTGCAGCGCCCGGGCGCCCCAGGCGGAGAGGCGCAAGATGGCCGGGCCGCTCAGGCCGGTGTGGGTGAAGAGCAGGGGGCCGCGTTCGCGCAAGCCCGGGCCGGGGAGCGAGAGTTCCGCGTCCGCGACGGCGACGCCCGCCAGTTCGCGCCCCCACGGGGTGGCGAGGCGAAACGCGAAGAGCGAGGGCACCGGGGGTTCGAGGGAGTGGCCGAGGGCGAGCGGCAGGCTGCCGTCCGCGGCGGTGCGGCAGCCGCCGGTGGCCAGCATGAGCCGTTCGCAGTCGAGGCGTTCTCCCCCGGCCAGCGCGAGGGTGAAGCCGCCCGCCGGCCGGCGCGCGAGGGCCGTGACTTCGCAGCGGGGCCGCAGGGTCACGCCGGCGGCGCGGGCGGAGCGCGTCAGACATTCGAGGATGGCGCGCGAGGAATCGCCGGCCGGGAACATGCGCCCATCGGGCTCGATTTTGAGTTTCACGCCGCGGCGTTCAAACCAGGCGCGGGTGTCCCGGGGCTGGAAGCGGGTGAAGGGGCCGCGCAAGGCGGCGCCCCCGCGCGGGTAATGGCGGCTGAGGTCCCGGGGTTCGAAGCAGGCGTGGGTGACATTGCAGCGTCCGCCGCCGGAGATTCGCACTTTGGCGAGGAAGAGCGGGCTTTTTTCGAGCACGGTGACCCGGGTAGCGGGGGCCGCTTCCGCGCAGGTGATGGCGGCGAAGCAGCCGGCGGCGCCGCCGCCCGCGACAACGACGCGCGGGGGGTTCATTCCGGCAGCGCGCGCACGGTGTAGCCGCCTGATTTTTCGTCCGCCTGGAGTTGCAGCAGGCCGCGTTCCTGGGCTTTCTGGAGCAGGTCGTTAAAGGAGCGGAACCCGTAGGCGCGTTCGTTGAAGCCGGGGTTGCGGCGTTTGATGGCCTGCTTGATCATCGAGCCCCAGATGGGTTCGTCCGCCTCGCGCTCCTGGCTGATGGCCTCGAGGGTTTCCTCCACCAGCTCGAAGGCTTTTTCCCGCGAGGGCCCGGCGTTGGTTTCGGCGGCGGGTTTGGCCGCCGGGGCGCTGGCCGCGGCCTGCCGCCGCGCCCGGGGCGGCGCGGCGCGGACCAGGTCGTCGTAATAGATGAATTCGTCGCAGTTGCTGATAAAGAGGTCGGCGGTGGAGTTCTTGACTCCCACGCCGATGACCGTTTTGGCGTTCTCGCGCAGCTTGCTGACCAGCGGGGAGAAGTCCGAGTCGCCGCTGATGATGACGAAGGTATCCACATGGCCCTTGGTGTAGCACAGGTCCAGCGCATCCACGACCATGCGGATGTCGGCGGAGTTTTTGCCGGATTGGCGGACGTGGGGGATTTCGATGAGCTCGAAGGCGGCTTCGTGGAGGTCGCGTTTGAACGTTTTGTAGCGGTCGAAGTCGCAATAGGCTTTCTTGACGACGATGTGGCCTTTGAGCAGCAGGCGTTCGAGGACTTTTTGGATGCTGAACGTCGGGTAGCGGGCGTCGAGCGCGCCGCGCGCGATGTTTTCCAGGTCCAGGTACACCGCCATGGTCGCATTGGGAGCTTGGGTTTTCATAATCGTGGTCATTCAGGCCGGCCCCAGATTCGCGCATCGCGGCGGGCGAAGCGAGCGAAAAAGGCGGGCGGGGGCGCGGCGCGGGCGGGCGGGGGCGGGGGCGGGCTTCCGCCGGCGGCCGGAATAAAGCGGGCTTTTCCCCGGGGGCGGCGTTATGCTGGGGGCATGGCGAAGAGATTGTTTTTGCTGGACGGCATGGCGCTGGTGTACCGGGCGCACTTTGCGTTTATCGCCCGGCCGGTGCTGACGTCGCAGGGGGTGAATACGTCGGCGCTTTACGGGTTCACCCAGACGCTGCTGAACATCCTGGGCGGCTGGGAGCCGACGCACCTGGGGGTGGCGTTTGACACGGCGGCGCCGACGCACCGGCATCGGGAGTTTGCCGCGTACAAGGCGACCCGGCAGGAGATGCCGGAGGATCTGAGCGCCGCGCTGCCGCACGTGCGGCGGATGCTCGAGGCGTTCAATATTCCCGCGCTGGCCCTGGATGGCTTCGAGGCGGATGATCTCATCGGCACGCTGGTGCGGCGCGCGGAGCGGGAGGGCTTCCAGTCCTACATGGTCACGTCGGACAAGGATTTCGGGCAGCTGGTCAGCGCGCACAATTTTATCTTCAAGCCGGCGCGGGGCGGGGACGGGGCGGAGATTCTGGGGCTGGCGGAGATCCAGGCCCGGTGGGGCGTGTCGCGCGCCGAGCAGGTGGTGGAGGTGCTGGCGCTGATGGGCGACGCGTCCGACAACATTCCGGGCGTGCCCGGGATAGGCGAGAAGACCGCGGTGAAGCTCATCGCGCAGTATGGCACGCTGGAGAACCTGCTGGCCCATGTTGGCGAATTGACCGGGCGCGTGCGGCAGGCCCTGGAGGCGCACCCGGAGCAGGCGCGGCAATCCCGGCGGCTGGCGACCATCCGGTGCGACGCGCCGCTGGAGCTCGAACTGGACGCGCTCCGGGTGCGGCCGCGCAACGAGGAAAAGCTCCGGGAGTTGCTGGCCGAGTTCGAGTTCAACGCGCTGGGGCGGCGGCTGTTCGGGGAGGAGTTTCGGGCGGGGCGCGCGCGGGGGAGCGTCCCGGCGGGGGCGGGCGGGGCGCGGGGGCGGGCGGGCGAGCAATTGGTGTTGCTGGGGGAGCCGGAGGCGGCGGCGGCGAAACCGAAACCCGGGGCGGCGGCGCGGCCCGGGCTGAAGACCCTTGCGGAGGTGCCGCACCAGTATCACCTGGCCGCCACGGCGGCCGAGCGCGCGCAACTCATCCGGAAGCTGCAGGGGCTGGATTCCTTCTGCCTGGATATCGAGACCACCAGCCTGGACCCGAAGGCGGCGCGCCTGGTGGGGCTGGCGTTCAGCTTTGCGGCGCATTCCGGCTATTACGTTCCCCTGCCGCCGGCGCCCCGGGCGGCGCCGGTGCTGGAGGAGTTTCGGCCGGTGCTGGAGTCGGAGCGGATCGAGAAAGTGGGGCATAATCTCAAGTTCGACCTGAGCGTTTTGAAGTGGCAGGGCATTTCCGTCGGCGGGAAGCTCTTTGACACCCTGATTGCGCACAGCCTGCTGGAGCCGGAGATGCGCCACGGCATGGATCACCTGGCCGAGGTTTATCTGGACTACACGCCCATTCCGATTGGCCGGTTGCTGGGGGATTCCGGGGCGGCGCGGGCCAGCCTGGCCGACGTGCCCGTGGGGCAGGTGGCCGAGTATGCCGCCGAGGACGCCGACGTGACCTGGCAACTGCGCGCCGTCCTGGAGCCGCTGCTGAAGGCCCGGGGGCAGGAGCGGGTTTTTTATGAGGTGGAAGCGCCGCTGATTCCGGTTTTGGTGGACATGGAATACGAGGGCATCAAGGTGGATGCCGCGGCGCTGGCCGAGTTTGCGGCGCAGTTGGCCGGGGAGATGGGCGCGGCGGAGAAGGCGATTTACCGGCTGGCGGGCACCCCGTTCAACCTCAATTCTCCCCGGCAGTTGGGGCAGATTCTGTTCGACGTGCTCAAGCTCGGCGCGGCGCCCCGGAAGACCCGGACGGGCCAGTATGCCACCGACGAGCAAACCTTGCAGGCGCTGGCCGCCGACCATGAGATTGTGCGGCGGCTGCTGGAGTATCGCGCCGCCGCCAAGCTCAAGTCCACGTATGCTGACGCCCTGCCGGAGGCCATCTGGCCCGGGACGGGGCGGGTGCACACCACTTATCACCAGGTGATGACCGCGACCGGGCGGCTCAGTTCGCAGAACCCCAACGTGCAGAATATCCCCATCCGCACGGAGCGGGGGCAGGAAATCCGCAAAGCCTTTGTGCCGCGCGGCCCCGAGTATCGGCTGCTGGCGGCGGACTATTCGCAAATCGAGCTGCGGATACTCGCCGCGCTGAGCCGCGAGACGGTCATGCTGGAGGCGTTTCGGAGCGGCGCGGATATTCACACGGCGACCGCCGCCCGGGTCTTCGGCATTCCGCCCGGGGAGGTGACGCCCGAGATGCGGCGCAAGGCCAAGATGGTGAACTTCGGCATCGCCTATGGCATTTCGGCGTTTGGTTTGTCCCAGCGGCTGGGCATTTCGCGCGCCGAGGCGGGCACCATCATCGCGCAATACTTCCAGCAGTTCCCCGGCATCCGGCGCTACCGGGACGAGACGATCGCCCGGGCCCGCGAGCGGGGCTATGTCGAGACGGTCACCGGGCGGCGGCGTTACCTCCGGGATATTCGTTCGGCCAACGACACCGCGCGCGCCGCCGCCGAGCGCAATGCCATCAATGCCCCCATCCAGGGCAGCGCGGCAGACATGATTAAGCTGGCCATGGTTGCCATTCACCGGGAACTGGTCCGCCGGGGGCTGCGGAGCCGGATGCTGCTCCAGGTCCACGATGAACTGGTGTTTGATCTTTACCTGCCGGAGCGGGAGGAAGTCCGGCGGCTGGTCGGGGAGATCATGACGACCGCCCTGCCGCTGGAGGTGGCCATGGCGGTGGAGATGGGCGAGGGGGAAAACTGGCTGGCGGCGCATTGAGGCGGCTTTTGGACAGCGACGGGCGGCGGCGGCGCGCGGCGCCAAGAACACCCTTGCTCCTGGTTGGCGGCTTTGGCTACGTTTGCGCCTGCGGAATCGCAGCATGAGTCGCCACCCAAAGACATGGGCCCAACCGGATCCGGCGTGCCGCCTGCCAGACCAGGCGCCGGGGGCGCGCGCGGCTGTCTGGACGGGGGGCGGGCGGGCGCGGCGCGGTTGGGGCGGGGGGGGCGGCGTGGCGGCGGTGGTCCTGATCGGGTTGCTATTGAGCGGCTGCACCGCCCGGCATTACCGGCGGTCGGCGGACAAGGAGAGCTACGCCATTATCCAGCAGATGGAGCGGCGGGTTTTCGGGCATACCAATGAATTTTCGATCCAGACACGGTATTCCGACCGGGATCCGAAGACTATTTCTCCCGCGGAGGTTCTGGATGATCGCGCGGTGAGCAACCGCTTTTTCGTGAACCTGGACCAGGCGTTGCAACTGGCGGTGGAGAACAGCCGCGAGTATCAGACGCAAAAGGAGCAATTATACCTGGCGGCCCTGGCGCTGACGGGCGCGCGCTACGAGTTCAGCCCGCAGTTCTTTGCCCAGGCCACGCCGCAGATTGCCGGCAGCCCCGATGGCGCGGACGTGGGGAGCGTGGCGAGCAAGGTGGGGGTCAACCAGTTGCTCAAGACCGGCGGTTCGCTGACGATGGCGCTGGCCAACGACCTGGTGCGGTATTTTGGCGGCCAGCCGGCGGCGACGGCGCGGCAATCGGTCATCAACGTGCTTTCGGTGAACCTGACGCAGCCGCTGCTGCGCGGTTTTGGCATCAACAGCCCGGCGGTGGAGGCGTTGACGCAGGCCGAGCGCGACGTGGTTTATGCCGTGCGCACCTACAGCCTGTACCAGCAGGAGTTCGCGGTGGGAACGGTCAGCGCGTATTTCGGGCTGCTGACGCAAAAGGATATTGTCCGGAACAATTACCGCAACTACACCAACCGCGTGGAGACGACCCGGTATCTGCAGGCCCGGGCCGTGGACCGCGAGCGGCTGAGCAACGCGGATGATGCGCGCACGGCCGAACTGAAGGCCCGGACGGATTATATTGACTCGCTGGCGTCGTATTTGAGCGCGCTGGACGCGTTCAAGCTGCGGCTGGGCATCCCGCTGGCGGCGCAATTATTTCTGGACGACCGCGACCTCGAGGAGCTGATCGGGGCGGGGCTGATCCCGGTTGACCTCGATCGCCGGGCGGCGTTTGCCATTTGCGTGCAGAGCCAGATGGAGGTGCTCAACGCCATTGACCGCTTCGAGGACAGCAAGCGCAAGGTGCGGGTGGCGGCCGACCAGTTGCGGGCGGATGTGAATCTTATTGGGAGCGCGAGCCTCGCGTCGGAGCCTCCGGACGATTATACGAACTTCGATCCGGGCAAGGTGCAGTATAGCGCCGGGGTGCGCCTTAATTTGCCGCTGGATCGGCTGCGCGAGCGCAACCAGTACCGGAGGTCGCTGGTCGCGTTCGAGGCGCAACTGCGCGCGCTGAGCCTGACGCTGGACAACTTCCGGGATCGCCTGGATCGGGGGCTGCGGACGCTGGAGCAAGCCCGCCTCAACCATGTCAGCGCGGCGGAATCGTTGAAAGTCGCGCAGCGGCGGGTCGAGAACAACCTCATGCTGATGGAGGCCGGGCGCGCCACCATCCGCGATGTGCGCGAGGCGCAGGACGGACTGATCCAGGCGCAAAACAGCCTGGCCACGATTTACGCCCAGTATCTGACGGCGCGCCTGACGCTGCTGCTTAACGTGGGACTCATAGACACCCGGCCGGAGCGGTTCTGGCTGCAGGACCCGCTGCGCGAGCGGTTGACGCCGGAGCAGCGCGGGCCGTCGCCGCTGCGAATGCCGGACGACCAGGTGTTGCCGCCGGAAAACTTCTTGGAACCGACTTCATGAACGCGAGTAATCTTTTGGACAAACTTCCCCCGGTGCTGCGGCGCCGTCCGGTTCTGTTCGGGGCCGCCGGGCTGGTGTTGCTGGTGCTGGTCATTCTGTGGCTGCGCCCGGCCCGGCCCGCGGTGGAGCCCACGGCCTACTACGAGGTCAAGCGCGGGGATTTCACCGTCTCCGTGGTCGAGGGCGGCACGCTTTCGGCGGTGAGCGAGTATAGCATTCGCAGCGAGGTGGAGGGCACCGCGCGCATTATTTCCATCGTGCCGGAAGGCAGCTATGTGAAGAAGGGCGACCTGCTGGTCGAATTGGATTCCGCCTCGGCCCAGGACCAGGTAAACCAGCAGCAAATCAACTACGAGAAGGCCAAGTTCAGCGTGGAGCAGGCGCTGGCGCAATTGGAGATACAGAAGAGCGCGACCAACAGCGAGTATCTGGCGGCGGAACTCAAGCTGAAGCTGGCGCGGATTGACCTGGAAAAATATGAGCAGGGCCAGCGGTTGGTGGACCTGGTCGAGGCCAGCAACAAGCTCGTGCAAGCCCAGGCCCAGTTAATGGTGAACATGGATACGTACCGCAATTCCACCAACCTGGCCGCCAAAGGATATGAGACCAAGCAGAAGGTGGATAGCGACCGCCTGGCGGTGCTCAACTCCGCCAATGCGCTGATCGTGGCCAGCAATAGCATCTGGATGCTGCGGCAGTTTGACGAAGTCAAGCAGGCCGAAACCTACCGGGCGGCGGTGCTGCAGGCCGAGCAGGAGCTGGACCGGGTGGTGAGCCAGAACGTGCGCAAAATGGCGCAGTATTCCGCCGACCTCATCACCCAATCCAACACGCTGGCGCTCAGCGAACAGAAACTGGAGCGCGACAAGAAGAACCTGGCGGCGACCATCATTCGGGCGCCGCAGGATGGGCTGGTGGTCTATCCGGTCAGCGACAGCCATTTCAGCAGCGAATCCCTGATTGAAGGCGGCGCCATCGTCCGCAACCGGCAGGAGTTGATCAAGCTGCCGGACCTGTCCCGCATGAAAGTGGTGATCAAGGTGCATGAATCCCACGTGAACATGATTCGCCCCGGGCTTCCGGCGTTTGTCATGCTCGATTCGATGCCGGACGAGCGGTTTCGGGGCGTGGTGGAAAAAGTCGCCCCGCTGCCGGACACGCAATCGCGCTGGGGCAATCCCAACCTGAAAGTCTATAACACCGAAATCTACCTGACCGACACCCTGCCGAACGTGAAGCCCGGGGTCTCAGCCAAGGCCGAAATCATCGTGACGAACATAGCCGGGGCCATTTCGGTTCCCATCCAGGCCATCGCCACCTACCAGGGCCAGCCGGCGGCGTACCTCGTGCATGGGCATCGCTCCGAGCCGCGCCCCGTCGAGGTGGGGATGTTCAACACCAAGTTTATCGAGATCACCAAGGGGTTGAAGCCGGGGGATCGAATCTTGCTTTCGCCGCCGTTTGAGGCGCGGGAAAAGGATTTGGAAGGCAGCGTTCTGGCGGAGGGTGAGAAGGCCGGCGCGGCCACCAATGCTCCGCCACGGACAACGCCGCCCGCGCCCGCGCCCGGTTTGTCTTCCGGCGAGCCCGCCGCCGGCGGCGAGGAGCGCGCCGCCGACAGCCGCCGCGCGCGCGGCAATTTCAACCCGGAGGAGATGCTCAAACAGTTTGACAAGAATGGCGACGGCAAACTGGACGACGACGAGCGCGAAGCGATGCGCGCGGCCATGGCCGCCCGCCTCGGCGGCGGGTCGGGCGCCAGCGGCACGAATGCCCCGCCGAGGTTGAGCCCGGAAGAGGTGCTGCGGAGATTTGATAAGAACGGCAATGGCAAGCTGGATGAGGACGAGCTTGCCGCCATGCGCGAGAGCCTGGGACGCGGGCGCGGGGGGCTGGGAAAAGGCCCGGGAGCCAGCGGCGCCGGGAACGCCGGAGGCGACGCGGCCGCCCCGCGCCGGCAATTGCCCGCCCCGGCCAAACCATGAGTTCCGTTCCGCCGAAGCCCTCTTCCGCGCGTCGCCCCTCCGGCCGGGCCGGGGCGGCGGCGGGCACGGCGTTCGGAGAGAGCATCATCCGCCTGGAAGCGTTGCAGAAAACGTATGTGCTGGGCGAAGAGAATATCGTGCGCGCCCTTGACGGGGTGGATTTAACCATCCATGCGGGCTCGTTCGTTGCCATCATGGGGCCCTCCGGCTCTGGCAAATCCACGATGCTCAATATCCTGGGCTGCCTGGACCGGCCCACGGCCGGACGGTATTTTCTCGGCACCGAGGATGTCTCCCGCATGAGCGACGACGCCCTGTCGGAAGTTCGAGGCCGCCGCATCGGGTTCATCTTTCAATCCTACAACCTGATCGCGCAACTGACCGTGCTGGAGAACATCCAGGTGCCGCTCTTTTACCGCGGGCAGGATATCAAGACTTCCCGAGACCGGTGCGTTGAGTTGGCGAAACTGGTGGGGCTGGGCGACCGGCTCACGCATCGGCCCAGCCAGTTGTCGGGCGGCCAGCAGCAGCGCGTGGCCATTGCCCGTTCCCTGGTGAATGATCCGCTGATGATCCTGGCCGATGAGCCCACCGGCAACCTCGACTCCAAGACCGGCACCGAGGTGCTGGAGTTGATCAGCCGGCTGAATCAGGACGGCAAGACCATCGTACTGGTTACGCATGACGACAAAGTGGCGGAGCGGGCTCAGCGGGTTGTGCGCATGAAAGACGGGCGAATAGATCGGGACGAGCAGCGGGCGCCGAACGCAACCGCGGCCCCGGCGCGTTGAGGCGATGATTCCTTACCAATTCCTCATCACCGTCCGGCTTGGCTTCAAAAGCCTCAAGCTGCATAAACTGCGCTCGGCGCTGACCATGCTTGGCATCATTTTTGGCGTTTGCTCGGTCATTGCCATGCTGGCGATCGGCGAAGGGGCGTCCTACGAAGCGCAGGAGGCCATCAAGCGGTTGGGCAGCAATAACATCCTGATTCGCAGCCTCAAGCCGCCCGAACAGGCCCGCCAGCAGGGCGCGGGCAGCCGGCGCGGTTTCCAGATAAAGTACGGCCTTACTTACGACGATGCGGGACGCCTGCTCGGCACCATTCCCGGCGTTTCCCGGGTTCTGCCCATGCGCATCATCCGCGAAAATGTCCGCTTTCAACGCACTGAAATCCCCTGCCAGGTCATCGGCACGCTTCCTTTTTATCCCGAGGTGGCTGGGGCGACGTTGGTGCGTGGGCGATTCCTGGCATATTACGACGAAGAGCACATGGAAAATGTGTGCGTCATTACCACCGGGCTGGCGCGCCAGCTTTTCCCGTATCAGGACCCGCTCAACCATGCGATAAAGATTGCCACCTTTTACTATCGGGTTATTGGCATCGTTCAGGAGCGCAGCCAGCCGGAACAGCGCAGCCAGGCTGGCAAAATGGAAGGGCAGCCGCTTGATAATAACGTTTATATCCCCTTGAACACCTCCCGCACCCGGTTCGGCGAAATCCTCTTTCGCCGTTCCGCGGGCAGTTTTGAGGCGGAAGAGGTGCAACTCCATCAGGTCACCGTCCAGATGCGCGACCTGGCGTCGGTGGAAACCGCCGACCCGCAAATCCGGACCCTGCTGGGCCGCTTTCACGAGGACAACGATTATGAAATCATTGTTCCACTGCAGTTGCTCCGGCAGGCGGAGCAGACCAAGCGCATTTTCAACATTGTGCTGGGGTCAATTGCCGCGATTTCACTGCTGGTCGGGGGGATCGGTATTATGAATATCATGCTGGCAACCGTGACCGAACGGACCCGCGAAATAGGGATTCGGCGCGCCCTGGGCGCCAAGAAAGCGGATATTACCATGCAATTTCTGGTTGAAACGGTCGTGCTCGCGGTTGGGGGAGGGCTGGTCGGGGTGGCGGTTGGGATCATTACTCCCGTTCTGGTCTCGCATCTCACCACGATGAAGACGATCGTCACCCTGTGGTCCGTTTTGCTGGCCTTTGGCATCTCCGGCGCGGTCGGCGTTATCTTTGGGCTTTACCCTGCCAAAGCTGCCGCGGATTTGGATCCCATTGAGGCGTTGCGCCACGAGTAATTGAATTGCCCGCATAAAGGCAAGCGCTGGCCTGCCTCATTTCACGGGCCGGGATAGCTGCTTCATCCTCCTCTTTTCTTATTAGCTCCGGCCCCATTACCGTAGCTTCGCGGTTGCGGGTGAGAGGCGCTGTCGTGATGGGGCAGCGCGGGCAGGAAGTGGCGAAAGCATGGGGCGGATAAAGGGAGAGGTGGAAAGCCGGGCGCGAGCAGGCGCATGCCGCCGTGAGGGAGGAAATGGCCGGGAGCAAACCCGCCAGGCTCGCCTGGTTTCGGTCGAGGGAAGGAGTCGGGAATCCATAATCGGTATCACGATTGGCTTTCGAGGCGTCCCAAACCATTACCGCCCAAACCCCGGCTTTGCGCCGGGCCCCAACCACTGCTTCGCCGTGTAGTTGGGGTGGTCCGGGCTTGTCTTGAGGGGCGAATTGGTTTACTGCTGAGCCGATGGAAATTGCCCGAGATGCTCGGATTTATGTAGCGGGGCACCGCGGCTTGGTGGGCAGCGCGATCTGGCGCGAATTGCAACGGCGCGGTTATACGCACCTGATCGGGCGCACTCGCGCCGAATTGGATCTGCTGGACGGAGCCGCCGTCAATCGGTTCTACGCGCAGGAGAAGCCCGAATATGTGGTGGATGCGGCGGCCAAAGTGGGCGGAATCCTGGCTAACGACCGGCACCCGGCGGAGTTCATTTACCAGAACCTGCAAATCCAGAACCATCTCATTCACGGCGCTTACGTGGCCGGGGTGCGCAAGCTGCTGTTCCTGGGCAGTTCCTGCATTTATCCGCGGCTGTCGGTGCAGCCCATGAAGGAAGAGTATCTGCTGACCGGGCCGCTCGAGCCGACCAACGAGTGGTACGCGGTGGCGAAGATCGCCGGCATAAAGATGTGCCAGGCGTATCGGCGCCAATATGGCTGCGATTTCATCAGCGCCATGCCCACCAACATGTATGGGCCCAATGACAATTATGATCCGCAAAACTCGCATGTGCTGCCGGCCCTGATCCGCCGGTTTCACGAAGCCAGGCAGGCCAACGCTCCCACGGTGACCTGCTGGGGCACCGGCTCGCCTTTCCGGGAGTTTCTGTATGCGGATGACCTGGCCCGGGCTTGTATTTTTTTGCTCGAACATTACAGCGAGGAGCAATTCATCAACGTCGGTTCCGGCACGGAAGTTTCCGTGCGCGAACTGACCGAAACGGTTGGGCGGGTGATCGGCTATGCCGGCCGGATCGAGTGGGATGCCAGCAAGCCCGACGGCATGCCCCGCAAGCTGATGGACAGTTCGCGCCTGTTTGCGCTCGGCTGGAAGCCCCAGGTTGATCTCGAAACCGGCATCCGCCTGGCCTACGAGGATTACCGGAAGCGATTCGGCTGAAACGGCTTCGGAGCACAGCCATGGCATCCCGGCGGGTCGTCATTATCGGCGGAGGCATCGTGGGGCTGGCCGCGGCGCATAAACTGGCGGCGCGTTGGCCCGCCGCGCGCATCCTGCTGCTGGAAAAGGAAGGGCGGGTGTGCGCCCACCAGAGCGGCCACAACAGCGGCGTCCTGCATTCCGGGTTGTACTACCAACCGGGCTCATTGAAAGCCCGGCTGGCCGTGGCGGGCATTCGCGAGATGGTGGCCTTTTGCCGGGATCATGCGGTGCCCCATGAGGTTTGCGGCAAGCTGGTGGTGGCAGCGGATG
>Ga0208196_1003410_pt1 | contig 13420 bp, 14 predicted proteins | sample AD_JPNNA7_MetaG_FD_184443 | JGI IMG/M metagenome (GOLD analysis project Ga0208196, IMG submission 184443) | Active sludge microbial communities of municipal wastewater-treating anaerobic digesters from Japan - AD_JPNNA7_MetaG (SPAdes) (version 2) | ecosystem: Engineered > Bioreactor > Anaerobic...
AGCACTGCACCATGGCGGGTGCGCTCCACCAACGGGCGCAGGTCTTCCGCACCCTGGAAGGTAAGAGTATCGTTGAGGGAAAGCAAGTGACGGGCTTCACGCGTTTGCTGCTGCAAAGCGCGCGCTTTTTCCAGGTTCGCCGTCGGTCGCAAGGAGCTACCCAGCGCCTCGGACGCACTGAAAGCGGCATAAGACTTCAGCCGCGCCAGGATTTTGGGGTACTCGAGTAAAAATAAACTTTTCGGGTCCATTAGCCAAGAAAGTTTATCACGGTTGACTTTAATTAAGGATATTTAGCAGATAATGCATAGTCGTGGTTATCCTTTTACTTTTCTGATGAACGCTGTGTTACATCTTGCTCTTATACCAACGCTATACCAGCCCACGTCAGAAAAAGGATAAGATGCTGACAATCTTACTCATTAAAATGGGAGAATAAAATGAAAAAACAAATCTTTACAACCCTGACCCTGCTCGTATCGCTTTTCACCGCAGCCTGCAGCGTCAGCACAGGAAATTCCTCTACCAGCACAGCACCAGCGACAGATACTTCCAGCCAAACTACCCAAAGCTCTACCACAGCTTCTAGTGGAGCGACGGTTGAAGTTACCCCTACCGAGTTAGCCACTCATGAGGCAGAGAGCGACTATACCTGGAACACAAGCGACGAAGTCAATATCACCTTGGATGGCAGCACCATCACCGCTTCCGGCTCCGGCGTGATCATTGATGGCAGCATAGCGACGATCGCTTCTGCAGGCAGCTACCGGCTGAGCGGCACGCTGAATGACGGGCAGATTATTGTCAATTCCGAAGCAGAAGCACCTATCCGCTTGATTTTGGATGGCGTAAATATCTCCAATTCTAGCAGCGCTGCCATCGATATCGAAGCAGCCAATAAGGTGATTATCATTCTGGCGGAGGGTAGTCAAAATACCCTGACAGATGCCAGTACCTATGTCTATCCTTCCGCAGATGTAGACGAACCCAATGCAGCCCTCTTTAGCAAGGATGATCTGACCATTTATGGCAGTGGGGAGCTTACGGTGAACGGCAATTTCAATGACGCTATTGGCAGCAAAGACGGGTTGGTGATCCGTGACGCCAACATTACTGTCAACGCCCTCGATGATGGCATCCGCGGCAAAGATTACCTCGTGGTGGAAAATTCCACCCTCATTATCACCTCCGGCGGCGACGGCTTGAAATCCGATAACGACGACCCGGAAGCTCTTGGCACCATCCAAATTACTCAGAGCAATGTGACCATCTCGGCTGAGGGAGATGGCATCAGCGCCGAAGGGCAGGTGGAAATCAACTCTGGCACATTAAACATCACCACTGGCATTGGCAGCAGTGTTCCACTTAGCGATGATAGCTCAGTAAAGGGTATCAAAGGCACAAGTTCGCTCCTTATCAATGGCGGTACATTAACATTAGACACTGCAGATGATTCCCTGCACTCCAACGGCTCCATAACCATCAATGGCGGCACTTTAACTTTAGCTAGCGGTGATGACGGCATCCATGCCGATGTCTCCTTGGAGATCAATGATGGCAGCATCGATATCAGCACCTGTTACGAAGGCTTGGAAAGTAACATTATCACCATCAATGGAGCAGAAATTCACATTTTGGCGAGTGATGATGGCATTAACGGTTCCTCGGGCAGCGGCAGCACCCAAGGCGGAGCCCAGTTCGGGAATATTCCCGAAGATCCGCAAAATGGCGGTTTCCTTGGCATCCCCGGCAATGGCAGAGGCTTTGAAGCAACTGGCGGCAGTCAGTTTGCCATGAATGGCGGTTACGTGTATGTGAACGCCGAGGGCGATGGTGTTGACGTGAACGGCACCGGCGTCATGACCGGCGGAACCCTTCTGGTAGATGGTCCAACAAATAGTGGCAATGGTGCTTTAGATTTCAATAGTTTTACTGTATCGGGCGGCTTGCTCATCGCTGCTAGCAGCGCCGGAATGGCTATGGCGCCATCAGCAGACTCCAGCCAGCCTTCCATTTTTGTGGCTCTGGATAGCCCTGCATCTGCCGGAACGCTTTTCAGTCTGCAAGATGAGAACGGCAATACCGTGGTGGCTTACGCTCCTGCAAAGCCGTACCAGACCGTGGTCGTATCTAGCCCCGAATTGGAAAGCAATGCTGTTTATACCATCTTGACCGGGGGATCATCCTCTGGCGCTGCAAAGGATGGGCTCTATAGCGGCGGTCAAGTGAGCAATGCGCAAACACTGACCACATTTACTTTAGCTTCAACGGTTACCACGGTCGGGAACGCCGGAGTGATGCAGATGCCCGGCCGAACGGGTCAACCAGGAGGAGGTCCTAGGCATTAACTTAAACATCTCACCACGTGGCGGGCTCCCTCAAAGAGCTCGCTTTTTGTTCTTGCGGCTATACGGGATTTATACCAACAAACCTGGCACTTTTTGTATCATCAGAAGCATCAAATAAGGAGTACGTAGCATGAACCCATTAGAAACTGAATTCCTGACTGCTAAAACTATCCAAGGAGAAGCGGGGAACCTTCCGTTAAGAAATAACACCATCCCTTGGCAGCTAGCCCTGACAGCTGCAGACTTTCACAGCATCGATTTATCTGAAATTGAAGTGGTCAGCTTAGCCAATCGCATCGATACCAAGTTCTGCCTCTCCCTGGCACAAATCGAAATGATTTTGCCGCTATTGAAGCACGCTTACCGCATGTTGACTGTGCAAGGCTATCGCCTGCAGGATTATCAAAACCTCTATTTCGATACCCCTGATTTTGCCTTGTATCAGCTGCATGTGAACAAACGGGCGCATCAATACAAAGTGCGCATCCGGGAATATGTTAGTACCCACCAGGCATTTCTTGAAGTGAAGCATAAAAACAATCGTGGATTTACGATGAAAAACCGCTTGCCAGTGGATCCCGACTTACCCTTCTTGGGCAGCCAGGAGCACAGTTGGCTGGCAGAAAATTTACCCGAGCCATACCTCAACCTAGAGCCTAAGCTGGTCAATACCTTTACGCGCATCATCTTGGCAGATAATGCCCTAAAAGAGCGCGTTACCCTCGATTTCAACTTAGGCTTCAGTTCCGGCTGGCGGGTAGAAAGAGGTGGATGCGCCGTGATTGCTGAGGTAAAGCGCGAGACGCGTAAGCAGCCATCGCTATTCCTTGAGTTGATGCATTCCTGCCACCAGCGCCCTACCAGCTTTAGCAAGTACGGCATCGGCGTTGCCTTGCTGTACGATCAAGTGAAATTTAACCCCTTGAAAGCCAGAATACTTTGGCTCAAGCGCATTAATGGAGGCTTATAAACATGTCAGATTTAACGAATTTTCTTTTAGGTTTTTTAGTCAATTTTATTGTCGCCGTAATTATTGTGCGCCTCATTTATTACCCGCGCACTAAAGATAAGCGTTATGTCTTCACGTATCTCACTTTTAGCACCGTGATTTATTTTGTGGTCAGCCTGATGACGAACATCACCATCGGGATTGGGGTTGGGTTTGGGCTGTTTGCCATCTTCCGGATTGTGCGCTACCGCACCGAACCTATGCCGGTGCGCGAAATGACCTACCTCTTTGTGCTTATGTCATTGCCGGTCTTGAACTCCTCCGGCATGCTGCAAACCGCTTGGCCGCAGCTGCTCATTGCCAATGCGGTTATCGCGTTAGTGCTTTGGCTCTTGGAAAAGGAATGGGGCTTTGAATATCAACTACCTCGGCACGTTGTTTATGAAAAAATTGAGCTGATCCAGCCTTCCCGCCAAGCTGAAATGATTGCCGACTTGGAAACCCGCACAGGCCGAAAGGTGGAGCGCGTGGAAGTCGGCAAGATCGATTTCTTAAAGGATACGGCTGACCTAAGGGTCTATTTTGCTAAGGAAGATAAAAACGGTTGGGCTACTCCCGAGTTGGTAGAGGACTCAGAGGAATCCTGAGGACAGGCAGCGCCATGGCGGTTTCCCATTCGGTTTCATCTTCTTCTCCTCTAAATGAAGCTCCAGAGCGATGGATAAGCTCAAAAGGAAGCTATAATTTAACGATGACACGCAAAATACTGGTGGTGGACGATACCCGCAACGTGCAAGTGATGCTGCAGGAATATCTGCAGAGCCAGTCATTTGAGGTGCTTCTAGCTTCGGATGGGCGGGAAGCCCTGGAGATGTTCCACAACCAAGCGCCTGACCTGATTTTGCTGGACGTGATGATGCCCAATATGGATGGCTTTCAATTCCTCAGCCGTTTGCGGGCTGAATCGGACGTCCCGGTCATAATGATTACCGCTAAGCAGCAAGAGGTAGATATCGTTCACGGCTTCGAGCTAGGCGCCGATGATTACATCACCAAGCCATTTCGGCTACGTGAGCTGCTTATGCGCATTCGCGCCGTTATGCGCCGCGTCAGCCTGCCTGAGGGCGAAACGCCGAACTTGACAGTTGGAGATATCACACTCAACCGCGATAAGCATGAAGTGCTCAAGCAAGGCGAGACGATTGATCTTACCCCGGTCGAATTTTACTTGCTAGAGATGCTCATGAACTATGCCGGCAAGGTGGTGCGGCACGCACAAATGAGCCTATATCTCATTGACCATGGATTTGCCGGCTCCGAGACGACCTTAAAAATTCATATCCGCAACCTGCGCCTCAAACTCAAAGATGACTTGGCACACCCACGTTACATCGAGACTGTTTTTGGTGTTGGCTACCGCTTTATCGATAGTAACCCATGAAACGCTCGCTTAAAACCCGCTTAATCCTGACATATTTGGCGGTGGCGTTGGTCACCATCCTGATTGTGGTACTCGTTATCCAGTTGACCTCGGATCAATCTTTGAAAAACATGGTCGCTGACCAGCAAATCGCGCAGCTCTCCGAGGCAGTGCAATCCTATTACACAAGCAATGGCAGCTTAGACGGCTTTTTTGACAATTACATCAAACTGCAGCCGCCAGCCGATCACCAAGCACCTCCGGATAGTTTTGATGGGAACTCCCGCTTCATTCCTATCCGTGGCATCACCGGTTTGGTCGATAGTAACTATCGTGCGGTTTTCCCAACTTTCAATTATGCGATCGGTGCAACGGTACCGGCAGATTTATTACAAGATGCAGAACCTGTCACGCTCAACGGGGAAACTATCGCTTACATCCTGCGTGATCCGACCCCAAAATTTGATCTGAGCCCGGAAGAACAGCGCTATGTGCAGCGCACTAATCTGGCTATTGGGCTGGCAGCCTTCGTGGGCGTTGCCACTGCCGTGGTGGTGGGCATCGTGCTTGCCGGCGGGATCATCAAACCCATTCAGAAGCTCACCCAGGCTTCCACCAACTTGGCTCAGGGCGAACTTGGGCTGCAGGTGCCGGTCGATTCTGAGGATGAAATTGGTCAGCTGACGCGCACCTTCAACCAGATGAGCGCAGACCTCGCCCATAGCGATCAAGAACGCAAACAGATGACCGCCGATATCACCCATGACCTCAGTACACCACTGCAGATTATTTCGGGCTATGTGGAAATGTTAGCGGAAGGCGACGTGCAGCTTTCGGATGAGCACCTCGATATTATCAAGACCGAGATCGAGCACTTGCGCCGGCTGGTCGGGGACCTGACCACGCTTTCGCAGGTGGAAGGCGGCGGACTCGAAATTCAATGTGCACCCATCGACCCAAACCAGCTTTTGGAGAGCGTCTTTAGGGCATATCAACCCATCGCTGCCCGCTTAGGGGTTACGCTTACGCTGGATGCGCAGCCCACAGATAGCCTGGTGGACGTGGACGAGGGGCGGATGTTGCAGGTATTGATGAACCTGGTGGAAAACGCCTTACGCTATACCCCTGCCGGTGGCAGTGTGACCTTACGGTCTCACGTGAATGATACCGTTCAGCTCATCGTGGAAGATACGGGTGCCGGCATCAGCCCTGAAGATCTGCCGTATGTATTTGACCGCTTTTACCAGTCGGAGAAATCCCGCCTATCAAGCAAGGGCAAGATGGGCTTAGGGCTGGCAATCTGCAAAGCGCTCACCGAGGCGATGGGCTGTACTATTGCGGCTTATTCCGCTGGCAAGGACCAGGGCACCAAGATGGTCATCACCCTCAAGAGGAGCAGCCAGGCACCGCTTAAGAGCGCCTCGGATTGAAGCTAAGCAAACACATTCTGCTTTTTCCGTTACAATACAGGCATGCTACTCATTCATAATACTTCCCAGGTCATTCAGCTCACGCCCGAGCCGCAGCGCGGCGCCGAGCTGGGCACGCTCAACATTCTGCCGCATGGCGCGGTGCTTATAGATGGCGAGCACATCTTAGCCGTGGGCGAGCCAGCAGAACTGCTTCTGGCGCATCCTGAAGCGGACTTGCTCGATGCCGGCGGCAAAGCTGTGCTGCCCGGCTTTGTGGACCCGCATACGCACTTGGTCTGGGCTGGGGACCGCCTGGACGAGTTTGAGATGCGTCTGCAAGGCAAATCCTATCTGGAAATTATGGCAGCCGGCGGCGGGATTGCAGCCACGCTGCAAGCCACGCGCGCCGCCAGCTTCGAGGAACTGCTCGCCCAAACCCGCGAGCGCGCCCATAACGCCTTTGCGCATGGTACTACCACCCTGGAAGCCAAAACGGGCTATGGCTTGGATATTGAAACTGAGCTTCGGCAGCTCGAGGTTATCCTCAAACTCGATGAAGAGGGACCGCTCGAGCTTATCCCAACCTACTTGGGTGCGCATGCCATCCCGCCGGAATTTGCTGGCAATGCCGAAGGTTACACCAACTTCCTTTGCAGCGAAGCCTTGCCCGCGGTGCAAGCTTGGTGGCAAGAGCATGCTCCAGCACGGTCCTTGCCTTTTGTGGACGTCTTTTGCGAGGAGGGGGTGTTCGACCTAGCGCAGACCCGCCGTATTTTGCTGCGCGCCCAAGAATTAGGTTTCCAACTCAAGCTGCACGCCGATGAGTTTGCTAACCTGGGCGGAGCTGGCTTGGCGGCAGAGCTGGGCGCTACCTCCGCAGATCACCTGGTCAAGACTTCGGCTGAAGATATCCAGAAATTAGCCGTTAGTAATACCGTTGCAGTGTCGCTGCCTGGCACACCTTTTGGCTTAGCCCAGAGCGAATACACGCCCGCGCGAGAGATCATCGCAGCAGGCGGACTGCTAGCGCTTGCCACTGATCTGAACCCCGGTACCAGCTGGAATGAATCCATGCAATTCATCCAGGCATTAGCTTGCCGCTACCTCAAACTCACGCCAGCCGAAGCCTTAGCTGCCAGCACGATCAATGCGGCTGCAGCACTTGGCGTAGACGATCGGCTTGGCTCGCTCACCCCAGGCAAGCAAGCCGACCTGATTATCCTCAAAGTTCCGGATTACCGCATGCTCAGCTACCGTTACGGCACGAATCTTGTATCCACAGTGATCAAGAAAGGCGTAGTTTATCCGCTAAGCTGAGCTATGACAATTGCGACAAATTGGGAGTTTATCCGCCAGGCAAATAACCTGGTAATTTTAGTTTTGGGCCTTGCCGCGCTTGTGTTTGTGCTGCGTGGGGTATTCAAAGTGGCTTGGCGCGTAATCAAGCTCATCCTGATCTTGGCTGCAGTGCTGCTTTTCTTTGGCTGGCTGTTGGGCTACATCCACATCACTTTCGGTTGAGGGTAGATCATCTAAAAAACGACGAAAAAGGCGCGGCAAGAACCGCGCCTTAGCTTATGTTTCCCTTTTAGGGTGAACTGAGTTTTACTTTACTGGGACAACAAATTCAAAACGGTAATTGGTCAACAAGGGATTGCGCGGAGCTTTCACGTTGGATTCATCAAAAGCCGGCGCACAAGGACCGATAGTCCAATCCATCGTGAGGTTAAGTTCGGAGGTGGCGTTACCCTTCAGGCTGTAGGTATAGACAACTTGAGTGGGATCGCCTGGTTTCACCTCATAAGATTGGAACATTACGGAAACTGGTTCTTTGGCAACAATATAGGGGTTGCAGACTAATTTTTCAAAGCCAGTAACTCGATAGTTGGAAACCTTTTCTTCATAATCGACGCCGCTCATCGTCAACGTGAGCGTAAGCGTATCCTGGCTGGCTTGCGCAGAGCTAATGCCCAGCTGGATCTTCTCTCCTGCAGGTGTAAAGTTTTGCATCGTCACTGTCGCAGGATAGTTTTCAGGAGTGGGAGATTGCGCGGCAACATCTTGCGAGCGGGTGAGTACAAAAGCTCCGCCAGCAAGCAGCGTAAGGCTAGCCGCAAGGATTATCCAATATTTTGTCTTCATTTTTTCCTTTCATTTCTAAACATTTGACAACTTAGCCATGGGCGGAAACCCCAGGCACGGACAACTGGGAGCATAAACCCATCTCGCAGACGTGTCAAGACGAACTGAGTTGGCGTGAAACCACCAATACCACTTTTTTCGACCGGTAGGCTTTATAATTGCGCCATGACTATCACCATCTCACAAGCCCGCACCTGGTATCAATCTGCCGACCCTGTGCAAGATTTTGACAATCTTAATAATTTGCCAAAAAGCTAATTAGCCAAAGTAATTTTATGCAAACTTTATCTTAAATGAATTATCATATGTATAGTTATGGGTAAATGGTTGGTTAATTGATATGAAGATACTTTTAGTTGAAGACAATCAAGACTTACAATTCTTGCTTTCTAAACGATTAAAACAGGAGACTTATATAGTTGAGAGCGTATCTACTGGAGCAGAGGCTTTAAGTTTTCTTTATGTTTATCCTGTTGATTTGATGTTATTAGATCTCAATTTGCCTGACATGGACGGAATTCAGGTGTGTGAGGAAGCACGAACTACTTGCCCCAATTTGCTAGTCCTAATGCTTACCGCAAGAGATAAGCCTCAAGAGGTAATAAGAGGACTAGACGCTGGGGCTGATGATTATCTTACCAAGCCTTTTCACATATCAGTTTTACTTGCCAGAATTCGAGCACTTTTTCGTCGTGATATGCAAAGCCACGATCCAATTATACAGATACAAGATATACGCCTGGATCCCGCCGAAAAAACGGTCTGGAAAGGAGGAAACCGACTTAATTTAACGAACAAAGAATTTGGGGTTCTGGAATATTTAATGAGACGACCTGGCCAAGTAATTAGCCAGGAAGAACTCTTAATGCATGTCTGGTATACAGATAACAATGTATTTACTAATTCACCAAGAGTGCATATCAAATCAATAAGGAATAAATTAGGAGATGATGCTAATTTGCCAAAATATATTGAAACTGTGATTGGTTCAGGTTACCGATTCCTCAAAGAAAAAAAATAATTATTAAACAAAAAATGATTTTATTACTATGTATAAATTGACTATAAAACAAAGAATTATTCTTAGCTCAACGGGATTGGTATTTATACTTTCTGTTTTATTATTATTTTTTGTCAATTATATAGCCCCTGGGGTGATTTCAAATCAGACAGGCTCACCCGACCTTTATATACTCTATAGAGTAACAAGTTCATCAGGTGAAAGCGAAGAATTGAAAGCGCCACCAATCTTTTTCTTCGAACCAGAAGAGAGAAAATTTCTTTTTTCTAATATAGATTATTTACTTGCTATTCGAGCAACATCAATCATAGGACTAGTTATCACAATCATTCTTAGCTTTGCGGGTTCCAAATGGATCGCGGATTTTTCATTACAGCCAATACGAAAAATTAATGAAATGATAAATGAAATCCAAGCAGATAAATTGGGTAGCAGGCTAAATTATTCAGGGCCAGATGATGAAATAAAGGTACTCGCGGATTCTTTTGATAAGATGCTGGGAAGGCTTGACAATAGTTTTATAGAACAAAGCAACTATAGCTCAAATCTGGCGCATGAACTTAGAACACCCTTATCCAATCTTCAGCTCAATCTTGAAATACTTAAATCCGACCCCAGTGTTAATATTGAAACATACAAAGAATTTAATGAACAAGTTGAACATAGCTTGATAAAAATGGAAAATCTTGTGCAGAACTTATTACTTTTATCTAGATCGAATTATGAAATCAATCAGGAATATATATATTTAGAAGTATTGTTTGAAGAAATCTTCACAGACCTCTCATTAATAGCAGAACAAAAAAATATTAAGTTAAATCTCATAAGCAATCAAGAAGAACCAATTCAAGGTGATTTTGTTCTCCTCCAACAAGCCTTCTCAAATATTATAGAAAATGGGATTAAATACAATCGACCCAATGGCATGGTAAAAGTGCTAGTTAATCAGTTAGGAGAGAACTGTATAATTTGTATAAAAGATACTGGCCAAGGAATATCTGACAAAGATATGGAGCATATATTTGACAGGTTCTACCGATCTAGGGAATCAAGAATCGAATACAGTTCTGGACTTGGACTAGGACTTTCAATCTCATCTCATATTATTAAATTACACAAAGGAAACATAGAGGTTACCAGTGAAATTGGAGAAGGTAGTACCTTTAAAATTACTCTACCTATAAAAGGTAACAAATGTAAGTTTTAAAATTATTTTTTTTCTCTCATACATAACTTAAGTATCCATCATTAGAATATGTATTCTAATCTAATTATTAAAGTTTTACAGAAAGTTTACAGAGACTTTAAGCGCTCAATGCTACAATAATAATGTATGTTTTACATGTTTTGGCTATACCTGAAAGGAGGTTTTTATGCCTAGTAAAAAAAACGTAAAACTTGTCGTTGCAATCGGATTGATGTTACTTGGCTTAATAATGACCGTTGCTGTATCACAAGCAGATACAAAAGAGGTTCATTGCTATTCAGTTCTTTCACCTATAGAATCTAGCACAGGTTTCTCAAAAATAATAGAAAGTGGTTGCTTTGATTCTTTCCCCGAGTCGATTGAGGCTGCTACATCTGGTCAAGTAATTCTACCGGAAGATGTAGATCCAGCGACACTAACCGATTCTGATCTCAATCCACATTTAGATTTTAATCGAATTGTTCCTAATACAACAACTGTGATTGGCATTGATTATAAGTATAGTAATTTTGGTGGCAGCTCCTATACATGGACAGTAACAGGTGTAGGGTGTACTGATTCTCTAAGTTACGGTATTAGTCAGATGCCTTCTGGTTGGGACAATTCGGTATCCTCAGCCAGGTCCTATGCAAATTGTAACCATTACTATCATTGGGAGAATAAAGACAATAAAGGTGCAGTTTTAGATTGTGGAACGAGTTGCAGTTCCATGGGTGTAATGGATAATCAGACTTCTTCTGAACAATGGCACAAGTAACATCTTTAAGCATAATAATGAAAACAGCTCGCCCCAAAAGGCGAGTTGTTTTCATTAATTGTCAATAACAAAACATAATTAATAACCAGTTGGTGTTTTAACAGTGAAAATATTATTTTTTATCTTGTTCATTACATTGTCAAGCTGATCAAAATGTTTATAATCGTGAAATTACTCAAATATTATACTTAGGTCTTATATTCATATATAATCAAAATAATTATAAAATAATGCAAGATTATGAAAACACCCAATTTTAACTTTTAGTCTTATAATTAATTTATGACCTTTGCAATCACTCAAGCCCGCATCTGGTATCAATCTGCCGACCCCGTGCACGATTTTGAGCACGTGCTGCGCGTTTATCACATTGCCGAGAAAATCGCTCTAGCCGAGGGCGCAGACCTGGAGATCGTGCATGCCGCTGCCTTGCTGCACGATGCAACCGGAGCAGCACCTAGCGGTGATGGCAATCAGCGCTTAGAACATCACTTGGCCTCAGCGCAGTTCGCTGGCGAGGTCCTCAGCGCCGAGGGTTGGCCAGAGGAACGCATCCAAGCGGTGCAGCACTGCATCCGAGCGCACCGCTTCCGTCATCAGGGCGAGCGCCCGCAAACGCTGGAAGCCATGTGCCTCTTCGACGCCGATAAACTGGACGTGCTCGGCGCAATTGGCGCTGCCCGCACGATCGCCTTCGCCACATTGGCTGGTCAGCCTGCCTATGCTGAGCCTTCGGAGCAGTTCCTCCGGGAGGGTAAAACAGAGCCCGGCGAGCAGCACAGCGCTTACCACGAATATCTCTTTAAGCTGCGCAACGTGAAAGATGCGCTTTATACCGCAACCGGCAAAAGCTTAGCTGCTCAGCGGGATGCCTTCCTGAGGGCGTTTTTTGAACAGCTGCAGGCAGAGTGCCGCGGGGAAAGGTAGGAAACATGCTTGGTGCTATCATTGGGGATGTCGTTGGCTCGGTCTATGAGTTCCACAACCACCGCGCGCTTGATTTTCAGCTTTTCACGCCGAATTCCACCTTTACCGATGATAGCGTACTGACTTTTGCCACAGCCAAGGTGCTGCTGGATGGATTGGATTACGCCGCCACTTATCAGGACTTTGCCCGGCGTTACCCCAACCGGAGCTATGGCGGCTATTTTTATCGTTGGATTTACGCAAAGGACCCTCAGCCCTATAACAGCTTTGGCAACGGTTCCGCAATGCGCGTCAGTCCAGTGGGCTTTGCATTCGAGAGCATGGAAGAGACCTTAGCGGAAGCCCAGCGGAGTGCTGAAGTGACCCACAATCATCCGGAAGGCATCAAAGGCGCGCAGGCGGTCGCCTTAGCAATTTACCTTGCACGCAATGCTGCCAGCAAACCCGAGATCCGGCAAGAGATTAGCTCCCGCTTTGGCTATGACCTCTCCCGCACGACGGAGCAAATCCGCCAGGTGAACCGCCACGATGAAACCTGCCAAGGCACTGTCCCGGAGGCAATCATCGCATTCTTAGAATCCAATGACTTTGAGCAAGCTATCCGCTTAGCTATTTCGCTAGGCGGGGATAGCGACACGATTGCTTGCATGACCGGCGGCATTGCCCAAGCCTTCTATGGCGGCGTGCCACAAGAAATTGCCACCGAAACCCTCGCCCGGCTGCCCGAGGAATTTGTGCAAATTTTGGAACGCTTTAATGCTAAGTATCTCCCGAATAATGCCAATTCAATCTAACTGTTCATCCCAGCCTTCTATACTATTTATTAACAAAATATTCTCCAGTGATGATACAATTCAAGCACTTGTTAATTCAAAGTGCCGGAATGTTAATGGATTTTCTGCTCCCAATATTTTTTGATAGCGAGCTGAACCCAGCTGAGGGTATAGGTTAAACCGATGACCACTGCAATGATCATCCTCCTGATCATTATTGCGATTGCCATCGTGCTCTTTAGTCTGGATGCATTACCAGCTGATGTGATTGGCATCGGCATTATGATCGCGCTGATCATCACAGGCATTCTCACGCCAGAAGAAGGCATTGCCGGTTTTGGCTCGGATACCGCTATCAAAACTTTGGGGTTGCTGCTGCTGACCACAGCCTTAATCAGAACGGGATTCGTTCAAATGGTCACACGCTGGATCATCGAACAGGTCGGCGAAGATAAAAACCGACT
>Ga0208196_1003411_pt1 | contig 13419 bp, 6 predicted proteins | sample AD_JPNNA7_MetaG_FD_184443 | JGI IMG/M metagenome (GOLD analysis project Ga0208196, IMG submission 184443) | Active sludge microbial communities of municipal wastewater-treating anaerobic digesters from Japan - AD_JPNNA7_MetaG (SPAdes) (version 2) | ecosystem: Engineered > Bioreactor > Anaerobic >...
GAGAAACTGAAGACCACGGATTGGGACCTTGTAGTCTGCGACGAAGCCCACAAGATGAGCGCATCCTTCTGGGGCGGCGAAATCCGCAGGACCAAACGCTACCAGTTGGGACAGATTCTTTCCGCCCTCACGCGTCATTTTCTGCTGCTGACGGCCACGCCGCACAACGGAAAGGAAGAGGATTTTCAGTTGTTCATGGCGCTGCTCGATGGCGACCGCTTCGAGGGCAAGTTCCGTGACGGCGTTCATTCTATCGATGCCAGCGATCTGATGCGTCGGATGGTTAAGGAGGACCTACTCAAGTTTGACGGTTGCCCGTTGTTCCCGGAGCGTAAGGCCTACACTGTCGAATACGAGCTTTCCGACGGTGAAGCGGACCTGTACCAGCGTGTGACAGAGTATGTTCGCGATGAGTTCAACCGCGCCGAACAACTGGCCAACGACGGCCGCAAAGGCACGGTTGGGTTTGCCTTGACAGTCCTGCAGCGTCGGTTGGCCTCTTCGCCGGAAGCCATTTATCAATCGCTCCGTAGGCGTAGGGAGCGACTGGAGAAGAGATGCCGCGAGGAGGAACTCCTCAAGCGCGGTGCGGAGGTCCGCATCGATTGGCACAAGGATGTCCCGACGCTCACCGAAGATGATCTTGAAGATCTGGAAGACGCGCCGGATGAAGAAGTCGAGAACACGGAAGAGCGGGTTGTCGATCTGGCCTCGGCGGCCCAGACAATTGCCGAATTAAAGGCGGAAATCGCAATTCTCAAGGTTCTGGAGCAAGTGGCCCTGCGGGTTCGTCAATCACGCACGGACCGTAAGTGGGATGAACTTTCGAGTCTACTGCAGAACCAGACGGAGATGTTCGATGCCCACGGTCATCGCCGCAAGCTGATCGTTTTCACTGAGCATCGTGACACTTTGAACTACCTTCATGATCGGATTGGGTCGCTAATCGGGAAGCCGGAATCCGTCGTGACCATTCATGGAGGCATGGGCCGTGAGGAACGAAAGAAGGCCGAATCGCTCTTCACGCAGGATAAGGACACAGAGGTGCTCATCGCCACGGACGCTGCGGGTGAAGGGATCAATCTGCAGCGGGCCCATCTGATGGTCAATTACGACCTACCTTGGAACCCGAACCGTCTCGAACAACGGTTTGGCCGCATCCACCGCATCGGGCAGACGGAGGTCTGCCACTGCTGGAACCTCGTCGCGTCAAAGACGCGGGAAGGCGATGTGTATCGCCGCCTGCTTGAGAAGTTGGAGGAGGAACGTAAGGCGCTGGGCGGAAAGGTCTTCGACATCTTGGGCAAGCTGCTCTTCGGTGACAAGCCCCTGCGGAACCTCCTCATGGAGGCCATTCGGTACGGAGACCGGCCGGAAGTGCGTGCGCGGCTCAACCAGGTCGTCGACAACGCCATGGACCGGGACAAGCTCCGCGCACTGATCGAGGAGCACGCCCTGGCGCACGACTCCATGGATGCCTCCCGCGTCCGAGAGATTCGGGAAGACATGGAACGGGCCGAGGCTCGCCGTCTTCAGCCCCATTTCGTTGCCGCGTTTTTTAACGAAGCATTCAAAAGGCTCGGCGGTACCTTGCGGGAAAGGGAGCCGAAGCGGTACGAGGCAACCCACGTTCCGGCCGTCATTCGCAACCGGGACCGGATCATCGGTATGCGCGATCCCGTCCTCACGCGATACGAACGTCTGACCTTCGAAAAGGACTTGATCAGCGTGCCGGGAAAGCCCCTGGCAGAGTTCATTTGCCCCGGCCACCCGCTTCTCGACGCCACCATGGACCTCATCCTCGAGCGGCACCGGGACCTTCTGCGGCAAGGCGCCATCCTGGTTGACGAGAACTGCCCGGACGAGGATGTGCGGGCGCTCGTGTACCTGGAGCACTCCATCCAGGATGCGCGCACGGACCGGAGTGGAAACCGCCGCGTGGTTTCCCGCCAGGTGCAGTTCGTGGAGGTGACGGCCTCCGGCGAGGTTCGGGGTGCCGGTTATGCCCCATACCTCGACTACCGGCCGCCCACGGAGTCGGAACTGGCCCTGATCCGGCATATGGAAGAGCCCGGCTGGCTTGGGAGCGAGATCGAATCGCGTGCCCTCGACTATGCTGTCCGGAACCTTGTGCCTTCCCACCTGCAGGAGGTTAAGGGCCGCAAAGAGCAGTTGGTCGACAAGACCATGGCCGCTGTAAAAGAGAGACTTACGGCGGAGATCAGCTACTGGGACCATCGGGCGGAACAGCTCAAGCAGCAGGAACTGGCGGGCAAGATCAATGCAAAGATCAACTCCGGCAAGGCCCGTCAGCGGGCCGACGAGTTGACGATGCGGCTGCAGAGGCGGATGGAGGACCTCCAGCAGGAACGCCGCATCTCGCCGCTTCCGCCTAACGTCATTGGGGGCGCGCTCATCGTTCCGGCAGGACTTCTCATGAGGTTGAACGGAGGACAAACCGCCACGTTGCAGGCCAAGGAAACCAAACGCATCGAAATGGTCGCCATGAGGGCGGTCATCGCGGCTGAACAAGCGCTCGGGTTTGCGCCCCGCGACGTGTCGGCCGACAAATGCGGCTACGACATCGAGTCGCGTGATCCGGCAGGCGGGTCGCGGCTTCGCTTCATCGAGGTGAAGGGACGCGTTCAGGGGGTGGACACGGTGACCGTCACCAAGAACGAGATTCTGACCGCACTCAACAAGCCGGATCAGTTCATTCTGGCGATTGTGCAGGTCAACGGCGAGCAGGCCGTGGACATCACCTATGTGCGGCAGCCGTTCGGCCGGGAACCGGACTTCGGCGTTACGAGCGTGAATTACCGGTTATCGGAGTTGCTGAGCAGGGGAGGACCGCCGCAATGATTGAATTCAAGAAAATGGGTGTCGATGAGCTGCGCGGCCTCGCATCGAGAGGTGAAGACAGCGCCACGCAGTTCAAGGCCGATATCACGAATGCCGAATCTCTGGCCGCGGAAATGGCCGCCTTCGCCAACAGCGAGGGCGGTCTGATCCTGATCGGCGTGGCGGATGACGGCTCCATGCCGGGATTGTCGCCGAAAGATGTTGCACGGATCAACCAATTGATCAGTAATGCCGCAAGTCACCTGGTGCGCAGTCCATTGATGGTGAATACCGAAAATGTGGCACTTGGCAATGGGCGCGTTGTCATCTTACTGAAGGTTCCGAAGGGAATCGACAAGCCATACTTCGACAAGAATGGAGTGATCTGGCTCAAGGCCGGAGCCGACAAACGGCGGGTAAATTCAAAGGAGGAACTGCGCCGCCTGTTTCAAATGTCCGATCAGTTCCACGCGGACGAACTGCCGACCAAGGCCGGCATTGATAAGCTGGATAAACTTCGTTTCCGTGACTTTCTGCGTGACGTTTATAAATGGGAATATCCGGACACGCCCGCGGAGCTGACCCGGTTGTTGCAGAATATGAACCTGGCTACTGATGACGGAAGACTGAACCTGGCGGGTGTCTTGCTGTTTGCCGAACAACCCGAGTTCATCGTTCCTCAGTTCGTGGTGAAAGCCATCCGCTATCCCGGAAACGAGATACACGCCATCGATTACCTGGATACCGAGGATTTTTCCGGACCCTTGCGCCGAATCTTCGATGACACCCTCGGATTTGTCATGCGCAACCTTCACAAAGTACAGGCCGGCCGCGGAGTGAACGCGCCGGGATTGCCCGAGATACCGGAAACAGTATTCGAAGAGCTACTGGTCAACGCTCTGGCGCACCGGGACTATCTGATCAGCGCACCGGTCCGGCTCTTCATCTTCGATAACCGCATCGAGATCATCAGTCCCGGTCATCTGCCGAACAATCTGACCGTCGAGAAAATCCGGACCGGGAATTCGAACATACGCAATCCGATCCTGGTGTCCTATATTGCCAAGGGGCTACTCCCGTATCACGGTCTTGGTTCCGGTATCCAGCGGGCGCTGAAAAATTGGCCAAAAATTGATTTCACCGATGACCATGACCGCTGCCTGTTTATCGCAACGGTTCACCGAAAGCCGGTTGGCGAACTGATACTTGCGGGTGATTCGGCGGAAGGTCTATTGAAAAGTTCGGAGAAAAGTTCGGAGAAAAGTTCGGAGAAAATCCTGCGCCTGATTAAAACCAAACCGACCATCAGTGCGGCTGAAATCGCACAGGAGATTGGAATTACGTCACGCGCTGTCGAGAAGCAGATCGACATCCTGAAGAAAGCGGGCATGATACGTCGCATCGGACCCGCCAAGGGGGGTCGTTGGGAGGTCATCAAGTGACCCATCTGAAAAAACTCATCGAGGTCGCGCTGCCCTTGCCGGAGATCAACGACGCGTCGGCCTATGACAAGATGCCCGGCATCGGGCCGCACCCCAAGGGCATCCACCACTGGTGGGCGAGGCTGCCGCTGCCTACTGCCAGAGCTGTGCTGTTCGCGTCGGTAGTGGACGATCCGTCGTCGCATCCGGAAAAGTTCCCCACCGAGGAGGCGCAGAACGCCGAGCGGGAGCGCCTGTTTGGGATCGTGCGCGAACTGATGCAGAAAAAGCTGCACGAGCGGCCCGACGTATATGCCAAAGCTCGAGAGGAGATGCTGAAACACACGGGCGGCAAACTACCGCCCGTGCTCGACCCGTTCGCCGGCGGCGGGTCCATTCCGCTGGAGGCCGCACGGCTGGGTTTCGAAGCCCATGCGGCCGACCTCAACCCGATTGCGGTGCTGCTCAACAAATGCAACCTGGAACTGGTGCCGCGCTGGCTGGACCGCCCGCCGGTCAATCCGCAAGTGCGCGGCAATGTCCTGCGCAATGCCAACTGGACAGGGGCAGGCGGACTTGCCGAGGATGTGCGTTACTACGGGAGCCTGATCAGGAAACGCGCCATCGCGAAGATCGGCCACCTCTACCCGAAGGTCAAGCTGCCCAGGGAATACGGGGGGCGGGACGCGAACGTGATCGCCTGGCTGTGGGCGCGGACAGTGGCAAGCCCCAATCCGGCGGCACAGGGTGCGCATGTGCCGCTTATCAGCACCTACTGGCTGTCATCGAAGAAAGGCCAGCTTACCTGGTTACATCCAGTGATTGACAGGACGACTAACTCGTGGCGATTCGAGATCAAAACAGGCGAGCCCCCTGACAAAAATTCTGTAAAGCAAGGAACGAAACTCGGCCGGGGTGCGCAGTTTCGTTGTCTTTTGACTGATATACCAATGACTGATCAGCATATCCGTCAAGAAATCATTGCTAAAAGGTGCAAGTTTGCACTCACGGCTATTGTAGCTGATATGGGCCGCGGCCGTGTTTATCTGCCAGCAGATCCGCAACATGCTGCAATTGCCACCAATGTCCTGACAACACTCATCCTTAACGAGGAGATGGACGAGCACAATCCAAACCTGATCAGTGGAAGAGGTTATGGAATCAGAAAATGGGCAGAACTCTTCACTCCCCGCCAGCTTACGGCGATGGTTACGTTGAGCGATCTGGTGAAAGAGGTGCGCGACGATGTGCTTGCCGACGCCCGCGCTGCCGGATTTCCAGATGCCGAGGCCGAGGAGTATGCCAGGACTGTGACGACGTTTCTGGCGCTGGCGCTGGATCGCTGTGCGGATTTCAACAATGGGCTTTGCACATGGAATTCCAGCAATCAGAAGGTCATGCACCTATTCGGACGACAGGCCATTCCGATGGTTTGGGATTTTGCCGAGGCCAACACGCTTGGGGATTCGGTTGGCGCCTGGGCTACATGTAGCGACTATGTCGCTGACTGTATCGAAGTACTTGGAAAGTCATCAGCAAGTGGCGGTAACGGACTTCAAATTGATGCCGCAGGCGCCTGGAACGACACCCGCGGACTTCTAGTCAGCACCGACCCGCCCTATTACGACAACATCGGCTATGCAGCGCTTTCCGACTTCTTCTACGTGTGGCTCAGACGCACCATTGGCGATCTCTATCCGGACCTCTTCAAGACAATCCTGGTGCCCAAGGCCCCGGAACTGACGGCCGCGCCGGAACGCTTCGACGGCAACAAGCAGAAGGCCAAGGAGCACTTCGAGTCCGGTTTCCGCAAGGCGTTCACTACCCTGCGGGAAAAAACGGACCCGCGATTCCCGCTCACCGTGTACTACGCCTTCAAGCAGGAAGACGAAGAGGCGGGCAGTGATGAGGACAATAATGGAGATGAAGAGGGATCGGGCAATGGCGTTGATCGAACCACAGGGTGGGAGACATTGCTTGATGCACTCCTCGGCAGCGGTTTCCAGATCACCGCAACCTGGCCGGTTCGTGCTTCGCAAAAATGGCGCATGGTGGCTATGGGCACGAACGCGTTGGCATCCTACATCGTCCTTGCCTGTCGCCCCCGTCCGGCCGACGCCCCGCAATGCAGCCGCCGCGAATTCCTGAACGAAATGAAGAAGGAGCTCCCGACCGCGCTCAAACACCTCCAGCAGGGCAATATCGCTCCGGTGGACCTGGCCCAGGCCGCCATCGGCCCCGGCATGGCCGTGTTCTCGCGCTACGCGAAGGTCGTGGAATCGAGCGGCAACGCCATGACCGTGCGCACCGCTCTGGCCCTGATCAATCAGACCCTCGACGAGGTGCTGGCCGAACAGGAGGCGGAGTTCGACGCCGACACCCGCTGGGCCCTGGCCTGGTTCGATCAGCACGGCATGGAGGAAGGCGAGTTCGGGGTGGCTGAAACCCTTTCCCGGGCCAAAAACACCGCAATCAACGGGCTTGAACAGGCGGGCATCGTCGCGGCACGGAGCGGCAAGGTCCGTCTGCTCAATCGGGATGAGCTGCCTGAGGACTGGGACCCGGCATCGGACAAGCGGTTGACCGTTTGGGAGGCGACCCAGCATCTCATTCGCACGCTCGACCGGCACGGCGAAAGCGGGGCGGCTGACCTTCTTCGCAAGCTCGGCGGCACGGTCGGTGAGATGGCGCGCGAACTGTCATACCGCCTTCACAAGGTCTGCGACAAAAAGGGCTGGTCGAGCGAGGCACTGGCCTACAACAGCCTCGTCCTGGCCTGGCCGGAGCTGACTCGGTTGGCCCAGGCGGTGCAACGTCCTGAACAGCAGGAAATGTTCCAGAAGAGGTGAACCATGCAAATAGAAAGTATGGAAATCCGGAACTATCGTTTGTTTCGGCTGGCGGAACTGAAGGACCTTCCTCGTCTTTGCATTGTGGTCGGCGCCAATGGCTCGGGCAAATCAACTCTTTTCGATGTGTTCAGTTTCTTGAAAGATGCATTGGCGCAGAACGTGGTGTCAGCGGTTACACGCAGGGGTGGCTTCAGGGAACTGGTCAGCCGCGGAGAAACAGGCCCGATCGGAATCATGGTGAAATTTCGCGAAAGCGGCGGACGGTTGGCAACGTACCAATTGGAAATCGGAGAGGATGCGGGGCGGCCGGTTGTGGTTCGGGAAATACTGAAGTTCAGACGCGGACAATACGGTCAGCCCTGGCATTTTGTGGATTTTTCCCGGGGAAAAGGCTCGGCCATCACCAATGAGGCGGCCTATGGACAGGAAGGTGTGGAAGCAGAACGTAAAGAGTATGTGCTGGATGATCCAGGCGTCCTGGCCATAAAGGGGCTCGGCCAATTCAAGGAATTCCGGGTCGTGGCCGAATTTCGAAGCCTGATCGAGAACTGGCACATTTCCGATTTCCATATCCGTGATGCCAGACCCAGCGCCGAGGCCGGTTATGCGGAACACCTTTCAACCCGCGGAGACAACATTGCCCAGGTGGCCCAGTACCTGTATGAGAACCGCCCGGATTGTTTTGAAAAGGTGCTTCAGGCAATGAAAGAGCGCGTGCCCGGCGTGAGCAAGGTCGAGGCAAAGCCGACGGAAGACGGCCGTCTGGTGCTGCGGTTTCAGGACGGCAGTTTCAAGGATCCCTTTATCGCCCGATATGTTTCTGACGGTACGATCAAAATGTTTGCCTACCTGATCCTACTGTATGACCCGAAACCACATCCGCTGCTGGCGGTTGAGGAGCCGGAAAATCAGTTATATCCGGAGCTGCTCTACGAACTGATCGAAGAATTCCGGGACTACGCCCGCAGGGGCGGGCAGGTGTTTGTTTCCACCCACTCCCCTGACTTCATCAATGGGGCACAATTGGAAGAAATCTACTGGCTGGCGAAAAAGGATGGATTCAGCGAAGTGCGGCGTGCGGCCGAACATGAACTGTTGCGAAACCTGGTTGCCGAAGGTGATTTGCCCGGAGCGCTTTGGAAGCAAGGGCTGTTCGAAGGGGCGGGGCTGAAATGAAACGTATCGTGTTTCTTCTCGAAGAACGGTCAATGAAGACCCTGCTGGACGGCCTTCTGCCAAGATTGTTGCCCGACATCAATTTTCTGTGCATACCGCATGAAGGAAAACAGGATCTGGAAAAAAGTATTCCCCGCAAACTTCGCGCCTGGAAAGAGCCAGGTGTGCGTTTTGTCATTGTTCGGGACAATGATGGCGGCGACTGCTTTGCACTGAAGCAAAGACTCATTGAACTTTGTCATACTTCCGGATGTCAAAATGCTCTTGTTCGAATTGCCTGTCAGGAGCTTGAGGCATGGTATTTTGGAGAACCTGATGCGATGGCCCGGGCGTTCGGGAATGCCCGTCTGCAAGAAATCAGTCATAAATCTCGTTATCGTGATCCAGACAGCATTCGTCAACCCTCCAGGGAAATCGTGAGACTGATTCCCGAATTTCAAAAAATATCAGGGGCACGAAAAATGGCCGCCTGCCTCAGCCGCGACGGCAACCGCTCCTGCAGTTTTCAGATCATGATGGAGGGCATCGAGCGGATATTTCGAGAAGAGGACGAGGTGAAACATGGCTAAAACCAATCACGGCAGGGTGGGAGACGCGCTTGAGCTGCTCAACAGGGGGCTGCGCCCCTTTGTAGAGCGGGAACTGCAAGCCGTGCACGGAGATCAGTGGCAGGAGATGGTGGCGCAGACGCTCCGCGAAGACCGCGGGGCCGTGAAGGCCACCAGGAAGGGCGAGCTCAACTGGGATACCCACAACCTGCTCACGGTCATGTGGGACCAGTGGAACGCGGTCTTCCGTAACACCCTTGGTCATACCGAACGATCCCTGGTCAGCGAACTGCGTGACGTGCGCAACCGCTGGGCGCACCAGACGCCCTTCAGCAGCGACGATGCCTATCGGGCGCTGGACAGCATCGGCCGCCTGCTTACCGCCATCTCGGCCCCCGAGGCAAAGGAACTGGAAGAGCAGAAGATGGAGCTGTTGCGCGTGCGATTCGACGAGCAGCGCCGGGGCGAGATGCGCAAACACGCCGTAGCCCCCACCGAGGGCAACCCGCTAAGCGGCCTCAAGCCATGGCGCGAAGTTGTCACCCCGCACCGGGACGTGGCCAGCGGCAAGTACCAGCAGGCGGAGTTTGCGGCCGATCTGTGGCAGGTGTACCTGGGCGAGGCGGCATCCGAGTACCAGGACCCCACCGAGTTCTTCCGGCGCACCTTCATCACCGAGGGACTGCAGAAGCTCCTCAGCAACGGCGTTCGCCGGATCGGCGGGCAGGGCGGCGACCCGGTGGTCGAGTTGCAGACGAACTTCGGCGGCGGCAAAACCCACAGCATGCTGGCGCTTTACCATCTCTTCTCCGCCACCCCCTCGACCGAACTTCCCGGCACCGAGCAGGTCCTGAAGGAAGCCGGATGCGAGGTGGCATCGAAGGTGAATCGCGCCATCGTCGTCGGCACCAAGGTGTCGCCCGGCAACCCGAGCACGAAGGACGACGGGACCGTCGTCCGCACGATCTGGGGCGAGATCGCTTGGCAACTGGGCGGCAAGACCGGTTACGGGATGATCCGCGCCGACGACGAGAAGGCCACCAACCCCGGCGACAAGATGAAGGAGCTGTTCAACAGGTTCTCGCCCTGCCTTGTCCTGATCGACGAGTGGGTAGCCTACGCGCGGCAGCTTCACGAAGGCAGTGTGCTTCCCGCCGGCACCTTCGACACCCAGTTCACGTTTGCCCAGGCGCTCAGCGAGGCGGCCAAGGCGGCCAGGAACACCTTGCTGGTGGTCAGTATTCCAGCATCCGATAACGAGATCGGCGGCGAATGGGGCCAGCGGGCGCTTTCCCGGCTCAAGAACGCCATCGGCCGCGTGGAATCGAGCTGGCGTCCGGCCAGCCCGGACGAGGGGTTCGAGATCGTACGTCGTCGGCTATTTGAGCCACTGCACGAGAAGCAAGCCTTCGTGGCGCGCGATGCCGTGGCGCGAGCCTTTGTGGAGATGTACGGAACGCAGCACAGCGAATTTCCATCCGAGTGTCGAGAAGCCGAGTACGAACGTCGCATCAAGCTGGCCTACCCGATCCACCCGGAACTCTTCGACCGGCTCTACAACGACTGGTCCACACTCGACAAATTTCAACGCACGCGCGGCGTGCTGCGCCTGATGGCGGCGGTGATCCATTCCCTGTGGGAAAGACAGGACGGCAACCTGCTGATCATGCCCGCCACCATCCCCATTGACGACCCGGCGGTGCAGTTCGAGCTGACCCGCTACCTTGACGACCAGTGGACCCCTGTCATCGCCAAGGATGTGGACGGGGAGCATTCCCTGCCGCTCAGGCTCGACCGGGAGGCGCCGAACCTGGGCCGCTACTCCGCCTGCCGCCGCGTGGCGCGCACCATCTACGTTGGATCGGCCCCGACCCAACGGGCCGCCAACCGGGGTATCGACGACCGCCAGGTGAAGCTGGGATGCGTTCAGCCCGGCGAAACCGTGGCTACCTTCGGCGACGCCATCCGCCGGCTTACGGACCGGGCAACCTATTTGTATGTGGACGGCAACCGCTATTGGTACTCGACCCAGCCCACGGTCACACGTCTTGCGGAGGACCGTGCGAACCAGCTCCACGAGCACGATGTCATGGACGAGATCGTGCGCCGGCTGAGGGATGAGGCGCGCAGCCGTGGCGATTTCCACCGCGTGCATGCCTGTGTGAGCGGCAGCGATATCCCGGACGAGCACGAGGCGCGGCTGGTGGTCCTCGGTCCGGAGTATCCGCACAGCAAAGGCCAGGCGGACAGCGCCTCGCGAAAGGAGGCGCAGGCAATCTTGGACAGTCGCGGCAGCAGCCCCCGGTCATACAAGAACACCCTGGTGTTCCTGGCGGGCGATGCGAGTCGGCTCAAGGACTTGGAGACCGCCGTCCGCCATTTCCTCGCCTGGAAATCAATATGGGACGAGCGGGAGCAGCTCAATCTTGATCCGTTCCAATCCAAACAGGCAGACACGAAACGCAAAAACGCCGACGATACGGTGAACGTCCGCATTCCCGAGGCCTATCAGTGGTTGCTCGTTCCGAACCAGCCAGACCCAAAGGGATCGCCCGAGTGGACGGAAACTCGCTTGCAAGGGTCAGACTCGCTGGCGCTTCGCGCTTCCAAAAAGCTCAAGAGTGAGGAGATGCTCCTCGTCCAGATGGGCGGAGTGCGGCTGCGCCTTGAACTGGACCGGGTACCCCTCTGGCGCGGGAATGACGTGCCGGTGAAGCAGCTTGTCGAAGATTTCGCAACGTACCTGTACCTTCCCCGTCTTCGCGACTCGGACGTACTGATCGCCGCCATCCGGGAAGGGATCACGCTGCTGACCTGGCAGTCCGAGACGTTTGCCTACGCGCAGTCCAAGGACGCCGACGGCCGCTATTTAGGCCTCGTGGGCGGCGGGGCTGCCCCTGTTCAGAGTGAGGGCGGATCGCTTGTGGTGAAGCCCGACGTGGCGGCCGAACAGCAGCGCCGGGATGCTGAAGCGGCGAAAGCAAAGGCCGGAAACGGTATAGCGACGCTCGCGGAAGCCGGACATACCTGGGTACAGGGTCAAGCGACAGAGACGGGAACAACGCGTGGAGCAAACACAGGCACACCGCTGCCACCCGCCCCCACGTATCGACGTTTCCACGGATCGGTGCGACTCGATTCACTCCGGGTCGGACGGGACGCCAGCCGAATCGCCGACGAGGTCATCCAACACCTGTCGAAGTATATCGGGGCCAACGTCGAGGTGACCCTGGAAATCCGGGCAGAAATGCCCGACGGGGCCACCGAGAAGACCATCCGCGATGTCACCGAAAACTGCCGCACCCTGCGCTTCGACTCTTTTGGATTCGAAGAGGAGTAACGGCATACTCAATGAAGTAGGGAGATTCTGATGGCTGATCCACGAAGAACCGCAGACAAGATGCTATGGTCGGGGCGGATCGTCGCCGTCCAGCCCCGTATCCGGCTCACGCGCTCTTTCGATGAGCGGTCCCACAGCTACCTGGGATACGTGCTTCACATCGACGGGACTTGCGGCGGAGAGGCCGGGGAGTTCCTGATTGCGGTTAGCGAAGCTGCGCACGTGAGGCACCGGTTTCAGACGGGCATGGAGCTCACCGGCCTCTCTGTGCCGGTCGAAGACCCGCGCAAGGAGACGGCGGCGCTCTACAAGACCAGCGGGCTCAAGGTCATCAAGAATACCGGTGGTGAAACGCCGGCCGGGCCGCCTTTTCGTGGCATGCCGCCTGATCTGGATACCTATCGGAGCCGGGGACATCGTCGTTTGGACGCCCGGACCTACGATACCAAATGCACGACCTGCATTTGGGGCTGCCGGATGCCGGTGGAAATGATCATCGACCAGTGGAACCCGTCAAAGAAACAGTATCGGTTCGAAACCTTCTGTTACGGACCGAAGAGCTGCCCCTTTTACCGGCCCGGGCCTGCGCGCAAGGTTCCGGGGCGCAAAGGCATGTCTTACACCGAGGAGGATTGGGTCGACGAAGACGCCACCGCCCACCGGGGTCCGGATGATTGAGGATTGAGGAACTTGCGACAAACTCTCGACTCGACGTGCGACATCTGCATTGGGCAGAGTAATTGGGAAATCGAAATCAACGCCGCTTCCGGTCCGCCGGAGGCTACATTCTCCTTGATAACTCGTTGATATTGAAGGTTTTCGGTTAACGGCGGGAGAAAGAGAACGGTTATGAAGAGGGTTGCACAAGGGGAGCCAAAATTCAATCCGCTGATTTCAGCGGTTCTTGTTTAACGCAAGACCCCTAGGGTTGATCCCCTCGGGGTCTTGACGTTTCAGGCGTGCCCACGCCGACTTACGCCTGGGCGCACATTCTCTCCGATTCTCAGTTCGGTGGATCTTACTGGTCCCGGAAGTCTTGACTCGGTTACAATCGGTCAAATACGCGAAATAACCGGACAAACCGCTTGACATTGGACATCGCCTCGCTTACGCTGCCCACGCCACTGCTCAAATCGCCGCTGTACATCTTCAAAACTGGGTCGGACGCTCGCTCCAAAATCGTTCTCCATTGGTCATCCTCCTTCTCGGTTGATGACCAACCATACCCGCCGCCCCAAATT
>Ga0208196_1003424_pt1 | contig 13384 bp, 9 predicted proteins | sample AD_JPNNA7_MetaG_FD_184443 | JGI IMG/M metagenome (GOLD analysis project Ga0208196, IMG submission 184443) | Active sludge microbial communities of municipal wastewater-treating anaerobic digesters from Japan - AD_JPNNA7_MetaG (SPAdes) (version 2) | ecosystem: Engineered > Bioreactor > Anaerobic >...
GGCGCCTTACGGCCCGCCGCGGCAGTATCGCGTGGTGCCCGAATTCCCCTTGCCCTCGGCGGCGACGTTGTCCATCCCCCAGGAGCTCAACACCGTCCTGGCGTGGGGCGTCGCGTTGGGACAGGCGCTCACGTACCTGCACCGGCATCAAGTCACGCTGCAGACGATCAGCCCCGCTCACATCGTCTTCGATGGTACGACGCCGCTGTGGACGAATTTGAACCGCGCCTACGTGATCCCGCCGGCGCAGCGGACGACGGGCGAGGCGCTCAATGAACTGCTCGCGCACGATATTCAGGGCCTGGCTTCCGTGCTGTTGTACTTGATGACGGGACAGACGCAGCTCAGCACGGACATGCCCTTTTCGCCCCGGCTCAAGACGTTGCTCTATCAGGCCCTCAACACGCCGCAAATGTTCATAGCGGAGACGTTCACGGCGGAGCTGGAAGCCTGCCTGGACGAGCTGCGCCATCCGACCAGCGCGATGCTGGTGGCCGGGCGGCGATCGGACGTCGGGCGCGTGCGGTCGTTGAATGAAGACAGCCTGTTGACTGTGGAATTCACCTCGGTGTTCAAATCGGTGTGTGAGCCGGTAGGACTGTACGTCGTCGCGGACGGCATGGGGGGGCATGAGGCGGGCGACGTGGCCAGCAAACTGACGGCGCACGTGCTGGCGCAGCGGGTCACCGCCGAGCTGCTGCCCTTGCTGGTGGCGGGAAAGCCCCTTCCTGATGGGCGCGCCTGGCTCACGGCTGCCGTGCAGGCTGCCAATCAAGCGGTGTATGAGCAGCGGATTGCCGCCGGCAATGACATGGGCAACACGCTGACGATGGCTTTCGTCCGCGGCGGGCGAGCGCTGATCGCCAACATCGGCGACAGCCGGTGTTATTACCTGGATGCGGAGGGCATTCGTCAGGTGACGGTGGATCACTCGCTGGTCGAGCGCCTGGTCGCCACCGGGCAGATCACCCGTGCGGAAGCGGCGCAGCATCCGCAGCGCAACGTCATCTACCGCGTGATCGGAGATCATCCTCGAACGGAAGTGGATCTTTTCGAACAGCTGCTCGACCCCGGCTCGGCGTTGTTGCTGTGTTCCGATGGCTTGAGCGGCATGGTCTCCAACGAGGACATTTGGAAGATCTGGCATACCTCCGGTTCACCTCAAGAAGCGTGCGATCGGCTGGTGCGGGCAGCCAATGAGGCGGGCGGGGAGGACAACGTGACGGTGATTGTTGTGCAGATGCTGGCGTAAGCCGCGTGGAAACGTGTGCAGGGGCGAAGGTGTCCACGTGCGAACGTGAGTGACTCGCTGACTCGCGAGTGGTGAGCGGTGAGCAGCGACTGTGACGGCTCTCTACTCACTGCTCTCTATTTTCCGAGAAGTTGACATGTTCCTGCGGCACATCACCGTGGATGAAAATGTAATGTGCGGTAATTGTTCAGCCTGGTGTCAGGTAGCTCGATGGCAATGGATGAACCTTTGTGAGCTGTAGCTTTTGCCCCTCCCCTTGCCCCCTCCCCAACAGCGCCTGCGCCGTTGGGGAGGGGGAGAAAAAATAAGGGGGTTTTGCAGGTGGGCGTAGCCCGCCTGCAAAACCCCACAAAAAAAAGTTCCCCTTCCCCCCGCGCCTGGCGCGGGGGGAAGGGGCCAGGGGATAGGGGGCAAGAGTTGATTCTCAATCTTCAGCAGTCGCCAGGGAATCTTGTGTTTTTTAGTCAGTGGCTGAACAGTTACCGTGTGAGTTGTGAGCTGGGAGTCGTGATCGAAGGCTGCGACAGCTCTCAACTCACGGCTCACTGATCTCTATTTTTCGAGAAGAGGGGGTATCATGAAGCAGCTACGTCCCATCATCATTGCGGGGTTCTGCCTGATTCTGACGTTGACGCTGGTGTGGGAGGCTGGCGCGCAAGGCCAGGCGCCCGTGCTGCGTATTTTGGGCGAGCCGTCGCCAGGCCCCGAATCCGAGATGTTGGTCTCGGTTTTGGATCCCAACACGGGGCGCAGCCTCCCCGACCTCACGGCGGACAATTTTGCGGTGCAGCTCTCCGGGGAACCACTGCCGCTCACCGGCGTCACCGCAGAGACGACCGGCCTGGCGGTGGTATTGGTGATGGATCGGGGCGGCATCGCGCGCAAGAACGACCCCCGAATGGGGCAGGCGGTGGATCTGGCCAGCGCGCTGCTCGATCGTCTGGCGGTGGACGGTTCACCCACCGCGGACATGGTCGCGCTGATCGGCATCCGTGGGCGTGACGCCGGCGGCCTGACGCCGTTGGTCCCCTTCACCGACCGGGATCCCAATGCGATCCGCAATGAGTTCGATGGCTTGCGGACGGAGACGGTCCCGGAAGTCACGCCGCTGTATGATGGCATTGATCGCGCCATCGAATGGCTCACCCAAAACCCCAGTGCCCCGGTCCAGGCGCAGCTCAACAGCCGCCGGGCGGTCATCGTTGTGTTCTCCGACGGGATTGATCGGCAGTTCAGCAGCGAGGCGTATGAAACCGTCATCATCAACAAATGCCAGCAAGCGGGCATTTTGCTGTACGCGGTGCGGATGGTCAGGGGGGAGACGGAGGCCGACAACCTGCAGGCGATGGCGACGCAGACGAACGGGCGCTACATCACTCACGATCCGGCCAACATGGAGGCCACGCTGAGCCTGTTCGATGATCTCGCGACGCTCCGCGGCGCGTACCGGCTGCGTTTCCCTGTCTTCAAGCCCCAGGGGGACTACAAGGTGCGGGTGCAGGTGCAGGGGACGCCCATCGGCGATGCCTTTGCTGATACGATGGTGACGTCGAAGCTGCGCACGCCGCGGCTCAACCTCATCGTGCCGCCGGAGACCTCGATCACTGTTCCTTACTCCAAGACGCTGGGCGCTTTCGCCGCGCGCGTGATCCCGCTGAGTGTGGAGGTGCAGTTCCCCGATGCGGTGACACGCGATCCGACGACGGTCTCCTACTACGCCAACGGCGCTTTGATCGGCACTTCCGACAGCGCGCCGACCTATCCCTTGGAGTGGCCCGTCAGCGCGTGGGTGACCCCCACCCGTGCGGTGCAGACGCACGATTTTACCTTGCTGGCGCGCGCGACCGATCCCTACCTTGAGACGGAAATGGCGAGCCAGGCGGTGAACGTGCGCGTGACGTGGGAAGCTCAAGAGGTCACCGCCGCCGAAGAGACTAAGGAGACGGTCAAACAGAACTGGTGGCTTATCCTGGGGTTGGGGGTGCTGACGGTGGGGCTCGTGGTGTTGCTGGTCCTGCTGATCAGGACCCGGGGCGAAGTTGCGCGCAAAGTCGTCGCTCCGGCAGCGGGCGCCATCAGCAAGATGACGCAGCGGATGAGCGCGGTAGGGCCTGCCTACGGCAAGCTGGTCGTGGTGCACGGCTCGACGGTGGGGCAGGAATATCGGCTCGCGTCGCCCGTCGTCAAGGTAGGCCGTGATGCGCAGCATTGCGACTTCCCGCTTTTCGATCAATTCGTCTCCAATCCGCATTTCTCCATCCGCATGGAGCAGAACCAATACTTCATCGTGGATGAGGGCAGCACGAATGGGACGTTCGTCAATGGCGTGCAGCTGCGCCCCTCACAGGCGACGCCGTTGCAGCCGGATTCTATTATCAAGGTGGGGAACACGCAGCTGCAATTCAAACGCCTGGGCGGCGAGACGCGGCGGATGAGCGCGGAAGAGCAGCCGCTTGTGGGGTCGGTGCCCGCGACGCCGGCAGCGGGGGCGCCGCCATATGGCCCGACGGTCGCCGCTGGGGAAGGCAGCATACCGGGCGCGCCGCCATATGGCCCGACGGTCTCTGCTGGTGATCTGCCCCAAGCTGGCGGCATACCGGGGGCGCCTTCCGGCTACGGGCCGACGGTGCTGGCGGATGATGTGCCGCCGCCCGATCCTTCCTCGAATCCCTGGAAGCCGGGAGAGTAGGACGTTCGAAGGAGACGTCATGAGCTGGCGCACATCATCCAAAAATGAAAATGGTGGCCTGGGCGCAGTCTGAAGTTTGCGTTACATTTGCCACGCAAGTGATTTTTCTCGCTTTTTCGCTGGTTCGCTGATTCGCTGACTGCTGACTCGCTGACCTCTATTTTCGAAGGAAGGGGATGACGACGATGTTGGCTGAGACGCCGGCGGGGGAGTATTTGGGGCGGACGAAGCCACCGCTGTTGACCCTGGAGATCGGGGGGGCAACCGATGTGGGCCGCGAGCGCGTTGTCAACGAGGACGCGATTTACCCCGACGCCGTGTCCGGCAAACGCTTCTACACCCCCTCGCCTGACGAGCTGGCCCGCAAAGGGCAGCTGCTGCTCGTGGCGGATGGCATCGGCGGCGAGCAATTCGGGAGCGTGGCAAGCCAGTGGGCCATTTATCTCATCGCCGAGCGCTATTACACGCTGCCCGGCGCGGATCTCATCCTGGACTTGCGCGAGGCGATCGAGTACGCCAACGCTGCGTTGTACCGCTATTTGCAGAGCGCGGGAGCCACGCAGGCCGGCAGCACCCTGGCCGCAGCGGTGATCCATGGGGGGATGCTGTACCTGGCGAACGTCGGCGACAGCCGGGTCTATCTGCTGCGCCAGGGGGCGCTGTATCAGCAGACCCGCGATCACACGCTGGCGCAACAGAAAGCGGATCAGGGGGTCATTCCGCAATCCGAGACAGCGATTGATCCCGACGCCGGCGTGCTCACCCGCGCCCTGGGAGCTGCTCCTGCGGTGACGGTGGACATCTTCCGCCCGCTGCCGCTCGCCCCCGGCGATATGGTGGTGTTGTGCTCCGATGGCCTGTATGAACTGATCCCCGAAGCTGAAATCGCACGGGTCGCGCTCAGTGCGGCGCCGCGCCGCGCCGTCGAACGGTTGATCGAGGACGCCAATGAACGCGGCGGCTACGACAACATCTCCCTCATCCTCGTGCGGGTGAGTGGCAGCGCTGCCGCCCGGGCGGACTGGCTGGCGCCGCTCAAGACGGATCTGGCGCAGCTGCCGCCCTCACAGCGGCGGATGCTGTGGATCGCGCTGGCGGTGATCGCCCTGGTCATTTTCGTGGCCGCGCTGATGTGGGGTTGGTGTCTCTATGCGCCGGCAGCTCCTGCGACCTCCGGGATGGCGGTCTTGCTGGCGTTATGCCGGGTATTGAGGAGGTGTGGATGGCTGATGAAATCGCCTTGACGGTACAGACCAACAAGACGGCGTTCCCGCTTACGGAAGGGCCGCAGTTAGCCTATGTGCTCCTCACCGCGCAGCCTGCTGACGCGCTGGCGGCGGTGCAGATGCCGCTCAACTTCAGCCTGGTGCTGGATCATAGCGGCTCGATGAGCGGCGCGAAGATCGAAAACCTCAAAGCGGCGGCGTGTCTGGCCGTGGATGAGATGACGCCGCAAGACCGGCTCGCGGTGGTGATCTTCGATGACACCGTGCAGGTCGTGGTGCCCGCTCAGCCGGTTGCCGACCCGGCGGCCATCAAGGCCCGCATTGACAAAATCCGTGCGGGGGGCGGGACGAAGATTTCGCAGGGGATGCGCGCTGGAGTGGAGGAGCTCGCTCGCGGCGTGCGAGCGGATCGCGTGAGCCGGATGTTGTTGCTCACCGATGGGGAGACCTATGGCGATGAGGATGAGTGCCGGCAGCTGGCAGCGGCGGCGGGACGCCAGGGTATCGCCATCACCGCGTTGGGACTCGGCGAGGGCTGGAATGAGGCCTTGCTCGACGCGCTCGCGCAGGCCAGCGGCGGCGTCTCCGATTTTATTCCGGAGAGGCAGCCGGAGACGGTGCTGAAGACGTTCCGGGAGCAGGTGCGCGGCGCTCAACGCACCGTAGTGCAGAATGCCCTGTTATTGTTGCGGCTGGCGCAAGGGGTGACGCCGCGCGCCGTGTGGCGTGTGCTCCCCATGATCAGCCTGCTGGGGCAATGTGCCCTGTCTGAACGCGACGTACAGGTAACGCTGGGCGATCTCGAACGCGGACAGGGGCAGAGCGTGCTCGTTGAATTGCTGATTCCGCCAGTGCCTGCTGGCGCCTATCGGCTGGCGCAGGCGGAGATCGCCTACGACGTGGCGGCGCTGGGAGTGCGCAACGAGAAGGTCCGCGCGGACGTGGTGCTGACATTTTCCGCCGATCCGGCGCAGACCGCTGCCAGCGATGCGACGGTGTTGAACATCGTGGAGAAGGTCACGGCGCACAAGCTGCAGACGCAGGCGTTGGACGAGGCTGCCGCGGGCAACGTCGCCGGGGCCACGCGGAAACTGCGGGCTGCGGCGACCCGTCTCCTGGACCTGGGGGAGCCGGAGCTGGCGGCTGTAGCCCGCGAGGAAGCGGAGCGCCTGGAACAAGGGCAGGGGCTTTCGACGCCGGGGACCAAGAAGCTGCGCTACGAAACGCGCAAGTTGACGCGGAAGCTGGATGGTGAGAGCTAGAAGCTGGATGCTGGTTGCTGGTTGCTGGATGCTGGAAACTGGATACTGGATGTTGGATACCACACCCATCACCCATTACCCATTACCCATCACCCATTACCCATTACTGATAGAGGAGGGACGCTATGGTCATTTGTTCTACTTGCGGGTCGCGGCAGCCGGATGGAGCTGCCTTCTGCGATGAGTGCGGCGCGGCTTTGAGCGCCCCGCCGGTCGCCGGCGGCGCTGCGCAGGGAATTCCTACCGTGATGGCGTCACTGTGCCCGGTCTGCGGGGCGCAGGTTGCGCCGGGAGAGCAATTTTGCAACAGCTGTGGCGCTTCCCTGGGAAGCGGCAGTGCACCCGCTGTGCCGATGGCCGCCGCGCCGCCACCGGGCGCGCAGGTCTGTGCGAATTGCGGCGCGGCGCTGGAACCCGATAGCGCTTTCTGCGACATGTGCGGGGCGCCGGTGCAGAAGGCTGCGCCGGGATTCGCTTCGGCAGCGCCGGCAATGCCGTCCGCATACGCGCCGCCGGCAGCGCCGGCAATGCCGCCCGCATACGCGCCGCCGGCAGCGTCGGCGGACTATGGGCCCGCCATGGCCGCCGTACGGCCTGGACCGGCCTCTTACCCCTCGCCGGTGCCGGCCTCGCAGGGATTCCCTCAGCCGACGCCGCAGCCTTCGGCCTACGCGCCGCCTCCTCTCGCGCCCCGCGGCCGTTTGGTCGTCGTCGGCTCGAATGTCGCGTTGCCCTTTCCGCCAGGGAAGACGGAAATCATCATCGGGCGTGAGGATCCGGTCAGCGGCGTTTTCCCCGACATTGATCTGACCGATCACGGCGGCGACGAGGGCGGCGTCTCGCGTCAGCACGCGCGGATTTTGATCCAGGGCGAGAATTTTTTCATCGAAGATCTCAACAGCACGAATTTCACCTTCCTCAATCAGCAGAAGTTGCCGCCGCGCCAGCCGCAGGCGCTCAACAGCGGGGATGAAGTTCGTCTGGGGCGGGTCAAGCTGCTCTTTCAGGCTTGAAGGAGACGCCATGTGCTGGTGCACATCATCCAAAAATGAAAATGTGCGGTCATTGTTCAACCTGGCGTCAGGTAGCTCAACGGCGATGGATGAACCTTTGCAAGCTGTAGCTTTTGCCCCTCCCCCGGCCCCCTCCCCAACGGCGCAGGCGCCGTTGGGGAGAGGGAGAAGAAATAAGGGGGTTTTGCAGGCGGGCGTAGCCCGCCTGCAAAACCCAACAAAAAAAAAGTGCCCCTTCCCCCGCGCTGCGCGGGGGGAAGGGGCCAGGGGATAGGGGGCAAAAATTGATTCTCAATCTTCAGCAATCACCAGGAAATATTGCGTTTTTTAGTCAATGGCTGAACAGTTACCCTGTGAGCCATAACCCGTGAGCAGCGACGGCGACGGCTCACCGGTTCGACACGAGCCAACCGCGCTGAAGCGCACTGTTTAGGGACGTATCAGCCCTGGGGAACCAGGAATTTCAATTTCTGATTCGTGAAATTCGTGTTCATTCGGGGCCATTTTCGAAGGAGATGACCTGTTCCTGCCGTACACTGCCGATGATGAAAATGTGAGCTGTGAGTCGTGAGCAGAGGCTGCGACGACTCTCTTCTCACGGCTCACTGATCTCTATTTTGGAGGAGACATTTATGGTTCTGAAACCCGCTGACCTGTTACAAGGACGGTATCGTGTTGAACTCCCCTTGGGGCAAGGGGGCATGGGAGCGATCTATCGCGCTGTGGATACGCGCCTGAATGTGCTGGTCGCCATCAAGGAGATGTTTCCCCAGCCCGATCTCGATGCGGCACTGCTGGCGGAATTGCGGCAGCAATTTCAGCAAGAGGCGCTGGTGCTGGCCCGGCTGCAACATCCCAACCTGGTACGGGTGACCGATTTCTTCGAGGAAGGCGGCAACGCCTACCTGGTAATGGATTTTATGAGTGGGCACAGCCTGGCGCAGTACATCGAAAGCTGGGGGGCAATCCCCGAAGCGCAGGTGCTGGCGTGGGCGGCGGAGCTGCTGGATGCGCTGGCTTATTGTCACAGCCGGGGCATCATCCATCGTGATGTAAAGCCGCAGAATGTCATCATCCGCCCCGAAGGCCAGGCCGTGCTGGTGGATTTTGGCCTCGTGAAGCTGTGGAATCCGGCGGATCCCGGCACAAAGACGATCATGCGCGGGATGGGGACGCCGGAGTACTCGCCGCCGGAGCAATATGACGCGGGCATCGGGCACACGGACGCGCGGAGCGACATCTACAGCCTCGGCGCGACGTTGTATCACGCGCTCACCGGTCAGGCGCCGCCGACGGCAACGTTGCGGATGGCAGATCCCGAGCAGTTTATGCGCGCGTGGGGGCAGGTGAAGGGCGTCAGTTCACGGACGCAGGCGGCGATTTTCCGGGCGTTGGAGCTCTCGCGCACGCAGCGCTGGCAGAGCGCCGTGGAGATGGCTGCTGGATTGGGCGTTTCCGTGCGTTCCTGGGCTTCGCAGCCTGCCACGGGGCCGCGCCCTTCTGGCAAAGAGCCGACCGGCACGGTGCAGATGGGGCAGCCGCCTGTGACGGGGCCTGGAACGGGCGCCAGCGTCCCCCCTGCCGGTCCGACAGCGCCGCCAGTTCTGCCGCCGGCGGAGAGGCCTGTTTCTCAGCCCCGGACGCGGGGTTTCCCCACATGGATCTGGGCCCTGGCGGCAGCGTTTCTTGTGGTGCTGCTGGCCGGGGGAGCGGTCCGAGCGGGGCGTTTGGGCCTCTTTGGGGCGGGCGAGGAGACGCCGACCGCGACGCTTGTGGTCCCGGCCTCGCCGACGGCCACGGCGACGGTGCGTCCCACCGCCACAGCTACGGCGACTCCCACGGCGACGCCGACGGCCACTTCCACCCCTGCCCCAACGGTGACAGAGGCGCCCCTTCCCCCGCCGGAATTGACCGGCCCAGCGGACAATCAGGCCTTCTATCCCACGTCTTCCATCGAATTGACCTGGCGCTGGGGGCGGCGGCTGGCTTTCGATCAGCGTTTTGTGGTCAGCGTGAAGAATGCTGCGGGTCAGGAGGTGCTCCGTCAGCAGCTCACCGATCCCGATGCGGCGCTGAAGTTTAGTTTTACCGCCGCGGAGCAGAACCTGGCGATGGGGACGTACAGCTGGCTCGTGACGCTGGAGAGGCAGGTGGGTGGACGATGGCAGGTCGCGACGGAGAGCCCTTCGCGCACCTTCCGGGTGGTCGAACGTCCTGCCGCCACGGTAACGCCGCGTCCCACTGCTGTACCGACCACGCCGCCGCCGACACAGCAACCGACCGCGGAACCGACACAGCCGCCCACACAGCCGCCGCCGGAGCCGACGCAACCGCCGACCGCGCCACCGACGCAACCACCAACTGAGCCGCCCACGCCACCGCCGACCGAGCCGCCGACCCCGGAGCCGACCGCGCCGCCGACTCTTCCGCCGCCACTTTGAACGGGGACAAAAAGTAGCGTTTAGAATTCGCGTACGTTGGTACGGGAAAGGACTCGAGATGACTGGGAAGAAGCGCTACCGATGGATGGTGTTGCTCTTGCTGCTTGCCGGCTGTACGTCCGGGGGGACGCCGGCGCTGCCGGAGATTCCCACCTCGACGCCGACCGCGCCGCCGACGGCGACGCTTCCTCCCTCGCCGACGCCAACGGTGCTGATCATCCGACCGACGTCCACGCCCAAAGCGACCTCAACGCCAACGCCGACGAGCTCCCCCCGTCCTACAGCGACGCCGTCCATTGAGCAGCTGCGCGCCCGGTACCCTGAGATTGCGTTGCTGCTCGACAACCCTGAAGTGCAGTTGGTCTACAAGGATCTGCTCGTGATCTATCAGCAGGGAGGGCAGCAGAGCGTCGTGACCTATGCCCGGCAACATGGCATCCTCACCGATGCGGGAGAGGTGCGGGTGGTGCTCACGCTCGACACGGAGGACACAGGGCCGGTCGTTGCCCAGCTCCAGGAGCTGGGGGTGGAAGTGATCAGCGCCTCCGGAAGCCGCGTCGAAATCGCCGTGCCCTTCAGTCTGTTGCGGGCGCAGGCCAGCCGCCCCGGCGCGATCCTCAACCAGCTCACGCAGCTCGAACACGTCGTGGGCCTCATCCCGCCGCGATAGGACGTCACCCATCACTCATTACCCATTACAAATGTGAGTTGTGAGCTGCAAGTTGTGAACCATGACTGCGACAGCTCTTGACTCACGGCTCACGGTTCTCTATTTTCCGAGGAGACGCCAGGTGCTGGCGCACATCATCCAAGGATGAAAATGTGAGTCGTGAGCAGCGACGGCGGCGGCTCACCGGTTCGACACGAGCCAACCGCGCTGAAGCGCGGTGTTTGAGGATGTAGCAGCCCCGGGGGCCAGGAATTTCTAATCTTATTCGTGAAATTCGTGTTCATTCGGGGCCATTTTCCGAGGAGGCTGCGATGAGTCTGAATACAGGTGCTACACTCCAGGGACGTTATCGGGTCGCGCGCCTGCTGGGACAGGGCGGCATGGGGGCCGTCTACCGCGTTTGGGACCTGCGTCTGAACGCCCCTCGCGCTGTGAAGGAGTTGACGCCGCAGCCCGGCATTGACGCGGAATTGCTGGCGCAGCTCCGCCAGCAGTTTCAGCAGGAAGCGGCGGTGCTGGCCAACCTCAGCCACCCCAATCTGGTACGGGTGACCGATTTCTTCGAGGAAGGCGGCAACGTCTACCTGGTGATGGATTTCATCGAAGGGGAAAGCCTCGCCGAGCGCATCGCCAGGGAGGGCCAGCTCCCCGAAGCGCAGGTGCTCGTCTGGGCGGATCAATTGCTTGATGCGTTGGAATATTGCCATGGGCAGGGCATCATTCACCGCGACATCAAACCCCAGAACGTGATCGTGCGTCCCGACGGGCGCGTGATCCTTGTGGATTTTGGGCTGGTGAAGCTCTGGAATCCCGCTGACCCGCGCACGCGCACGGCGATCCGCTCCATGGGGACGCCGGAATACGCTCCGCCGGAGCAATACGATTCGCAGCTGGGGTTCACCGACGCGCGCAGCGACCTCTACAGCCTGGGGGCGACGCTCTATCACGCCCTGACCGGGCAATCGCCGCCTACCGCGACGATGCGGATTGTCAACCCTGCTGCCCTCGTCCCTATACGGCAGATCAATCCACGGGTGAGCCCCTCCCTCGAGGCGATCCTGTTGCGTGCCCTGGAACTCCAACCCGAGGCGCGCTTTCAGACGGCAACGGAGATGCGGCTGGCGTTACGCCAGGGTGGGATCGCGGCGCCAGCGGCGGTCATGCCTTCGGGTACGGCGGTGATGGGGGCCTATTTGCCCGTCGCGCCGCCACAACCTGCGCCTGCGGGAATGTCGCCCCGGCGGGTCTCCCCCTGGCTCATCGGCGGACTGATAGCGGCCGTGTTGGTGGTGTTGGTGTTGGCCGGACTGACGCTTGCCAATTTGCTTGGCTCGGGACGCGGAACGCCGGTGACAACGGGCGGCATCACGACAACGCCGGCGCAATCTACCGCCACGCAGGAGATCGCGGTCACCGAGCTCACCGAATCCCCCACGGAGGAGCTCGCGACCGAGGCGCCGACTGCCACGGCAACCGCAACTGCGACCGCCACTGCGACCGCCACGGCGACGCCGAAACCTACCGTGACGTCGGCTCCCACGCGGACCCCAACGCCGACGGAGACTGCTACTCCAACGGAGACTCCTACTCCTGCCTGCCCCGACGTGACCGGTCCCTTCGCCGACATCTGGCGCGCGGAACAGGCGCGGTTGGGCTGCGCCTCCAATGCCGCGCACACGACCTGGATGGCAATCGAGAACTTTGAGAAGGGCCTCATGTTCTGGCGCGAGGACCACGATCGCATCTACGCCGTGTATCAGAGTGGCAGCTGGCAGGGCTTTGCCAATGCCTGGCATGAGGGCGATCCTACGTACACGTGCGGCACAGAAACGACGCCGCCGACGCCCCTGCGCGGATTTGGCAAGGTTTGGTGCACCTACGCTTCCGTGAGCGGCGGATTGGGGGAAGCGCTGGAGCTGGAGCGCGGCTTTGATGCTCCGGTGCAGGATTTCGAGCGCGGCGTCATCCTGCGGCTAGACACGGGCGAAACTTATCTGCTGTTTGCGGATGGAAAATGGAGTAAACGCTGATGCCCTACACGAAAGTGTGTCCTCATTGCGGGGCTGAAAATGTCGAGGAGACCCCACCTCCGCCCGGCGAGCCCCGGTTTTGCATTCAGTGCGGCGCCCGATTGGAGACGACGGAAGCAGCGCCGGGTGGCGAGGCGATTCTGGGACGGGCGTTGCGGGAATTTCGGGGCACGTCGGGGAGGCCCAAGCCCCAGTCCCCTCGAGCGGTGGCCTCCCCTCGTGCGCCGCGGCGATCTCAGACGAAGATCCTGAATGAGAATCCCGCCCCTCCGGCGCCACCGCTGGCGAGCCCGCCGGGCCTGGCAGGGCCAACTGCGCCGTTGCGACCAGAATCGCCGCCTTCCGCTCTCTCGTCTGGAGGGGCGGTCACCGTGCCGGCGACTCCTCTCGTTCTTGCCGGAAGCGGGCCCGTGAAACCTTTCACCGCCGGGGCGATTTTCGCCCAACGCTACCACATCCTCACGGCGCGCGAACTGAGCTATTCGGTCTACTATGACGCCGTTGACCTGCGCTGTCCCAACGCGGCATGTCGCACCTTGCACCCTCAGGCGCCGCCCGGCGGTTTGTGTGCGCGCTGCGCGACGCCGCTCAATACGGTGTTGATTCACGAACGCCGTTCGCCGGGTGAAGGGGCTTTGCCGCCAAATGCGGCCGTGCTTGCCGTGAGCCGCACCACTCACCCCGATATTTTGCCACATCGGGACATGCTGGTTTTTCAGCAGGCGGTGTACACCGTGGTGGAGCATCCGGGACGCTGGGGCGTGTTGGTGCGCGGACGCCGTCTCCACACTTCCGGCGATG
>Ga0208196_1003443_pt1 | contig 13338 bp, 9 predicted proteins | sample AD_JPNNA7_MetaG_FD_184443 | JGI IMG/M metagenome (GOLD analysis project Ga0208196, IMG submission 184443) | Active sludge microbial communities of municipal wastewater-treating anaerobic digesters from Japan - AD_JPNNA7_MetaG (SPAdes) (version 2) | ecosystem: Engineered > Bioreactor > Anaerobic >...
GGCCGGGCTGAACTTCAGATTGATCAGGTCGCCGCCTTTCTCCCGATAGCTCAAGTTGCGCGCTCTGGCCATGGAATTAAGTGCCACGGTGGGCCCCTTCACATCCATTCCGTGGGACGCTGATATCCCTTCGGAAAGATATTCGTTCGCCTTTCTTCCATTGGGCGTTGCCCAAGTCACCTTTCCCATGGGAACATGGAATGTGATCGGTATCTGGCGCAGGAGGAAGGCTTGGTCGTGAGGCTTGGGATGCTTCTGCAGGAAGTCGAGCACGTAGCTCTCGATGTCGAAACCGATGGCGTCCACCCAATCGATTCCGTTTCCGTACTTGGGTGCGTTCAGGCACATTTGCCGAACCGCTTCGTGGCCTTCCCAGTTGGACTCCATCGCCGCCAGGAGCTGGTCCCAGGTGAGCTTCTTCGTGTCGAAGACGAGATGCTTTACGGCTGCCAGACTGTCGACCGCGGTAGCCTTGCCGATGGCTTCGAAACATCCGTGATCAATGGCTCCGGGGAAGTAGTCGCCGTGGCTGTGCAGGTCGCGGCACTCGGCCATCGCAAGGTCATGCAGCATAGAGGTCGCCGGCGCCGCGAAGTAGCGCGGCTTTAACCGGAGGGCGACGTGCTGCTGGATTAGGGCATGTCTGGACATATGCTCGAGCTGGAGGCAGAACGCCTTCCATACGTCGTCGAAGCTGTTCCAGGTCCGCGGGTCGCCGGTCTCTACGCCAAACATGATGTCCTGCAAGACTTTGAGCCTGCCGTTCCGGAATGTCATCTCCGTGACCGAGCCGTAATTAATGCCGCCGTTGCCGGTGACATTCGTTTCCCGGTTGATCAGACGGTTCTCGCAGCATCCCGATATATTCCAGTCCAGCGCCTCCTTGAGCGTCGCGCCGTTCGCTAGGTAGAACGGGATGACCATCTCGTCGTTCAGCAGTTTTGGAAAACCCTTGCCGTCCTTGATGACTTCCGCGACGTAGTGCAGCAGGCGCTCGGGCGTTCTGTTGTGAATCCTCACGCATGGTTCGGGACAGGTGATCTGAAGCGCGCGGGTAGATTCCAGGATGAGATACGTCAGGTCATTGGTCGCGTCCCTGCCGTCGGTCGTCTGCCCGCCCAGGCAAATGTCCTCGAACTTGGAGAACCCCTCCGTGCCAGCTGCGGTCACGGGATTCAACTTGATCTCCACACATTGCGCCATCTGCAGCCAGACGCACTGGAGGAGTTCCAATGCGGACTCCCTGGTGATCCGGCCTTCGGCAATGTCCTTCTGGTAGAATGGCCATAGATACTGGTCCCACCGGCCCTGCCCCATCGCGCCCGAGGTCTGCTCGATGCGGTTGAACATCTGGCCCCACCACTGCGCCTGGAGCGCTTCCCGGAAGGTGCGGGCCGGATTCTCCGGTACCCATTCGCACACCTCGGCGATCTCCAGTAGTTCCTTCTTCCGTTGGGCGTCCTTCTCCTTTTTGGCCATCTCCGCGGCGAGCTTCGCGTAGCGCCTCGACCAGATTGTCATCGCATCACAAGTCATTATGACGGCCTCAAGGAACGGCTTCTTGTTGACCAGGTCATAGGGTTCCGAGAGGCTGGCCAGTTTCGCCCGTGCCTCCTCGCGGATGCCTTTGATGCCCCGTGTCAGGATTTTGGAGAAATCGGGCGTCCAGTTCTGGGAGTGGCGCATGGGTGACGATGCCATGACGACGACTGTCATCATGATCAGATTCTTGGGGTCCGGGCCGTACATCATGAACCGCGTTTCTTCGGGCAGCGACCGGATGAAATTGCTCGCATAGTCATTGCCTGTCCAGTATGGTGTCAGGATCTCGCGGATGACCTTTTCGTCCTCGTCCGTGACTACGACCTCGCCTGGCTTGCCCTTGTTCTTGCGGAACATCTCGACTCCGGCAGGCATCACGCTGCCATCGAGTTCTGGGTAGACGATGCCCCAACGTCCCAGCCAGGTATTGGGCCTGCCGACAAAGATCTCATCCGGGAAGATCGTTACCTGGGACTTCTCGGCGAAATGCTTCAGTGCCTTAGCCCAGCGCAGAACCAGTGGCTGGTTCTCGGTTTCCTTGAATGATTCGGTGAACAGGGCCGCTCGCTCCAAAGCGACGCGAGGCGGACCGTAGGAACGGATGGCTTTCAAGATCCTGAGAACCCGGTCGGTCACCGCGCCATGAATCACAGCTTCTCCATTTGCGATAGCCTGTTCCTGCGCGCTTAAGACGGTCGCACCAGCGCTCATGTTCATATCCTCCTGCTTTACTTTAGGATGATGGCGATGCTTACAGGTCATGGGCCACGGGCGCCATCACTCCGGTTGCTTTCCTCAAGGATTTGCGTGCTTCAATTACCCTTTCTCCGACGGAATCAAGTGGGCCGTGTGGGAGGCCGGGACTATTCCGGCTGTATCCGTTTCAGAACGGCGCTGAAGTCGTCGGCGCTCAGGATTAACTGGTCTTCGTCTACTTTGTATCGGGCCTGCATAGTGTAGTCGGGCTTGTTGATAACGAGGGTATCGTCCACCGCGCTAAAGGGTTCCTCGCTCAACGTCACTTTTCCCTCTGGGGTCGTGGTCAGCGTCTGTACATACCCGTCGCGGAGGAACAACACGAGTTTCGAAAAGAACGGTTGAACGCGGCCTTTCGGCGAAATACTCTTCACCTGCCAGAAACTGTCGTACAATGCCTCAGCAGGGTCGGGGGGCTTTGCTTCCGTTTTCTCTTTACCCTGGGGTTCTGCGGCGGCGGGTTGGGCAGGTTGCGCGGGCTGGGTGGACTGTGCCTGCTCTTTCTCCTTCTTCTTCCCTACCACATGGCCTACTCCGGCGCCGAGCGCCCCGCCGATGAGAGTGCTTTCCGTGTCATTGCCGATGGCCTGCCCTAAGAGCGCACCGATCCCGGCGCCCCTAATCGTCGATTTCTTTTTTTGTTGCCCCTCTTGAGCGGACGCGAGAAGACTCAGTACAAGGCAACCCGCCAAGCAAAGTACCATCACGAATATTCTGACCTGTCTCATCTCCATTCTCCTTGTATTCCGCACCCGCAGGGGCCTTGACGTTCCTATGGGAAAAGGCTCTCTCATTTCGCCCTGAACTCCGCCAGCCGCGCCTTGAGACGCGCCGCCCAGAAGTCGAAGGCCTCTTTGGCGGACTGCCACTCGCCGAAACTGCTGGTCTTTGTGCCCACACGCTCATCTACAGCGGCCGCGAGGCGTTTGCCTGACTGCGCGTCGAGCAACTCCATTTCGACGCCGGTCTTTCCTACGCCCGTACTAGCACCGGTAACGGCCTTTTTCAGACCGTTCATCGCCAGTCCCACCGGTGTCACCGAAGACGCCGCGCTGAGAACGACTTTTGCCCCTTTCGCCTCGGTAAGCGCAATGCGCAGACGCATAGTCTGAGGCCCCGCAGTGTTCACGAATCTGTAGTCGCCCGCGAGCTGTTCACGCACGGCGGCATCGAGGTAATCCAGGAGGCTTTTCAATTCATCTTCCGGGACCTTACTTAAGCCGCTGTCCTCGGCGGACGTATAGACCGAGATCGGGTCCATAAGGATCTCGTTGTAGGTCGCCAACACCGCCGCGGGATCTAAATACAGGAGCTGCGCCTCGCCGTCAGCCCCTGGCTTTAGCTGCGAATAATCGCCAAGGAATCCTGATACGTTTGCGCTACGCGCCTGGCTCGTGGACGCGCACCCGGGCAGCACACAGGCCAGGCCAATTACTGTGACAAGACGCACCAATGATTTTGGGCCTAATGCCAACCACGACGTCCTCACGGTTCTTTTCCTTTTCGGTTACGAGCACTACTGCTTCAAGAGTACCCCACCGCGTGCCACGAATGTGGCACATTGTTCTGCCTTCAAGTTTCTGTTTTCAGCCGCCGGCGTGAACGCCGCCGCGGGGAGTCACGGTTTCCTGTGTTCCCGTCAAGCCTCGTGGCAGACTCCCGGCGAGACAAACGGCTGTCCACGCAAGATTTGATCGATAGCAGTAACAAGCTCCAAAACCATGAATGCCTTCACGACATAGCCTGAAACGCCGAGTGCAAACGCCTCGCGTACCACGTCAGGGTCGTCGCTCACCGTCAGGATCAGGATGAGCGTAGGACATCTTCTACGCTTTAGTTCGCTGGTAACCTCCAGTCCAGTGAGACCCGGCATGGCAATATCAATCACGGCCAGGTCCGGCTTGAGGCGCGTCACGGCGTCGAGCAGACTTAGGCCGTCGTGCACAGCGGCCACGACGTCAAACCGGTCACAGAGGAGTAGTCTGACGCGCTCCAAGGTGGCGTCGTGGTCATCGGCGAGCACAATCCGCGTTCGCTCAGGCATGTTGCGCCGCTGGCATGTTTGGGTACATAAAGTCGCCCCATCGTGTTTCTTTTGCCACCCATCAGATTCGGATGGGCACATTGGGGATACCAAAACCAGCGTACAGCAGGATGCCATTGGCGGGAACTGTCACTTCTGACAGGTTTGGGAGGTGAGTTTTGACGGGCCTCGCCCGTTAGCCGGGTCTTACCCGGCCACGGGCCTCAGCCCGATATGATGCCGTGTTTGACGGCAAATTGGACCAGTTCTGCGGTGGATTTGATGCCCAATTGCTCCATCATCACATATTTGTGGTAAGCCACCGTACGGGGAGTGATCCCAAGAATGGCTGCCGTCTGTTTCATCGAGTGACCTTCCGCCAGCAGTTGAAGCACTTCGCTTTGCCGTGAAGTGAGACAACCGGCCCTCGTGTGGGTCCGAGTCGGATGAGCCAAGGACTCTATCATTCCCTGAGTCATCGCAGGCGATATGTATGACCGGCCCGCGAGTACGTCCTCAATCGCCCGGAATAGTTCCGAAGCTGCGGCGCTTTTAAGCAGGTACGCGGATCCGCCGATTCTGAAAGCTTCCGCCGCGAGATCGGGGTCATGGTTGACCGTAACGAAGATGAGTTTGACATCCGGCAGTTTCCGCTTGAGTTGCCGGGCTGCCTCAAGACCATTCATCAATGGCATGGAAATGTCGAGGATAATGACGTGGGGTTTGAGTTTGGGCGCTTCGTCGAGGAGAGTGCGACCGTCGGCAAACACGCCCGCAATCTCATACTCGGTCTCAAGCAACTTGGTGAACGCATCCAGAAGAAGCACGTGATCATCCGCGAGAAGTATCCGAGGTCGCCACATACTCGCCTCCCCCAATAGGGTACAGACCTCAAAAACCATCGAGCGGGCCGGATTGAGAAGACCGCGCTAGTCTTTGCCCTTTCCGCCGAATGGAATGCGAGCTTCAACCCGCGTTCCTCGTCCGGGTTCCGTCGTCACAGTCAGTTCGCCGTTGGCGTGCCGAGCCCGCTCCTGCATGCTGATGAATCCCAAACCCGCCGTGCTTTGCCCAGGCTCTACGACGAAGCCTCTGCCCGAGTCGGATATGCTCAGGGTAATCCAACCATCTCGAGTCGATATCTTCACCATTGCATCCTTGGATTCACTATGCCGGACCACGTTCTGTAAGGCTTCTTGCGCAATTCGATACAGGCAAAGCGAGACATCATTGGGCAACAGGCGAGGAGCATCGGCCGCGAAAAAACCGACCTGCACGCCTGACTTCGCCGAGGTCTCCCTACAGAGGCTCTGTAACGCCGCCACGAGTCCCAGCTGCGCCAGCTTTGCCGGATGAAACTGCCGGGAAAGACGCTGCAGGTCTGCGGAAAGGTCTTTCACTAAGGATGAAAACTCGCTCAGCTTCTGCCGCATGGCTTCCGCGGGCAGCAGGGAGCCTTGACGAAGCATGTCGAGTTCGACCGCCAACAGCGCGAGCCTCTGATTGAAATCGTCATGAATCTCACGCGCAAAATGCGCCCGTTCCTTTTCCACCGCCTGGATCATCCGGCCGCCAAAATCATGCAGAACGGCTTCAACTTGTTTGCGACTGTCAATGTCAATCGATAGGCACAAAAGACGAGTCACCCCGCCCTGCGCCGCACCTTCGGGTCGTCCACGAGTTGCTATCCAACGGCCCCCCCCGCTGGGAGTCACAACACGGTGATCGATGTGGAAGTTGCCTCCCGTTTGCAGGGATTGTTGGATAGCCTCCTCAACCCTCTGTCTGTCGTCGGGATGGATGACATCAAGGAATCTCTGATAACTCAGCTCTTCTTCCGCACCGAAATGGAACAGGGCGCGCATCCTGTTCGAGAACCAGATAGAACGAGTGTCAACGTCCATGGCCCAGATGCCCACTTCCGCCATATCCGTCGCCAACCGCAGGCGCATTTCGCTCTCGCGAAGGGCCTCATCAGCCTTTTTGCGCTCTAGCGCATTGACGAAGACCTCTCCCAGCAAACGAAGGCGTGAGACATAGTCATCGTGCCAGTTACGCTCTTCCCGAACCGTCTGAACCGCAATGATGTACCACGCGTCTTGTGACACAAACAGAGGAATACTCAGGTTGGAACGGGCACCCATTGCGATATACGATTGTCGGTCCTTTTCCGCCTCCGGAGGCAACTCCGCCAATTTCGGGATGAGCATAGGCTCGCCCGCTATGATGAGCCGTTTGTACCCCCACGGAAAGAGTTCGGCTAAGTTGACGTCCGAGGGCACATGGTCAACACCTTCGCTGTAACTTGCGTGTGTGACGAAGACAGATCTGCGATTCTGGCACACGCTGAGCAAGCCGCAGCGGTCAGTCTGAAAGAAACGCCGGACGGCGTCAAGCGCCCGCTCAATCGCATGGTCGACCTCGCCGGGCGCCAGATAGGCGAACTCGGCTGACAGGTTGGAGACCAGAGTCTCGAACTCAAGGCGTGAAGCAAGCTCAACATGCGATTCGCGCAGGGCTATCTCCGCACGTTTCTGTTCCGTGACGTCCCGGACCAATCCGCTGAAGACAATCTCGCCATGCAGCCGCATAGGCCGGGAGAAAGCTCTCAGATAGACTTCTTCGCCGGTTGGCTTGATGAATCGCGTATCCTGTTCCCAAGGCTGGACGCAACGAATGGCTTCCCGAACGGACGTCAACCAAAGGTCCCGGCATTCCGGCGCGACGCAGGCGACGAAGCGTTCAAAGAAGGTGTCGACTGGCTCAGGACTCAGGCCGCACACGTCGACCGCATTTGCATCTACATAGTGCATGCCCCATTGGCCATTCTCCCGCGCATAGAACTGATACACAATGCCCGGCAGGTTCAGAGCAATACTCCGGAATCGCTCTTCGTTCTCGCGCAGGGCACGATCAGCGCGCTTACGCGCCAGCGCGTTGGCGAAGACTTGCGCGATCAAGCTGCACCGGTTCACGATCGCCTCAGGCCAGTCACGCTCAGTTTTCACATCGGCGAATGCGACGACACCGAACACTGGTGCGCCGCCAGCAGAGAGTGGAAGGCCCAGGGTCGACTTCGTGCTGTACTTCTTCCAGGACTCGCGGTCGCGTGCGGCTTCGGGCGGCGTGTCTGTAACTCGGGTCAATGCCAGTATCTTGCCTCCCAGAACCACGCTCGCGCCCCATGGGAAGTAGCGTTTTAGGTCCGCGTCCTCGGGAACCGACCGGACGGGTGGCGGATAGACGTGCGTCAACGGCCAACGCCCGGGATCGGTTTCGGAGGCTTGCCAAAGCGATGCCCGGTTTACTCCCAGACACTCACAGAGCTTACTCAAGGCTTCGGCAATCTCACGGTCAACCTCATCGGATGGAATATTGACGAACCTCGCCGCAAGGTCCGCCAACAGCGTCTCAAACTCTAGGCGCGCGGGAAACTTGGGATGGACGGCCATTACATCCTGTGTCAACACGTAATCAGTTCTCCCAAGTATCGGCCCACATCTTGGAGTACGACTAAGAACTTGTTTTGGCTATGCGGCCGATGACTGATTCAGCAATTACACCACAAATGGCTTGCATTCATCCGACACGCATCAGTGAAACGCGACTGGACGAATCACCACCGCCGCTGCTTGAAAACCCCACGTTCCGCGCACCAGCAGAGCGATGAGATCACTCCAGCGAGTTGGTGAGCCATTTTCTCTGTTCCGTCCGCCGACGGTCAGGACCCTCTCTTCAACTTTCCTGAGTCTTCTGTTGCCCATCCCTCACCCCGTTTTCTGACTATCGACGCATTAAATATTATACACCGAAGAAGTTTCTCGCTCAAGTACGTTGTCATTCACCGGTCCGAAGACGCCGTGGGTGGCGGGGCGCTCAAAGGGATGATGACGCCCGCTAACTCGCGGGCGCGGTGTGATTATTGTAAGTCATCGCCTCTCACTATGGACGAATCTCCGGGAGCCACCCCTGAAAAAAATTACCTCCCCTACCTGTCACAAGTGACAGTTCCCGGTAATCGAGTCTTGCCCTACGCTGATTGTGTTCTTGGGAGCTGTCAGGGCGTTGAGAATTTGGATTTGTGAGGACAGGAACACAAGTAACGATGTCCGCCCGGGAAGAAGCCATCGTAAGCGGGAAAGAGACCGTACATGGAGTTCTCACCGACCGCGTCCTGAGGACGTTCGAGGCCATCCGGGCCTGTGGCCCGCCGAGAAGCCGTGGACGGCGGATTGCCGGTCGGTTTTGATGAGGACATACGCACGAAAGCCGGAAGACGGATGGCGGATGCGAATGCTGTCCCCGAGGCGAAGATTGAGGAAGATTAACCTCGGGGTGATGACGGGTGCTTCCACCGTGGCGGAAGACCAAAAGAAAACACAGTGATGAAAGAGCAGACGAAACGGATTGCCATCAATTGTGGCGGCGGCTACGTTCCAGGACTCAATGCCGTCATCACCGGGGTTGTCCTCGCGGCAGACCAATTAAAGCGGGAAGTTGTCGGCATTCGCGACGGGTTTGATGGACTGCTCTTTCCGGAGCGTTATCCCAATGGCGGTTTGCTCAAACTCACTCCGCACGTTGTCGAGAATCTCTCGGCAGGGACCGGCGCTCTCCTGGGCAACGCCACGCGCACGGACCCGTTCCACGTTCGGCAGGTGACCGAGGAGAACTTGGTCGAAGAAATGGACCTTTCCGGCGACCTGCTCGCGAAGATTGCGGCTGAGAAGATTGAGGCGGTGATTTCCATCGTCGGCCCACGCGCGTTGAGCATCCTTTTCAAGCTGCACAAGCAAGGGCTCCGAACCGTTTGCGTGCCGACGTCCGTTGAAAACGATGTGGCGGCGACGCAACTGTCGTTCGGATTCAACAGTGCGTTGAGCTTTGCGGTCGACATGCTCGAACGAGTCCGGCAGGCGGCACAGTCGGCACGGAAGATTGGCGTGGTCGAAGTCCTGGGCGAGCACGCGGGATGGCTGGCTTTGCAGGCCGGCATAGCCGTGTGCGCGGATGCGGTGCTGATTCCGGAAATTCCCTACGACATCCAGAAGGTGGCCGTGAAGCTCAGAGAAAAGGCCGATTCGGGACGGACCTCCGGTCTGGTGGTGGTGGCCGAGGGTGCCTTGCCGCAAGGTGGACAGCGCCCCGCTGCGGACGGGGCTATGACGGAGTCGCTCAAAGCCTCGCTTTCGCCGGGGGCCACAGGCCAGGGAGGCTCGCATGTCATAGAAGGCGCCGGACGTGCCGCTCAGGTGGTGGCACACCACCTTCAGCGCCTGACCGACCAGATGACCTACCCGCTCGTCCTGGGCCCACTGATTAGGGGCGGCTCTCCTACGGCGGTGGATCGGCAGCTCGGACTTGGATACGGCGCGGCTGCGGTGCGCGCGCTGAACGAAAATCAAAGTGGCGTGGTGGTGGCCTTCCAGCCGCCGGATCTGAAATTCGTGCCGCTCGCGGAGGCAATCAACAAGGTGCGGACCGTACCCGACGACAGCGTATTCGTTCAGATTGCTCGCTCCCTGGGCATTGCTCTTGGAAATGAGGTGAGGCCATGAATAGCTCGCCTCCAACAGCGTCGAGTCTGAAAGGCGTCGTTCTCAACATTCAGCATTTCTCCACGCACGATGGCCCCGGGATGCGGACGACCGTATTTCTCAAGGGATGCTCGCTGCGGTGCAAGTGGTGCAGCAATCCGGAGAGCATCTATCCGAACCCCGAGCTGGCCTACAACCTGAGCCGGTGCATCGGCAAGGACGAGTGCGGCTTCTGCCTCCCGAAATGCCGGGAGTCGGCCCTCTTCAATGTGGATTCCGACGCCAAGGTGCGGATCAACTGGGACCTCTGCACGAACTGCGGCGAATGCGCGTCTGTGTGTCCGCCCCAGGCGCTCTACCTCTTCGGCCGAGAGATGACCGTGGACGAAGTGCTTGACGAGGTCGAAAAGGACAGCGGCTTCTATCGCGAATCCGGCGGTGGCATGACGCTCAGCGGCGGCGAATGCCAGCTGCAGGCAGACTTCGCCGCGGGATTGCTGGCCGGTGCGCATAAGCGCGGCATCAACACCGCGATCGAGACGGCGAGCAACGTGCCCTGGCGTTTTATGGAAAAGATTCTGCCTCATGTGGACATCGTGCTCCACGACATCAAGTTGACCGATCCGGAGCGCCACAAGAAGTGGACCGGCGTAGACAACACGCGCGTCCGCGAAAACCTCCAACGCGCTTACGATTCCTTTCCCGACAAGACATTCATCGCCCGTACTCCGCTTATCCCGGGCGTCAACGATGATGAAGAACACCTTCGAGCTACGTTGGCGTTCATCAAGCCCTACAAGAATGTAGTTGATTACGAACTGCTTCCCTATATGCGCTTCGGCGAAAGCAAATACGGGTTTCTGGGGCGAATTTACGAAATGCAGGACTTCGACCCCCCGACGCCTGAAACGCTTGCCCGGTTGCGGTCGATCATTGACGAGGCATTTGGCCGGAGCGGCAACCGAACGCAGATTTGACAGCGTAGATCAGCAAGGAGCTACGACTATGACGAGTGGCGATCAACAGGCGAAAGCAGTTGACGTTTACGCGGCGAAATGCTTGGGGCAAACGCGAGTGATCCGTCGGCGATTCGCGGCAACCACCGGCGCACTGCTGGGAGCACTTGCTGTCGGGAAACTGGCAATGGGCCAGACACAACAGCCCCCCGAGGCAGGGGAGGGCGCCAATGACCAGAAACCGGACCTGCATCCCACCGGCACGAAACAAGCGACAGATCAGGGCCCGTGGGATCATCCGGCATTGGAAACACTTCGCGAATGGGATCCGAAATGGGCCGAGGCCTGCACGAAGATGACGCTAAATCCGTGGACCGAGGGAGTTTTGCCCCGCAAGACTACTGAGTTGGTCAGCATAGCATTGAATGCAGCTTGCACCAACCTCGATTCGGATGGCACTCGCCGCCATATTGGCGCCGCCCTCGATGCCGGCGCGACTCGCGAGGAAATCCTGACGATCCTGAAGATGGCGAGCCTTCTGTCGATCCATTCGTGCAGTGTCGGTGCGCCCATTCTCCTGGATGAGGCGAAAACGGAAGGTGTTCAGCCGCCGCAGCGGAAGACCGACCTAGCAACACCAGCCTGCGACAAGATGAAGGAGATCGGCCAATGGAACCAGGCATGGGATCCTTTCTTTGAACTGGACCCGGGGTGGACGGATGAGTTCTTTGGCGTGGCCGCTGGGATCTACACCCGCGGCGTGCTCTCGCCCAAGGATGTTGAACTCTTGTCCATCGCTTTCGACGCGTCCATCACCCACATGTATGCGCCGGGCGTACGCCGCCACATCAAGGCGGCGCTCAAGCTGGGCGCAACAACGGAAGAAGTCATGGAGGTGTTGAAACTCTGCGTTGTCCAAGGCGTCCAGGCCGTGAATCGTGGCGTTCCCATTCTATCCGAAGAACTCGCTAAACGGTTGAAGTAGGAGAGCCGCATCCAACATGGAAGCTCTAAAGACATTTCTCGAACAGCAGTCGTTGCTCTCGATGTTCCTCGTCATCGGGCTTGGGTATGCCTTGGGCGCGGTGAACATTCGCGGCTTCGCCTTGGGTATCGGCGCGGTGCTCTTCGTCGGTCTCGGAGTGGGCATGCTGGCCCCTCAGGCGGCGCCACCCGCGCTGCTCGGTTCGCTCGGCCTCGTGATGTTTGTCTATGGGATCGGGATTCAGTACGGCAAGCAGTTCTTCGGCGGTCTGACCAGCCCGTTCGGCCTCAAGGCGAACGGACTAGCGCTCTTCTCGCACCTGGCCGCCCTGGGAGTCTGCTATGTGGCCTACGCCACCTTCGCGGTCGCGCCTACCCATGTCGCCGGGCTGTTTTGCGGCGCGCTGACGAGCACGCCGGCCTTGCAGGCTGCCATCGGGGCGGCGGGCAACTCGGACCCGGCTCTCGGCTACAGCGTGGCCTACCCATTCGGCGTGATTGGCCCGATCCTGTGCATGTACTTCGCCAACCTCTGGCTTAAGCCGAAATTCCCGGCCGTCAAAGGGACCGGCCTTGACCTCCGTGAAATCGTGGTGCGCAATGCGCAAGTGATTGGGCGTCCTCTCGCCGAAGTCAACGCGGCGCTGCCGGCCGGCGTTCAGATTGTCCTCGTGCGGGAGGGGCATCAGAACCGGGTCCCCGCGCCCGACATCGTACTCGACCACGACGACGTGGTGGCAGTGGCAGGCGAGTCCGCGGAGGCACTCGAAAAAGCCGAAGAACTCATTGGAAAGTCCGCGCAGGGCCGGATTACGAAGGACCGGCTGGACCTCGACTACTTCCGCCTCTTCGTTTCCAGGAGCGGGGTGGTCGGCGTGAGACTGGGGGACTTGAGAATCGCGGGCGGGTCCGAATTCTCCGTGGTGCATGTTCGCCGGGGCGACGCAGACCTCCTGCCACGGCCCGAACTTGTGCTGGAATTCGGTGACCGCGTGGGAGTGATGGCCCGCCGTCAAGAGCGGGACGCCGTGCGGGCGTATTTTGGCGATTCAATCAAGGGCACCACCGAGTTCAGTTACATATCACTGGGCGTCGGCATGGCGCTGGGCGTACTTCTGGGCATTCTTCCCATCCCGGTGCCCGGTTTGGGCACTCTCGCACTCGGCGTCGCCGGTGGCCCGCTGGTCATGGCGCTCATCCTCGGCCGTTTCGGGCGCACCGGAGGCTGGGTGTGGACCATGCCCGTGTCCGCCAACATCACGCTGCGGAACTTTGGCCTCACGTTGTTTCTCGCCCAGGTCGGGATGGTCTCGGGGCCGAAGTTCATCGCGACGCTTGAGCAGATGGGGCCGCTCTTCCTCGGACTCGGCGCTGCCATTGTTCTCGGCGCGGTGCTGATCAATATGTTAGTCGGACATTTTCTGTTGCGGCTGCGATTCGACCTCCTCGGCGTCACTGCGGGGGTCGCTGCGAACCCGGCGATCCTGGCGTTCGGCTCCAAACTCGTGACAACCGATCGGACGGATATCGCGTATGCGAC
>Ga0208196_1003451_pt1 | contig 13313 bp, 10 predicted proteins | sample AD_JPNNA7_MetaG_FD_184443 | JGI IMG/M metagenome (GOLD analysis project Ga0208196, IMG submission 184443) | Active sludge microbial communities of municipal wastewater-treating anaerobic digesters from Japan - AD_JPNNA7_MetaG (SPAdes) (version 2) | ecosystem: Engineered > Bioreactor > Anaerobic...
TGCCGCGCAGCTCAATCGGCTCCAGTTTTTCAACGCGATGTTCATGCCAAACTTTCTGCTGCTGGAAGCGGAACATCTCCAGAGCTTTGTGTCCCAGCATCAGCAGGGTCATCATCACGTACTCGCCCATCTGGCTGACCATCGTCCCGCTGGCGCTCGTCAGCTGCACTCCACCTCTTTGGAAAATATACTGTTGAAAGGCTTTATCGACACCAGCAAAATAGAACTGCACCCACTTCAGAGCTGGGGTTTGTTCTGCTGGTGGCAAAGCAATAAGGCTGGTCAGCAAGATCTCAGCTTCGCGCCATAATTCGGCAGGAATTCGCGTGACGTCTTTTCGTCCGTACCAATGGAGCTCGATGCGGGGATCCACTGCTTTGATCTTTTCCACCTGCGACTCCGTCAACGATAACGCGCTGAGGATCTTCAATTTTCTATCTTCTGCCATTTCACTGCCTTTCTAAGCTATCTCTACTCATCCCTTGAGATCCAGGATTGATGTTTATCCCGACTTTTACGCTGAGAGGGCGGATTGATCCCTGTCTTGGCCAGCACAGGTCCGCGGTCCTTGAACAGCGCGCCAAGGATAAAGAGCAATACCCCGATGATCACATAATTGGGGATAGGCTCACCGCTAAGCAAGCCGTATGCCAGCCAGACCAGGCAAACCGTGCCGGCAACCATCAACAAGCGGCCGAGTAATCTGAGCATGAGATCGTTCCTCCTGTAAAGTCCGGGGTAGAAAACCAACCCGGATCATTTTACATCGGATGCAAGTATCAAGCCTGTTTTACCCTGGTTCGCGACTGCTCGCGCATATAGAGCGGCAGGTAGTAGTAACCTCCGCCGTTCTTTCCGGCTGAACCGGAGCCTTTCCAGCCGCCAAAGGGCTGGAAGCCGGGCCAGGCGCCGGTGGTGCCGCCCTGCGGACGGTTGGTATACACCACACCGGCTTCGATGTGGTCAAAGAACCAGTCCACCTCGGAGGGTGTGCCGTAGAAACCGGCTGTCAGGCCGTACTGCACGTCATTTGCCAGCGCCATGCCTTCCTGCAAGTCTTTCACCGGGCTGACCATCAGGATGGGCACAAACATTTCCTGCTTCCAGAGGGGGTGCGAATGCGGAACATCCGCGACAATGGTGGGGGCGCAGAAGTAGCCCTTGGAAAGCGCGCCTTCGGTCAGGGTTTTGCCGCCGACGAGCACTTTACCTGCTGCGCTCAGGTCGGCCACAAAGGCCTGATAATCGGCGTAACTCTTTTTGTTTATCACGGGGCCCATGTAGGTCTGCCGCGCGGTGGGGTCTCCGACTGCCAGCTTGTTGGTGAGCGCGACCATGCGTTCCACAACCGCTTCGTAGACCGGCTCCTCGATATAAACGCGCGAGCAGGCGGAGCACTTTTGCCCCTGCAGCCCAAAAGCGGAGCGCACGCTGCCCAACGCGGCGTCTTCAATATCCGCGTGGCGGGAAACCAGCACGGGGTTCTTGCCGCCCAGCTCCAGAATGGTGGGGCGCACATAGCGGGAATGACCAAAGTTGCAGTAAATGTTCATCCCGACCTCGTATGAGCCGGTGAAGGTGATGCCAGCCACATCCGGGTGGTTAATCAGCGCCTCGCCCAGCGTGGAGCCGGGGCCAGTGACGAAGTTGAACACGCCGTCGGGAATGCCCGCCTGGCGCATGCAGTCCACCAGCAAAGAAGGCGACCAGCAGGTATCGCTGGCAGGTTTCATCACGACCGTGTTGCCAGCAACAAGCGCCGCCCCGGCGGGGCCGCCTGTGAGCGCCACCGGGAAATTGAAGGGGCTGATGACCAGCCATACGCCATAGGGGCGCAGGACGGATTGGTTGGTGGAGATAAAGCCCGAGAGCGGGTCGCTGTTCATTTGCCGGATAAAGCCGCCGTTGGCTTCCATCTGGTCGCAGGCATAACGGATGAGGTCGGCTGTTTCGGCCACCTCGCCCAGTGCTTCCATGCGGATTTTACCGACCTCGAGGGTCATCGCAGCGGCAATTTCGTACAGGCGTTCATCGATGATGTCGGCCAGTTTGCGCAGCAGGTAGACGCGTTCCTCCCAATTCATGCGGCTCCAGGCGGGGAAGGCGGCTTTGGCGGCCGCGACCGCGTCGGCAGCGTCTTGCGCGCTGCCTTTTTGGAAGGTGGCCAGGTGCCAGTCGGTGTTGATGGGGGAGTGAGCGTAGTGCTTATCGGCGGCGTAGCGCTCCTGACCGTTGATGAGCATGGGGTATTCGCGCCCGAGCCCGGTTTTCACTTTTTCCAGCGCTTCCGCGAAGCGCGTATGCAGTTCTTCGGGGGGATTGAACATGGTGCTGTAGGTGAGTTTGAAGGAAGGTGTTTCCGTCATAGGTCAGAATCCTCCGCTGTGTTATGGTTGTTTTGGTGATTGTATCATAATTGCACCCACTGGCTGGATGCTGCAGCCTACAGCGCGTTCTTGCGGGGTTTCCTGACCCTCTCCCCCGCCGCGCGGACCCTCCCTCAAGGGGAGAGCTGGTTATGTTGCTCGTTCTTGCAGGGTCTCCTGACCCTGCAAGGGGTATGACCGCCAGGTCTCCATGATCGGTTGCAATACAAAACGATACAAGCGGAGACCTTCGGTCAGGTATCTCGTTCTTGCAAGGTCTCCTGACCCTGCAAGGGGTTTGACCGCAAGGTCTTATCAGTTTGCCACCAGAAGGCAGTGGATATTGTCGAAATTATTAGGAAAAAAGCAGAGACCTTCGGTCAGCTATCTCTTCGGTGAGGACACCTTCGAGAACAGCGGGTCCTTTCCCCCGCTGCGCGGACCCTCCCCCAAGGGGAGGGCTTTTGCTCGTTCTTGCAGGGTCTCCTGACACTGCGAGGGGTGCGACCTTCAGGTCTCCATAATCGGTTGCAGCACAAAACGATACAAGCGGAGACCTTCGATCAGCTATCTCTTCGGTGAGGACACCTTAGAGAACAAAGGCTTCCCCTTGGGGGAAGCTGTCGAGCGGGAGCGGGACTGAAGAGGGTATTTTCACTCCCTCATCCGCCCTGCGGGCACCTTCGCCCCCGGCACGCAAACAGCCCGCAAGGGAGGACTGGTTATGCCGCCCGGAAGCACAGAAACTCAGTTGAATGGGGACACCCTTTAGGGTGCCGGTAATACGCAACGAAAACCGACGTCGGCCTCATGGCCGGCAGGGTCGCCGTAGCCGCGGTGCGCTGTACGCAAGAGATCCCAATCGCTGTACCAACTACCCCCGCGCAGTCCCTTGTAGTAGTATCCGCTGGAAGGGCCTTGTGGATTTTCATAGGGAGAGTAGGAATAATATTCATACCAATACCAATCACTCACCCACTCCCAGACGTTGCCGGCCATATCCAGCGCGCCATACGGGCTGGCGCCGGCTGGGTGGCTGCCCGCCGCGCTGGTATCGCCCAAGCAATGAGAACCAGAGTCGTTGTTCCAGGAATTTGCCAGGGTGCAGTTGGGGCTGCCGTCTCCCCAGGGAAAAGCTCTGACGGTCGTTCCGCGCGCGGCTTTCTCCCATTCCGCCTCGGTTGGCAAGCGCTTGCCCGCCCAACTGCAGTAAGCTTCAGCGTCAGACCAATCGACGTAAACCACGGGATAATTAGCGTAAGTGGGGTTGTCGTAGTAGGACGGGCGGGTATATGACGAATTACTTGTAGGTGCATCGCAGGCGCTGGCCGCCACGCACTGTGCGTATTGGGCATTGGTCACTTCGATTTGGTCAATGTAGTATGCGTCGAGTAAGACAGTGTGTAGAGGAAGCTCGCCAGAATAATCAGAATAGCAGGAAAAACCGCCGTTGTGGTTCGGGTCGCAGCCCATCTGGAACTCGCTGGCAGGCACATAGACCATGCCCTGTATGTGGTTTTTATTGACAACCGGCAGGAAAACTTGCATTTGCTGGGTCTGGTTGCTAATTTCATTATCCGGATTGGACTGACTTGAAACGCTGGATAGAGGGCTGAAAGCAAAGACGAGAATGAATAATCCAAATACCACAAGTTTGATGGTTTTCATCGCGATTTCCTCCGGCATCATTCCTGCGAGAATTCTGATTAAGCAACCTGAAAATATTATATAAAATAACCACTTGATTTCAAGGGTTATTCCCTGTTTTTTCAAAGTTTTCTGACTCTGCAAGGGGTGTGACCGCAAGGTCTCCAAAATTGGTTGCAGTACAAAACGATACGAGCGGAGACCTTCGGTCAGCTATCTCTTCGGTGAGGGCAGCTTAGCGAATAAAGGCTTCCCCTGGGGGAAGCTGGCGAGCGGGAGCGAGACTGAAGAAGGTATTTTCACTCCCTTATCCGCCCGGCAGGCATCTTCGCCCCTCGCGCGCAAGCAGCCCGCAAGGAGGACTGATGCTGCCGCCCATCCATTCGTGAGAAGACCGCAATCTCAATTGATAATGTGCCTTTTAGGGCGCAGATGAAGCACAGCGGAACCCGATTATGTAATCATAGAAATCTGGTTCAAGGTAGGCACGGTTTGCAGTATTTATATTGCGCCAACCGCTTTCCAAACTCCCACCACGCAGCACCCTGTAAGTGCCGCTGGCAGGCCCCTGCGGATTGACATAGGGAGAGCCGCCATAATACGTTTCTGAATACCAATCATTCACCCACTCCCAGACGTTACCGGCCATATCCAGCGCGCCATACGGGCTGGCGCCAGCCGGATAGCTGCCCACCGCGCTGGTGTCTCCCACGCACAAAGTACCTAAGGGTTCAATAGCGGAATTTGCCAGGCCGCAGTTGGGGGTACCATCCCCCCAGGGATACGCCCGGACGGTGGCACCGCGGGCAGCTTTCTCCCATTCCGCTTCGGTGGGCAGGCGCTTGCCCGCCCAGGCGCAGTAATCTTCCGCGTTGAACCAGGTGACGGTAATTACTGGGTAATTGGCATATTCAGGATTGCCGTAGTAGGACGGCCGCGAGTATGACCAGAAATAAGCAGGTTCAGCGCAAGCGCCAGCGGCCACGCACTGAGCGTATTGGGCATTGGTTACTTCCGTCTGGTCAATATAGTATGCTCCCAGGTAGACCTCATGTAAGGGAAGTTCATCAGATTCGCAGGGATAACCGCCGTTGTGGTTCGGGTCGCAGCCCATATGGAACTCGCCGGCAGGCACGTACACCATGCCTTGTTTATGGTTTTTATAGACAACCGGTAAATAAACTTGCATTTGCTGGGTCTGGTTGCTGATTTCGTTATCCGGATTGGACTGACTTGAAACGCTGGGTAGAGGGCTGAGCACAAAGGTCAGGATGAATAATCCAAATACCACAAGTTTGATGGTTTTCATCGTGATTTCCTCCAGCATCATTCTTGCGTGAATTTTGATTAGACAAACCAAAAATATTATATAAAAAAACCACTTGAATTCAAGAGTTTTCCTCTACGCTTTTCATGGTCTCCTGACCCTGCAAGGGGTATAACCGCAAGGTCTCCATAATCGGTGCAGCACAAAACGATACAGGCGGAGACCTTTGGTCAGCTTTCTCTTCGGTGAGAATACCTTTGAGAATTAATTCATCATTGCGAGGAGCGCAGCGACGCCTGTGCCCGCCATTTTGCGGACGGTTATGGCGATCTGCCCATTTTCGGTCATCGTGAGGAACGAAGTGGTCTCCCAGTTAAAAGTGCAGATTGCCACGCCCCCTTCGTTTGATGCTGACTTTTATGTGAATCATCCAACGGGGGCTCGCGATGACGAATCCAGCATCATCGCAAAGAGCACAGAGAGACTGAAGAGGGTCCTGTCACTCCCTCATCCGCCCTGCGGGCACCTTCGCCTGCGGCAAGTAAGCAGTCCGCAAGGGAAGGTGAATGTCCCTCATCCGTTCAGTGGGCACCTTCGCCCCCGCCGTGCGGACTCTCTACAAAGGGAAGGTTACTCAAGCCGCAGACGCTGAAAAGACGCGTTCAGCAAATCCAGCACCAAAAGTTCCCCGCGCAAGCCGGGCTTGCCCAGCAGCAGCTTGGCTGTTTCAGCAGCCTGCACCGCCGCGACCATTCCGGCGCTAAAGGAGAGCGTGCCCTGCTCGTATTCCTCACCGTGCTCCACAGAGGGTTCCGGGTAAATTAAATCCAGCAGGTTCTCGCCAGGCCGGACCACGCACACCTGCCCCAGCCAGCCGCCCACCGCGCCGTGCACCAAAGGCAGCCCCGCCTCCGCGCAGGCTTTCTGCAGGGTTCTGCGCGCGGGGATGGTATCCAAACAATCCACTGCCAGCTGACAGTCAGAAAGCAGCTCGGCGGCATTTTCCTCCGTCAGGAGGGTTTGATGGCCTTCCACCCGGGCGAGCGGATTGACCGCCTGCATGCGCTGCTGTGCCGCGAGCACTTTGGGCTTGCCCAGGTTCAGGCTGGAACTGAGCAACTGGCGGTTCAGGTTGCCTTCGTTAAAGGTATCGGGGTCCACCACGCGCAAAAAGCCCACGCCCAGCCTGCCCAGGTACTCCAGCACAAATCCGCCCAGGCCCCCGCAGCCAACCACCAGCACGCGGCATTCCGCCAGGCGCGCCTGTTCCTCCGGGCTAATGGAGAGCAAATTGCGCAGATAGCGCTGGGGCTGCATGGTTATCCTCCCGCGATGAGGTGCATCACCTGTACGTCATCCCCATCAGCAATCTGGCGCTGGGCGTAGGCTTCTTCGGGCACAAACTCGCCGTTCACGCGCACGATAATGTGCCGGAAGATGAAGCCCATCTCATCCAGCAGGGCTTGTACGGTCAGGCCTTCGCGCCAGGGGTTCTCGCGCGTGTTGACGGTTATCATAGGTGCTTTTCCACCACTTCCAGCAGCATGGGAAGGTCCATGCCGATTTCTTTCAGGTGCTCCGGTGTGGGGACGCCGTTTTTCGTCCAACCGCGGCGCTCATAAACGGCATCCGTGAGCAGTTCAAATTGCTTTTCGCGGTAGGCGCGGGTGGCGGCAAGCTTCTCGTCCAGGGTCATCCTGGAGGGGTCCAGCCCCTGCAGTTCGCGCAGCTGTTTGTCGTAGCGCTCCTGTCGGGAGAGGTACTCTTCCGCGGTGGCCGGTCCCAGCGAGCGGTAGGGCGGGCGGTCGTGCTGGCGCAGCCCGCTGCCCATGCGGATATTGAACACGCGCTGGAAGTTATAGACGCGTTCTGATTGGCGGATGAGCTCATCCTTGTCGATGTGCTTGCCAGTGACCGCGTTAAAGATATCCACATAGTTCTGCACATGCTCGGGTACCTTGGCGGGCGTATCGGTTTTGTAGTTATCCGCCGGCACGATGTCGTTCCAAGGCAGCTTGCACAGCCCGCACAGGCCAAACCAGGTGCGGAACATGGGGTAGTAATACAGGGCGTATGCCTTGTCTTCAAAGCTGGGTATCTGGTTGTTGACCATATCCATGAAAATCAGCCAGGCTTCATCGTGCTGGGGGCCTTTATTGGTGAGCGCAAAGCCGCCCTGCTGCGCCAGGCTCTCCTTGTGCAGGTACTCGGAGTACTCCAGGCCTTTATTTTCCATGCCGATATCCTCAAGCAGTTTCGGGTCGGCCCCAAAACGTTCCACGAAGATGGACTTGAGCCGGCGCACACCCAGACCCGCCAGCAGTCCGAAGCCTTCCCCGCGGGACATCTGGTGCATCAATTCCAAAGAAGCCTGGGCATTCCCAAAGCGCAGGTCCAGCCCGCCGGTATGCTCCGGACCGATTTGCTCGCGTTCGTAGCACTCCATAATGAACGCAACGGTGGTGGCATAGGAAATCAGGTCGATGCCGTAGGTATCGCAATAAAAGTTTTGTTCCAGGATAGCCTGGGGGTCAAAGATTCCCAGGTTGGCGCCGAGCCCTGCCGCGCATTCATACTCCGGGCCGTCCACGGTGACGCACAGCCCGGCGTAGGGTCCGGTCAGCAGCTTGAAGTGGTCGGCGGCTTTTGCGCAAGACATGGTGCAGCCGTACCAGCATCCGTCGTGGATGCCCTGGGTGAGGTATTGATTGATGAAAACCTCAGGAGAAATTTTCACCGCTTCAGGGTCGCCGCCGGTCTGAAAGTTGCGCGTGGGCAGCAGGTCGTACTTGTTCATCACCAAAATAGTGTTGGCAGTGCCGATTTTGCGCATGGTGTTTTGTTTTTCATCCAGGTCGTGCACTTCTTTGTGATACTTGACACCAATGCGGTTAATGGCGGCCAGGTCGGCGGGGTCGTTCAGGTTGGGTTTGATGCCTTTGTACTTGACCACCAGGGCTTTGATGTGTTTATCGCGCATGATGGTGCCCAGACCACCGCGGGCGGCCTGTTTGAAGCGCACTGTTTTGCGGCGCGGGTCGTAGAATGAAAAATTGAGCATACCCATCAGGATATGTTTGGCAGCGCTTCCGGAGGAGACCACAGAGACATGCACTTTGTCCTCTTCGCTGCCGGCGAAATGGGCTGTAAGCTCTTCCGCCAGCAAGTGCGAGTCTTCGGGGTATTCCTCGCCTTCCTCGATGGAAATGAGGCCTTCATTGCCGTCGATGAAGATAATCAGGTCCTTCTCGGCCTTACCCTGAAGCTCCAGCGCGTCCCATCCCGAGAACTTGAGCAGCGGTCCAAAATAACCGCCGGTGTTGCTGTCAATCGGGATGCCGGTCAGCGGAGATATCGCGCAGACCAGGGTCTTGCCGGTGCCGGAGTACTGGGTGATGCCGCCCAAGGGTCCGACGCTCATCACGATTTCGTTCTCCGGCGAGTCCCAGCGGGTTTCGGGGGTGACGGCATGCCAGAGGTACCACAGGTCAAAGCCTTTGCCGCCCACAAACTTCTCTTTCATGAACTCGGTGACTTCTTTTTCCTCTACGCGCAGGTCGCCCACATTGATATAGAGGGATTTGTTGGAATATCCGCGGTGAATCTTGGCAGGAGTGTATTTGATTTGTTTTAGTATTTTTCCCATCGTGCGCTCCTCTCAGCTCTTGCTTACCAGAATTTCCAGCGCGCCTTCGGGGCAGGCTTTCACGCAAATGCCGCAGGCTATGCATTTGAACGGCACGGGCTCGTCGTCGCTGTAGAACATCGAGAGTTCCGAGCAGAACCCGACGCAGCCCAGGCAGCCTACGCACTTCTTTTTGTCAATGCGCACCACGCCGTTTTTGTCGCGGTAGATGGCGTTGGCCGTGCACATGTTAATGCATTCACCGCATTGGGTGCACATAATGGCGTGGAAGGTGTTGAAATTGTTGTTAATGCGAATGGAGGATTTGAGACGGTTGTCAGTCCTGAAATATGCCTGGGAACAGGCCAGCTCGCACGCGCGGCAGCCCGTACATATCTCCTGCTTGTGGGTGAGGATTTTCATCAGGAGCTTCCTTTCTTATGTGTGATGGTTTAATTTTAGATTGAGGGATGCTTTCCGTCAACCGGTTGAGAGGTTTGAAGGGGAAAAGGATTGTTATGTTTATCCGACAAGGCAGGCCGGCTTATTTTAAGGATTCATAGCGGATGGGTTCCACTTCGCGCGAGGAACTGACCGCATCTTCCAGCTTGCCATTGGGGTAGTAGAAGCGCTGACGCAGCTGCCAGGTGAGTGGGCCGTGGTGGCGGTAACCCTGGTAAGTGCCCCAGAACTGGCACACGCGGAACCAGATGATGCTGAAAAAGTGTTTCCCCAAAACCTTCTGGCGGGACGCGTTTTGCATATCCCGCTGGATATTGCGCGAGCTGAGCCGCACAAAGTCCAGAAATCCGAAGCGTTCGTGGGTGTAAATATGCCTGAAGGCAATGGCTTCGCGTTTGTAGCGGTTGTAAACCCCGCGCGGGGTTTCGTTGTGGACGTGCACAATCACCGCCTCGGGCGCGTAGTGGATTTTGTACCCTGCCTGCATCACGCGGTTAGCCCAGTCCAGGTCTTCCAAGCCGGGCAGGGTTTCGTTGTAGGGGTGTTCCAGGGCCAGCGAGCGGCGCACAGCGGCATTGGCGTTATTGCAGAAAGGGCTGTCCTGATACGGCTGAGTGGTATCCGGGAACCAACTGGCAAAGATTTGCTCTTCAGAGTACTTGGTAGTTTCGCCGCCGCGCTGCTTGCCGTACACCAGCGCGATGTTGGGGTCCGCGAAAGGCGCCAGCAGGCTTTCCAGCCAGTCTGGATAAACCGGATACACATGCGCGCTGGCAAAGACCAAAAATTCGCCATTGGCAGCCTGAATGCCCAGATTAAGCGAGCGCCCAAAGGTGAATTCCTCGGGTTTGATGCGCACCACGCGGACCGCGTAACGCTGCGCGATTTCCACCGTTTTATCCTGGGAGCCTGAATCCACCAGGATGACTTCCACATCCCGCACGGTTTGCCGCGCGATGCCTTCCAGCAGGCGGGCAATATGCTTTTCCTCGTTGTAGGAACGGATGATGATTGAACAGCGGGGCTGCGTCAAGAGGCACCTGTTTTTGAAATATTCACGGGAGTTGCTCCCGCGGAAGAATATTATACATTGTTTCAGCAGGATGTCTGGGCTTCGGGTTACTGGGCGGCGGGCTTTTGTTTTTTTTTCGTCCTGACCCAAACGAGTACAGGGCGGCAGGGAAGGGCCTGCTCAACGCGCTGTCCGTTCGCCATCGCAAGGAACGCAGCGCTGCCCAAAGGGCACCTTATCTCCCCGCCGGCACGCGGGCAGATTGCCGCGGTCGCTGTCGCTCCCTCGCAAGGGCGAATCCGCAGGCGTCCTAAAATCCTTTTGGGTCCAGGTCGACCGGGAAGGATAACGGCCTGGCTCTGAAAGAGATGCTTCACTCCGGTCCGAAACTTGAAAGACCATACGCCCTTCCCAATAAAAAAAGCAGCAGCCGTTTGGCTGCTGCTTCTGCGTAAGGGTATTGGGGTTATCTGCCCTTGCGGGTAGCCCGGTCCACGATGACCGCGCCAACCAGCACGGCGCCGCGAACGATGTACTGAATGGAGATATCGATGCCCATCAGGTTCATACCGCTTGTGAGCGACATCATCACGAGCGCGCCGACGATGGAGCCGGGAATGGTGCCCACGCCGCCCGCGGCGGAGACACCGCCAACAAAGGCCGCCGCGATGGCATCGGTCTCAAAGCCGAGACCGGCAGTCGTTGTGGCGGACTGCAGGCGGGAGGCATACAGGATGCCCGAGAGTGAGGCGAGCAAGCCCATCGCGCCGAACACAATATAGGTAATCTTGGATACGCTGATACCGCTCAGTTCTGCCGCTTCGGGGTTGCCGCCGACCGCGTAAATGTGCCGACCAAGCGGGGTCTTGGTGGTGATGAAAGTGAAGATAATCACTACCAACAGTACAACTACCAGGCTCCAGGAGAGGCCGTTGTATCCCGAAAGCACCCAGGAGATGTAGCCGATAATCGCCGAGATGAGCACCAGGGTGATGATAAAGATAGGCAGGCTGGGCACTTTGAAGTTGTAAGACAGCTTGGTTTTGCGGCTCTTAATGGAGCTCAGGATGAAGAAAACGATACCCAGCGCGCCAATGAGCAAAGTGATTTTGTGGTTGTTATCCAAAAAACCAATATCGGGAATATCGGGGATGAACCCGTTGCCAATCGCGTTGAATATTTTATCTTTGATGATAATGGTACCGGTTCCCATGGTCACCAAAAGCAGCGCGCCGCGGAAAATGAGGCCGGCAGCCATGGTGGACACAAAGGCGGGAACGCCCAGTTTGGCAATTGGCGTTGAGGTCAGCAGCCCGGAAATGACGCCGAGGATCAGCACAATGGGAATCACCACATAAACCGGCAGTTTCCAGGCAGTCATCGCGATGGCGGCGAAGGCGCCGAGAAAGCCTGCCAGGTAACCGACCGAAAGGTCAATGTGGCGGATGACGATGACCAGCGTCATCCCCACGGCCAGCACGGCAATGTAGCCCATCTGATTGAGCAGGTTGCTGATATTGCGGGAGGAAATGAATACGCCGTCGGTCGTAATCGTGAAGAAGATCATGATTACAACCAGGGCGATGAACATGAAGTATTGGCTGATGTTCGATTTTAACAGACCGAAAATTTCCGTGAGAAATGAAGGTGCGCGTTCTTCTTGAATGTTGGGATTTTCTGACATCTTGTGTCTCCTCAATAATCAACGGCCAAAGCCATAATTTTTTCCTGCGAGAATTCGTCGGCGCTGAGTTCGCCTTTAATTCTTCCCGCGGACATTACATAAACCCGGTCGCTCATACCCAGAATTTCCGGAAGCTCGGACGATATCATGATGATGCTCATCCCTTTTTCCACGAGCGAATTCATGATGGTATAAATCTCATACTTGGCGCCTACGTCGATACCGCGCGTGGGTTCATCCAGAATCATCACGCCCGGCTTTACAAACAGCCACTTCCCCAGCGAGACTTTTTGTTGGTTGCCGCCGCTGAGGTTGCGCACTTTTTGTTCGATGGAGGGGGTTTTGATGTTGAGACTTTGCTTGTACTCAGAAGCAATAACTATCTCTTCGTTCTCGTTGATGACTCCCCGCTGCGCGATTTCCTTGAGATTTGCCAGGGTGATGTTATGCCGCACATCGTCAATCAGAATTAGCCCGTTGCCTTTGCGGTCTTCGGTGACGTATGCCAGTTGCGAGCGGATGGCATCATTCGGACTCTTGAATTTCTGCTCCTTGCCTTTAATCCATAGTGAGCCGGACACCTTGTAATGGTCCGGATTGCCGAAAATGCTCTTGGCAAGTTCTGTCCGGCCGGAGCCCATCAGGCCGGCGATGCCGACAATTTCGCCCGCGCGGACGCTGATGTTGATGTCTTTGAGGATGTCGCGCCCAAGCGAAGGCGAATATGCGCTCCAATTTTCAAGGCGGAGCACTTCCTCCCCGGGGGTAATCTTTTCCCGCCGCGGGAAGACATTATCAATTGAACGCCCGACCATGTGTTTGATGAGGACGCTGTCGGTGACCTGATGCTCCTTGTTATCCAGTGTGCAGATGGTCTTGCCGTCCCGCAGCACTGTGATTGTGTCCGCGATGGAAAGCACCTCGCGCAGTTTATGGGAGATGAGAATGCATGTGACGCCCTGCGCTTTCAGGCCTTTAATAATCTCCAGCAGGTTATCGCTGTCATTTTCGTTCAGAGCCGCGGTCGGTTCGTCCAAAATAAGGAGTTTGACTTCTTTCTTAAGCGCTTTCGCGATTTCAATCAGCTGCTGCTTGCCGACACCCAGAGTCTTAACCTTCGCTTCGGGAGAAACATCCAACCCGACTTTCTTCAGGATTTCATCTGCCTCTTTGATGGTTTCGTTGGTGTCGATAACCAGGCCGTTGCGAATTTCGTTTCCTAAAAAGATGTTTTCATAAACAGATAATTC
>Ga0208196_1003453_pt1 | contig 13305 bp, 12 predicted proteins | sample AD_JPNNA7_MetaG_FD_184443 | JGI IMG/M metagenome (GOLD analysis project Ga0208196, IMG submission 184443) | Active sludge microbial communities of municipal wastewater-treating anaerobic digesters from Japan - AD_JPNNA7_MetaG (SPAdes) (version 2) | ecosystem: Engineered > Bioreactor > Anaerobic...
TAAATCCAGCGCTACCAGTGACCAGAATATTTTTCATTCCTTATTTCTCTTGCCAGTCTTTTAGTTCTTTCTGCACATACTCTACCTTTAATAAAAGCTCTATGAGTTCTTCTTCATTCAAACGATAGGTATTATGGGAGTTATAATCATCTTTGAGTGAAACTTCAGTTTTACCTTCCGTAAAATAAAGCCCATAGTTTAGGTCTCTATCATCCATCGGGATGCGATAATATTTACCCAAATCTTCAGCTTTGGCCATTTCTTCCCTTGTCAACAACGTTTCATATAATTTTTCTCCATGCCTCGTCCCTATAATTTTAACCTCATTATCTGCCTTGAAAAGCCTCTTCAGTGCCGTGGCCAGAGTCGCTATAGTCGCAGCCGGAGCTTTTTGCACAAATATATCTCCAGGCCGCCCATTTTCAAAGGCATAAAGGACCAGATCTATAGCATCATCAATGGTCATCATAAACCTGGTCATATTAGGGTCTGTTATGGTTAGCGGCTTGCCCTCTTTTATCTGTGAGATAAAAAGAGGTATTACCGAACCCCTGGAGGCCATTACATTGCCATACCTTGTTCCACAAAAAACAGTCTTAGAGGGATCTGTTAGCCTGGCTTTAGCCACCATAACTTTTTCCATTAAGGCTTTCGACATTCCCATGGCGTTTATAGGATAAACAGCCTTATCAGTGCTTAAAATAACAACTTTTTTAACCCCGGCTGAAGCGGCAGCAGTTAGCACATTATCCGCTCCGATAGTATTAGTTTTAATTGCCTCCATGGGATAAAACTCGCAAGATGGCACCTGTTTTAGAGCAGCAGCATGAAAAACATAATCTACCCCATCCAGAGCTGATTGGACTGATTCAATAGAGCGAACATCACCTATATAAAATTTAATACGCTGATCCCGATATTGCAGCCGCATATCCTCTTGCTTCTTCTCGTCTCTGCTGAATATCCTAATTTCGGACATATCACTTTTAAGAAACCTTTTTAGCGTTGCATTACCAAATGTTCCTGTCCCACCTGTTATTAGAATCTTTTTTCCGTCTACCATCAAACTATCCTTCTATATCAGTTTATTAGTCCTTACTTAAGATTTTTTCATACAGTGCTATATACTTGGCTGCCATATCTTTATCGTTATAGTTCTTTTGGGCCAATTCTATGCAATAATGAGCATAATTGGCTTTGCCTACTTTCTTTATATCTCTTATTTTATTTAGCAGGTCCACCATGTCACCCTTTTCAATGACAAAGCCGGTCTTTTCATTTATCGCTTCTGGTGACCCCCCAGATCTAAAAGTTATCACTGGGGTCCCACAAGCTAGCGATTCTAAGTTCGTTGTTGGAAAGTTATCCTCCAATGTTGTATTCACAAAGACATCAGCCCCACTATAAATCTCTGCTAATTCTTGCTGATTTTCAATTCTCCCAATTTTAATAATTTTTTCTGTATGCTTAATATGGTCTTTATTTCTTCCTACTAAAACAATCGCTTCATCGTCCTTAAGAAACTTTTCCAATTCATAAAAATACTTGATCCCTTTCCTTTCATCCCATATGTTTGCAACTCCAAGAATGATAAATTTCCTTTCTAATCCATACCTTTGCCTGAAACTGTTTTCTCGTGGCTTAAAAATGTCTAAATCTATCCCATTTCTTATAACCTCGACTGGGTATTCTTTTAAGAACGATTGTTTTACCAAATCAGCCAGCCAATCAGATGGAACTACAACAGTCAAATTTTTTATTCGAGTAAAGAGTTCCTTCTTTTTTTTGAAATTATAAGATGAATTATCGAAAAGCCAGCTCTTCGGGTAGCGACTTTTTTGTGGGCAGTGATAGCATTCTATTTGCCATTTGTTGCAACCAACATAATCAAAATATGCGCAATGACCTGTGAAAGCCCAACAGTCATGAAGCGTCCAAACAATTTCAGCTCGGGAGAATTTTAAATATTTAAACAGTTCAACTATATTAAGATAGTAACCATGTAGGTTGTGTAAGTGTACTACATCAGGCGATATTTGTTTTATTCTTTTAATTAGCCGGAGTGTTGCTTTCTTTGATCCAGCCCCATGCATATCAAATAGCCTTGTTAAAAGCCCATGGATATATAATTCAAGCTGTTTTCTAGCTCTCATAACCTCGCCATCTGTCATTCTTTTATTGCCCCTTCCATATGCTACAAAGCTCTTGTTGCCTGTCTGCATTAACATTTGATGAATTGAGCCCACTATTTTGCCGGTGCTTCCAATTCCATAATCAGAATTCACTTCTAAGACTACCATCTAACGCGTCCGATAGACAAGAATGGATTTTTTCTCGATTTAGGATTGCCAAAGTCAAATATAAGCTACTATCTCAAGGAGGGAGATGGTCTAGTATTCAAGACCAAATATAGCCCTCTTTTAAGGTGTATTTCCTTTAACATGCCACACTTACTGGTAGCTGATAATAAGCCTGGAAAGGCGTATCATATACGCCCAGGCTCTGATGCAACCTCGCTTCATTGTATTTACGGATAAACTCCCCAATACTGGCTCTGCACTCAGCTACTGTCTCATAGCATTTGGTATAGACTTCCTCATACTTTAGTGTCCGCCAGAACCTCTCAATGAAAATATTATCAATCACCCGGCCTTTCCCATCCATGCTGATCTTTATCTCTTTCCTCTGGAGTATAGAAAGAAACTCAGAGCTCGTAAACTGGGCGCCCTGGTCAGTGTTGAAGTATTCCGGGCAGCCGCTCTCCAGAGCTTCTTTTAAGGCCTCACAGCAAAAGCCAGTCTTCAACTTATTGGCCAGCCGCCAGGAGATAATATAACGACTGAAGACATCCATCACTGCCACTAAATAAACAAACCCACGTTTCAACCTGATATAGGTTATATCAGCTGCCCAGACCTTGTTTGGCCGGTCTATCTCTACCTCCCGGAGTAAATAAGGATAAATCTGATGCCCTGTGGCTGGAAGACTCAACCTCTTTCGGGGATAAATCGCCTCTATCCCCAGAAGCCTCATCATCTTCCTCACCTTGAAACGCCCTGCTCTGTATCCACGTCGCCTCAGCTCCCGACCCATAGCTCGGAAAATCCAGATAAATCTTATCCATCTCCTCCAATATCTGTTGGTCCTCTTCCGACAGCCCCACCTGCTCATAATAAAGGGAAGAACGGTTCAACGCCAGAAGCTCACACTGCTTCCGAATACTCAACTTCTTGTTCTCCTTCTCCACCATATCTTTCTTTACAGGTTCTGGAGCTGCTTGTACTTTTTTTTAAAAACTCAAGCTCTATGTCCTGCTCCCCAATCTTCTTGTACAGCTTATCTATCAACTCCTTCATCTCCTCTACCTCTGGCCCCTGCTTCCTCGAAAATACACCCGCTACGTTCTCTATAAGCTGCTTCTTCCACTTCATTATCTGGTTGGGATGTACCTCAAACTGTGTGGCTATCTCAGAAATGGTCTTCTCCCCTTTGACCGCCTCCAGCGCCACCCTGGCCTTGAACTGGTCATCGTAAGTCTTCCGCTTTTTCATCTGTGTTTCCTCCTCTCATATTCTAAGGAAACACACCTTATTTTGCGACCATTTTTGGTCTGAATTTCCTAGACCATTATAGATTAAAAACTCTTAACTCAAGCCGGCCACTATGATAAAAAAGCCACGCGTTGAGTCCATACGCTCCGAAGCCCGGGCGGCTTCGATTGGATTCGGTGGCCGAAATCGTTGGATTAGGAACTTATTCTTGAAAAAGTATTTATGTTTATTTTCCTATGACTCATAATATGAAGCATATTGTTTTGCCACCTTATCCCAACTAAATTTTCCCAAGGCATAACTATATGCTTTGCGCGAGACTTCCTGACTATCTATGTTTCTAATAATATGCCTAATCATATATACCAAACTCTCCAAATTACCCTCTTCATAGGTAAATCCAACACCTTGGACCCTATTTAAATCTCCCATTTTATCTGACACTAGGATTGGCAATCCCGACGATAATGCATCCAACATGGACATACTTTCCTGGAAGGGCCAAGCTGCTAGCTCACATGATCTATAATAGTCCGAAAGCAATTCGTGCCTCATAAAAGGCAATACAATGCATCCTTTGGCTTCCTCTATCAACAGTTTTTGCTCCCCGTCGCCGATAAATAGTCCTTTAACTTTTATACCGGATTCAATAATTTTTTCTATTGCTCTCGCTAGCAACAACGGATTTTTCGCCCTGGTAAATTTTCCTGTATAAATTATCAAAAACTCATCCTCACTGACCCCTAATTCTGTTCTAACTCTTTTTCGTTTTATAAACTCAGGTGTGCTTTTGGGTGGATGGAACACTTCCGTATCAGTTCCAAGCGGAATATAAACGACTTTGTTCGGCGGATACCCATAATGAGTCTCTGCTACTTGTTTGCAATCCGGCGATATGGCAAAACAATACCTAACTCTCATAGATTCCAGGTACCCGGGCAAGGTTCGAGTAAGCCTATACCATAATAAAGCCGGCCACATAGAGGCATCTCGTCTCAAGCCGTCAAGATGAGCTGCTACGGAAATATGCTGATGACATTCGGTAAAGACCTTAAATTTGGTTGGCATTGATATTATTCTCATCCCTAATATCGAAACAGGTGATCCAATTTGAACGATATCAGGTTTAAACCTTTTTAAGGTTCTTCCTATACTCGGGATGTCCACATAACTCGAGATTCTATTGTGCTTTTCCCTATAAATAGTAATCCCTTTCTCTTTATACACACCTGGTGTCACTTGATTGGGCCCTAAATAAGAATAATATATCTTATTATAATCGCGATCGAATGCATAAACTTGGAGATTAGAAGTAATAACCCTTATATCGTATCCTAGCTTTTTTAAAGCACGAGGTAAACAATTTTCTGTATATCCCATGCCTTCTGAATAATATTCAGATATATATGCAATCTTTCGTTTCATGACCCATTATTTTCAACTAATTCCAATAATTTCTTAACTCTCTCCTTAAGAGAGTGACTTTCAGCAATCTTTCTGCTTTTTTGCGATAAGCTATTTCTCAGGTCTTTATCTCCATTAAGTATGGAAATAGCGCGGGCAATATCTTCCACACAACTAGGATCTACAAACAATGCACCTTCATCATCTATAAAAGCTCGATTAAAATCTTTATCAGATATAATTAACGGCAGTCCACAGGCAGCAGCTTCTAATATAGCAATACTTAATCCTTCAGCTAAACTCGGAAGAACAAAGGCATCACATGCAGAAAGCACCAGAGGGAGGTTCTCGTTTGACATTGGACGAGCCAATAGAACCCTATCCCCAGAAGGCATTTGATGGCCTCTTCCAATAAATATAGCCTTAACCCCAGGGACTTTTTCGACGGCTCTCAAAACCCTTAAAGGACCCTTACGCTCGATAAAGCCGCCCACAAAAATAATTATAAAATCATCAGCCGGCAATCCTAGTTGCTTCCTTGCAAAATTTTTATCTATTGGCACAAATCTCTCCGTATTTACCCCATTTTCCAAAAGATATAGATTTTCGGAGATTCCATATCTATCCTTTAACAACTTAAAATTGCCCTTTGATACTGCTATTATGCCAGCACATCTCTTAAGATTTATTTTTATTTCTTCTTTTGTAAGGAATTGTTCATAAAATAAAAAGTCAGATTCACCTATTTCAACATAAACTGGAACATTACTATATGCACTGAGCGCAGCAATTGCGGAATCAAAAAAATAAGCTGAAATCCAATCTGGAGGAAACGTCTTCTTGGACGCCAATTTTATCGTTTTGCAAGAGGCGCTTAAATTATATTTCATTATAGACTTATTACCGAAAACAGATAACGGAACATTAAATAAACTAGGTCTGATGACTTTGAAAGGGTATTCTTTCTGATAATTAACGCAATTACCGCTAGAAAATAAAAAATATTCTTTCAGTTTTCTTAAAAACGAATATGGGGCAATGACTGACATTTCCATGCCTTGTCTTGCCATCTCAAAATAAAGCTCATATGCAAAAACTCCAAAGTCAGGCCTTTTCTCGCGGGGGAAACAACTAGATATTCCGAGGACTTTCATCCGTTTGCCCATTTTTTATGTGTTTGTATCTCATAATCTCTCTTTTTAAGCCCCTGAGTGATTCCTAATAATATATAGGGAAGTCTTGAAAACAAGCCTGGCATTACCATTAAGTACACAAGGCACGCTATTAATGTTGAGCTTAAAATTAGCATTATCTTGCTTTCCAAGTATGATGACGAATCACTTAGCTTTTTTAGCAAATAATATAGCGAAGAAAATAATATCACCACGAGGCAAACGAATAACAATACTCCACCATAATAAAAACTTTCACCTAAAAAGATATGAGTACCTGCTCCTAGCTTTTCTGCCATTTGGGTGTCTTCTTTACCAACAATACTTGGGTTTTTAATCAAATCAATTAGAAAATATTTCCACATCATTAATCTTTCTTCTGATCCATAATGGCTTTCATTACGAAACATACTATCAATTCTATACTTAATAGTAGATATGTCGGGACGAACAACTACGAATAACATTAGAAATATTATTATAATTGACGTCGCGTTTAACGAAGTCCTCTTTAAATATATTTTCATCGTTATATGGTCTGTTTTATGTTTCAGATGGTAATAGAATAATCCTATACATGAAGCAAGGGCTAAAATCAATGCAAATACCGTAGAACGTTGCCCATTATAAAAAGATGTTAAGAAAGAGATAAAAAGTCCCGTCGCTGATAGAATTAGATATTTACTCTTATATAATCCGCCTATAACCGAATAACTCAATAATAAAATCATCCAGGGCCCAATATGACTACTTGCTAATCCTGCCCACGTTCTTTTATATATTAAACCCAAGTTAGCAATCTCAATTTCCACGTGCTCTACTGGGCTAATCAGTCCTATATGTGCCAAAATTGTTAAAACACAAATGCTAACTGATCCTAAGACAAGGCAACGTATGACTTTTCTAATCATAAAATAATCTGTTCGCCTGGCATAGAATAAAATAGCCAGCACACTCGGGACAAAACTGACAATAGTAGAAAATGACAAGGAGCCTAAAATGATGCCTAATCCCATTCCCAATAGTGCCGACAAGACAAAAGCTAAAATTATCCGATTCTGCAATACCTTTGCATAAGAATCTGGCTCTAATATAAAAGAAACTATGATAAGTGGAACACCTATAAGACGTATCAGGGATAGCTTTTCACCACTCCCACCTAATATTTGTGCCGGCACCCAGGTTAAGCTATAGCTTAGCGTAACTGCTACTAATAAAAGTTCATTTACTTTGATTCTAGAAACAGCCATTTATAGTTATTTCCATTTAATCCCTATATTTTTACATAATTTTTCAAATCTTTTGCTCCAGCTATGCTCTTTCTCTGACCTAGCCCGTGCATTAGAACCTATCTTTAATAGCTCTGCCTCTCTACTATCATTTAAATAGAACTTTGCTTTATCAATACATTCTTCCATAGAATCATAAAAAAGTATTTCTTTACCGTCTTCAAAAGATTCTTCTAGCTCTTTGCATCTTCTTACTAAATGGGCGCATCCAATCATCGGGCACTCAAAGTCTCGCAAATGATATTGATAAACGGGCTTTTTTAAAACATACGTATTATGAACTTCGCTTATTCCCAGGCTCATAATACAATTACCATAAAAATCAACTATTTCTGAAAGGGACAGCTCCCCCCCTACATCAGCATTAGAAAGATATCTATTCGAATAGCAGCTACTTAGTATTCTTTTTTTTATTCCAGATAAAACTATTTTCCTTCCGCAAGAAAAAGAAATTAATTTTAAAAATAATTTAGTCCTATCATTAACGCTATTTTTATTCTTTATCTTATTTTCATTATCTCCTACCTTTTTAAGCCAGCCCTTCCCCCTCACTTTAATTTTAAGGCCTGCTTCTTCTAAACCAGACAAATACCATGATCTTACACCATAATTTGATCCCACAAATGCTATCGCCTTTTCCTTATGCTTAGACCTCGGCGAAAAGAACTTGGGATTTGCGGCCATGGGCATATATAGAACTTTACAGCCATATTTCGAGATTGAAAGAGCATTATAATGAGTAACCCAGTTCAAATCAAAATATTTTCCTATCTCTTTGACATGGATATGCTCGAAAAAGCCGTCTACGCAGATGTTGGCGCATATGATTCCCATTCCCTGCATTAGTTTGATAACAGATGGATCTAAATTATCATCCCTTGCCTGAGCTCCAAAGAACAACACAGAATCATTGCCTCGGATTTTCTTTTTTAAAGATATAACCAAATCTTTGAGCACTTCTGCATTTTCGCTGGGTAATCCATCCTTTTTGAGTATCCTATTTGGATTACAATCAATTATCCTAACTCCAGCAGATTCTAATTCGCTTAAATAGTGCGCCCAGTGCCACTCGTACATCGGGCCGCCATCATTAGGACAAAAATGAATGATTACCATCTTCCTATCGTTAATTAGATTGCTTTCTTTCCAATATTTTAGGCTGCCTTTTTAAAAAACCATCTCGTTATAATCATTATTTTGGAACGTTCCTAAATCAGGGTGAATGCAAGTTATTAAAATCATACGTTACCTCGATAGGATCATAATCTATGCTGGTTATGGACGTCATGGGAGCGCATATCATTTCAAACTTTTTTATCTTCTCACAATGCTGACTATGATTTTTTACCCTTTTTTCTCTTAGATATAATGCTCCTCAGATACTCGCTATAACACGACAATAAGGCTAGTACAAACTTCAACTCAACTGGTCTATATACCACTGCCTTTAATAAACATTCTTTCGCTTTTTCAAATTCACCATTTAATTGGTAGAATCGCCCAATTCGATAATACAAAATCCCGAGCTTTTTATTTTTTAGCTTGATTAAAAAAGGTTCTTGTTTGATTGCCTCTTCAACAATAGCCAATTCGTCATGAAACATTTTCTCCGGATCTGAATAGTTGTGATCATGAATTCTATAGATGGCTAACGGAGCGTTGACATAATAAAGCTTATATTTAGAAGCCATTCTCAGGCACCAGTCATGATCGTCTGCTCCACCTTTTATTTTTTCATTCAACATACCAATTCTCTCAATGCATTCGCGCCTCGTCATTAGAGTAACCATAGGAATGAAGTTATACATAAAAAGACACCCTAAAATCGTCTTCCTAGATAATGCGTTTATGTTTTCATTTTTAGGAATAGTCCATCTTTTTTGTAATTCATATTTAACTCCGTCATATAAGAATACATCCCCAAAAACAAGCCCTAAATCAGGATCGGAAGATTCCAATATACGGACTTGGCACTCCAGCTTCTGAGGAAGCCACATATCATCCTGATCCAAGAACGAAATGAATTCACCAGAAGAATTCATAATCCCGGTGTTACGTGCAGAAGGAATACCTTTGTTAACCAGATGCCTTATTAACTTGATTCTATTGTCATTAAGAAACGGCATTATAGACTTTATGGATTCATTACTCGATCCGTCATCAACAATGATTATTTCAAAATTCTGATAAGTTTGGCTTAGCACACTCATAATAGCTTCACCAATAAACCGTTCGCCATTATAATATGGGATGATTATCGACACCTTGGATTTGATGACCTGAGTCTTCATGTTGTTTCCAGATAGCCCACCTTTTAGATTATTAGAAAAACAGTTATGATAACCGAAATATTAAACTTGATTGTACCGATAGAGTATAATCATCAATCTATTTTTATGGCTCTTACCGAAGCCAAACTCCCTCTCTAAAGGATCCTAAGAAACCCAACTAAACAATATAAAACTAATTGATGGTCGTCTATACATCTATATTTGTCATCCGATAACCAGCACCCCTTACAACTTTATTAATCGAAGCTTAGAACATAAAAACGGATTATCATAATGTATTTCCCAAAAAACAAGAAATCGCCTTAACTGATATCACATGATGCCTTCCTCTTTAATTTCCATAGACGGGTAGTGAATTAATTATCAGTTCCTAAGAAACAGATTTAACAGGCTCCCAGCCTTAGGCATTTTATGCTTATCATTTTAAGCTCTTGTTAAGAAATATGTTGCCGTGGCCTAAATAAATAGCCTCAAGATCTTGTCAATCTTGCATCGAACCCGCAATTATTACCTACCCATATAAATGGGAGAATCTTTAGAGGCTGATCTACCCATGGATATTTTCGTATGCATTTGATTCAATAGGTCTTAATTGATATCATTATTAAAGGTTCCTCAATGTCTGGCGAACATCTTATCGCAGCTTAATACGTTTCCAAAAGAGAGCGGGCCAATATGATAAACCCTTTATGACGTTATTCATACAGCCAATTTATATCTCATGAAGATAGAATCGTGCTTGGTCACCCTTACCTTCGATATTGAGTTGGTTTGCTCTTTTTTTAAATGACTTTATTTGTTGCTTTGAAAACATTGATTTCGATGGATTTACACCAAAAGAGTTGTCAGCATAAAGCGGTATATCTTTTTTATACTGTTCACTTCCCCAAAATTGGAAATCCGTTGAGTCACAAATAACTTTCAGAGTTTTAAAATCTGCCGAAGAAGCTAAGATTTCCATACTTTTCCTAGTGTGTAAAAAAAGGTGCCTCGGCGCATCTATTTGGACCCAGTTTACCCCATAGTTCTCCCAGGCCCATGAATCTGCTACTGGAATTCTTATAATGCAAAAACCATTAGGTGCCAAGAGCCTAGCTACCTCCTTAAGAGTCTCAAAAGGCTCCATATGTTCAAATGAATGATGAAACATGATCAAATTAAACTGCCCTTCAATATCATTAATAGTTTTTTTTAGAATTGAGACACCATTTTTATAATGGATATCTGATTCAATAAATGGATCAACACCAAGTAGATTTCTAAATCCAATGTGTCTAAGGGAATATAATAAGGTTCCAACTCCGCATCCTACATCTAATATTCTCCATTCTTTCTTCAGAGGTACTGCCGAAAGGCTTCTAAGAGCTCCGTTAGGAAAAAGATTATAGATTAATCTTCCTGCAATACCCTTATCGAAGATTGCATAATGATCGCGGCATCTTTTTGCTATTCTTTTTGCTTTACTTTCTTTATCTAAAACGTTCCTAAAACTATAATAGTTTTTAGGATAATACTTGGACATATCCGCTGGTGCTTCCTTTATTTGTAAGCAGCCGCAATATGAGCAGAGTATATAGCTAAATTCTTCACGAAATCCAAACATCATTTCTTTTATTTTATATTCCTTATTAAATCTTTCATTTCCACAAATCTTGCATTTACTCATCTATTCGCTCCATTTCTCAGCTAGAATTGGCGGCGAGTTTAGCTAATCAATGCGAATGGTACTATAATGCTGAAAGGCTTATACACTCCCTCCAATTTGTGAGGCTAATTTTGAATACCTCGGCAAACCGAACAGATCTAAGAGCTGAAAAAAGAGGACGCTCAGCTTGAGTCTTAAAATCTTTTGTCTTCGCTGGAACTATCTTTATTATTTTATCAATGTTAAGTAGCCCAATGATCACTTGTGCCCATTGGAAACGGCTGCAATAGCCACCTCCTGCGCAATGATAAATGCCGCCTTTGATACTGAAAAATGATCTAATATCCTCTATACTCATAGCAATGACGTCTGCAGTAATTTCTGCCAGTGCTCGGGCCCAAGTAGGATTACTTATTTGATCATCAACAACTCTAATAACGTCCGATTTTTTTGTCCACTCCAATACCTTATTTACAAAGCTATTCCCTCTCATGCTATATACCCATGCCGTCCGTAGAATCATATGGATTGCGCCACTTTGTTGAATGGCAATTTCCCCGGCCAGCTTACTCTGTCCATAGACATTTAATGGATTAGGCTTATCTTCCTCTGTATATGGCAACCCCTTAGTCCCATCGAAGACATAGTCTGTAGAATAATGAATGATAACTGCATTATTTTTTTTACACCATCTAGCCATTTCTCCGGGGGTTTCAGCATTTATTAATCTGGCTTTGTCCGCCACTTCCTCGGCTTTATCGACGTCCGTATATGCGGCTGCATTGATGATTAAATCTGGTTTAATCTGGTTAATTATATTAATAACATCTTTAGGCTTTTCGAAATTCACTTCGGGATAATCAAGCGCAATCAGTTCTCCCAAACACATAAGAGTGCGGTTTAACTCCCAACCCAATTGGCCATTTTTTCCGAATAAGAGAATCTTCATAAGCTTATTTTTCTAAAAGCTCTAATAGATATCGGCCGTAGCCATTTGATTCCATGGATAAAGCGAGTTTTTTGAGCTGTTCCTGATCAATATATCCTAACCTATAGGCAATCTCCTCAGGGCAAGAAATCATAAGCCCCTGTCTTTCCTCTACTGCCTGAACAAAGCTCGCTGCCTGATGTAATGATTCATGCGTGCCGGCGTCTAACCAGGCTACTCCCCTTCCTATTAATAACACCTGGAGTTTCCCCTGTTCAAGATAAATACGGTTTAGATCGGTTATTTCGAGCTCTCCCCGAGCTGACGGCTTCAACCTATGGGCATATTCAGAGACACTTTCGTCATAAAAGTATATTCCAGGAACAGCATAATTAGATTTTGGCATTCTCGGTTTTTCTTCAATAGAAAGGGCTTTGCCGTTTTCATCAAATTCAACAACCCCATATCTCTCGGGGTCCTTAACAGGATAGGCAAAGATCACACCACCTTCTTTAATAGAGACGGCCTGCCTCAACAAGGATTGTAATCCTGCTCCATAGAATATATTGTCTCCAAGAATCAAAGCACTTGGACATTCGTTAATAAATTCTTCTCCTATAAGAAACGCTTCTGCTAATCCACGCGGTTCAACCTGCGCGGCATAGGAAAGGTTCAGACCCCACTGGCTTCCATCACCAAGAAGCCTCTGAAACTGGGGCAAGTCATCTGGAGTGCTAATAATAAGGATTTCTCTTATGCCGGATAGCATAAGGGTAGAAAGTGGGTAGTAAATCATTGGCTTATTATAAACTGGCAACAGCTGTTTAGATACGGCCCTGGTAATCGGATAAAGCCTGGTTCCCTTTCCACCGGCGAGTATTATCCCTTTACGCATATTTTGATCTATGACCTTTTTTTATAATTCTTTTCAAGCCATGCCTTATATTGAGGCCTTGAAATTATACCCTCAATCCATTCTCCATTATCGAGATACCATTTTATAGTCTTTCGCAGGCCGGTACCAA
>Ga0208196_1003466_pt1 | contig 13280 bp, 10 predicted proteins | sample AD_JPNNA7_MetaG_FD_184443 | JGI IMG/M metagenome (GOLD analysis project Ga0208196, IMG submission 184443) | Active sludge microbial communities of municipal wastewater-treating anaerobic digesters from Japan - AD_JPNNA7_MetaG (SPAdes) (version 2) | ecosystem: Engineered > Bioreactor > Anaerobic...
ACCCCGATAGCTCCATCGAGATCACGCTCGATCTGTAATCGCGTGCACGCGTATGTTCTTCGCGGCCTGAAGAGGCTGTTTTCCCCTCGTTTGTGTGTTCAGAGCACAGTGGAACCAGAAGATGGCATCACATGGAGCCACAGAGAACCCCGAGAAGAAAGACGATGGAGCCTGCGAGTCTTGGTGGAAAAGCATCTTTCTTTCCATGCCTCTGCAGCCCCGCGTGAGATGGCATTTCAAGGCGGATTCCGCCGGGCCCGGCCGCGGCCGGAGAATCGTGATCGGTGAGCGTGTTGTAGGGGTTCCTAGGACATGTCGTTTAGGACATGCTTGCACAAAATCATAAGGGTTCCCCCCTACTTTCCCGCGTCGAGATGTCTGTCTGCCCCCTGAACACGTTGTGGCAGAGAGCGTGGCCGCATGTTTTCCGAGAAATTCCCATGGTTCCTGCGCTTTTCCAACATATGGGGCCTTGTATTATTTCTGCATATGTGATACTATAGAAACTTCAAGAGGGTTGCGGTACTGCGTCTCTTGAGGTTCCATCGCACCGAGAGGGAGATGCGCCATGTGGGCGTACACGGTTCGACTATCGCCGGACGCGGCGAAAGTGTGGGAGATGAACCCCACCAAGCGGAATGGCACATCCTGGAGAAACTGTCAGCTGGCTTCGGCGTCGCTTCGAACTCAGGTCTACGGGTGCCATACGTTCTTCATTGTTTCCCCTGAAGGCGACTTGCTCGCCCAGGGCGACACCGGCTATGTCGCGGATAAGAAGCCCCGAGCATGAGATCCGGACGCGGTCACGGCTCAAGCGCCTTTGAGTTCGCGTGAGTTCGGCAAAACGGCATGGCGCAGTCGCAAGGAGTGTGGATGCAGTTTCGCGTTACCTACGCCAAAGAAGCCCCGCCCGTCATTTCTTCTCTTCCCGTGGGAAATGCCCTACCGATGCTCTGTCACCCCGCCGCCTCCGCGCGTGCATTTTTCGAGTTTACAACATTCCTTGATGCAACGGCTTCTTGAAGGATTTGTGGCCCTTCTCTACACGTATCTCCGGGAACGGGACATTCATGCGGGCAGACGACAAGTCCGCGGCGTCTAGTACTCTTCAGAGTATTCGTCGTCCCAATCGTGCTCGCGCCGGGAACGCCGCTCGAAGCCTTTCTTGGGTTTTTCTGCTTCGTTGTCTCTTTCGTGCAGGTCCAAACGGTCCTTGCTCTTGGATTTGCGGCGGCGTTGCCGTCGCTGCAGCGATTCGTCATCCCAGCCATACTCATCCGAGAAATCGTCCGCGGGGATCATGTGCCCATCTCCTTTCCCCAGAACCACGAACTCATATTAATTGTACTTGACAAGCAGCGCAAATCAACTATTCGTCCCATGTTTGAACCGTATTCCCAGAAACCGGTACACGAGTTTTGCAATCGTAAACTGCGGATACAGGATTCCTTTAATAGGTGCGAGTTCCGTTACATCCATACCGACTACTTCGCGCGCGGAACACAATCTGTGAAACAAACCCTCCACATGCGCCCAGTTCAATCCGCCCGGCTCAGGGGTCCCCGTCGCGGGGATGACCGCAGGGTCGAATACGTCGCAGTCCAAGGTGATGTATACGCGTTCGCGGCATGCCCCTATTATCCGTTTCATCCAGGAATCTTCCCCGGACGGGGGTGCGAGGATTTGATGGGCATAAACGACCGGCGTGCCTAGAGCGTCAGTCTTTTGGCGCTCTTCGATTGCCTGGCTGCGGATTCCTGCCTGGACGAGATGCTTGTGGAAATCCAGCACGCGCGCCATCGCGCAAGCGTGATTCCAGCGTGAACCCTCGTATTCGTCGCGGAGATCGCTGTGGGCATCAAGCTGGAGGACGGTCAGGCCGCCGTAAGCCTCGCAGTGCGCCTGGATGGCGCCTATCGTTGAAGTATGTTCGCCACCAAACGTTACGACGAACTTACCCTGGCGAATCCAGTATTCGGTTTCGTTCTTAAGAGTGCGCGCGAACTGTCTGCCGTCCTTTTGGCCGGGTTTCATCGGAGCGAGCGTGGCGATACCCCCGAGGGACGCGACGGGTTCCCTGTCCAATGCCGCGTCAAACAACTCCACCTGATGCGATGCCTCGATAATCGCTTGGGGCCCTTTGGCTGAGCCTGTTCCGTAAGAGGAGGTGCGCTCGAAGGGTGCTTGCTGGACAACCACGGAAGCCGTCCGGATATCCGACTGGCTCCGGTCCAACGCAAGATAATTCTTTGAGGTAGGCAGTGCGTGCCGCATGGCTGCTAATCTGAATGGCGGTCCAATTCCTCAAACACAGCTTTCATGAGCAGCGGCCAGACCAGCGTGGCGTCGGCGGCGACTTCCGCATACTTACCGCCGTCCTCGGGCGCCGCGAATTTGCCCCAGCTCACGCCCTCCGAATACGTGCATCCTGAGAGGCCGCCCCAGTGTACCGGCTCGGGGCAAATGCGCACACCGTATTGAAACCGCGCCTCGGGGAGCCTGATTCCCAGCCGGGCGGCCGTGATGTCATAGAACGGGGCAACCTGCTGGGCCCAATTTCGAGGCACGCCGCCGCCAATGGTAAAGATTCCCAGTCGTTTGGCGCGGCCCACGAAACGGGCATACGCCTGAAGGTCCACAAACGGATTGAAGGGAGGCACGGCTGTGAAAACCGCTTGCGGATCGACGGTCGAACCTTCTTCGATCCCCAGTTTGTTCATAACGGCCTTCATGGCCCAGGTGGCGAAATCCAGCCCCAGTTCGCTGTCGGTAAATGCAGGGATAAAGACAGGGACATTGCGTTTGTAGGCGCTGCGCAGAATGCCGGGGCCTTCGTCATTTTGGTCGAGGCGCCGGCCTATTGCGTGACAGAACGACGCGGAGGACCACACCCCGTCGGGCGGGTCCTCCGTCGTCAGTACGTCAGCCACCAACTCGGCTACCGAGTTGAGGTTCGTCTCCATTTCCAACGTGTCGTAAATGCGGTTATATCCTTTTTCGAACAACTCCCTGTCGTTCGTGTCCGGGTTCACCGCATAGTGTGTCAGGCCTATGGATTCAGTGAGACCATGCGCCATGAGCGCTCCCGTTGCCACGATCACGTCGACCAAACCGCGGTCCAGCATTTCACACACGATGGACCCCTGTTTAGCGACGGTCATGGCCCCGGAGAGGGTCAGGACGAGGCGGCACTCTTCATCCCGGGCCATTGTCAGAAGGGTATCGAAGGCGAGACCGAGCTGCCGGCCTCCGAACGCCGTTCTGCCCATGCCCCGTGCGAGATCCGCGAACGACTCGACCGAGTCCAAGCGCAGGCTCTCGAGCGGGGTTAAACCGTCTTTTCTTCCGTCATGCAGTTCTCGTGAGGACACCAATTCCCTCTCGTTCCAAAGACGGTAGCACGGTGCCTTCTTCGGCGTCTTCGTTCACCGCGAACCTCCCCGCCTCGCGCACCTGGACATCGCCCAGGTTGAGTTCTTCCTGGAGATAGAAGAACACATCGCGGGGGTTGGTCTTTCCGCAGGTGAACACATCCATGGCAATCAATCCCAAATCCGCATAGGAATGGGCAGAGCAATGACTCTCATCGAGCATTACTACTGCGGCGAATCCGGGGGGGGAGTCCTGGCCAAACTTGTACCGGACTTGTGAGATTACGGTCGCGCCGGCGCGTTCCGCGGCGCGTGCCATGGCATTCAGGACCAGCTTGTCGTTGAGGCACACTTCACGTGCAACATTCCGGCAATCGATCAGTAGATGTCTTCCCTTATACAACTCATAAACCCTCCTTGTCGCATGTAGATGCGTCGCGCCGCCTTACGCACTACTCCTTGCTCAAGGGAGGCATGAAGCTTGGGGACGGCTAATCCTCAATTCAACTACACTTTGCGTCCAAAGCGCGCAAATTTAAGCATACGATGGGGCACATGTCAAGCAAAAAATGCAATATCTCGCGACGCCGCTTGGACTTCGGATGGATTTCCCCTCAGCAGCGCAGGTGATGGGGAACCGTCTGGCTCCAAGAAGACCGCGACTCAAGTGGTCCCGGGGTATTCAAGCGCCTGAGCGCGTGTGCACGGCGGGACCATATGGCAAATACGCCGTTGCTACGGGCCGTGGAACCTCAAGCAAAAAAGGACTTGCGTATCCGGTCGCGCAAGCCCTTGCATTTTGATGGTGGAGCTGAGGGGGATCGAACCCCTGGCCTCTGCATTGCGAACGCAGCGCTCTCCCAGCTGAGCTACAGCCCCGAAAAATCGTTCAATTGTGCTGATTGGCGCTTGACCAAGCGCAGCGAAGCTTATCAAAACGCCCAGAGCAAGTCAAGCGGAACGGGCGGGCTTGAGCAGCAGATACAGGGCGGCAGCGCTGCTCGCGATGCACGCGGCGATCGACAGCGCGAGCCCGAGCTGGAAACTGCGCGGGAAGTAATTGAAGGTGACAATGTGGCGTCCCTGGGGAACGACAACGGCGCGAAACTGGTAGTAGGCGGGGAAGATTTCGGCGGGGACTTCGTCGACGCGGGCCTCCCATCCGGGGTAATAGGCGTCGGAAAGAACCAGGATCGCCGGTTCGTGAGCCTCGATCTCGAGCTCGACGCGGTTGAATGAGCGTGCGGTCATGCGTGCTGTACCCGGGCTGCTGGAGGGGTTGTCGGGCAAGGGTGTGTGTGGCGGGGCTTCGGTGAGAACCGTTCGAGCGGGGTCAAATGAAGGCTCGGCCAAGCGTCTGAACAGGGCTTCGGGCTCATGTATGACTTCGGCCTTGCCCACGAGGAACGCCCTGGGGAACGCGCGCTTGTTTCGGACCACGTGAATACGGTCATAGGTGCCGATGTACTCGTAATCAGGGTCGGGATGTTCGGGGTCGAAGTCGTCTTCCTGGAACAGGTAGTAACCGATGCCGCAGATAGGTTCCTTCCGCTCCCAGAGACACCACTTGTCTGAGCCGAACATGAAAAAACCAAACCGAGAGGGGGAGATGCCGTCGTATCCGTAGAGGGATTCGATGCCGTAGACCTGCATGAGGCCGGCTTCGATACCGGCGGACCAGACGCTGAAGCGGGTGTTGTGGTTTAATTCCTGGAGCTTGTCGGACAAGGCGGTGTCGAAGTAGAGGTATTCATGGGGAGTGGTGGGCAATAGGTCACGGGAGAAGAAGACGAGATCAGCGGCCAGGCACAGGGTAACAGCGGCCGCAACCACTCGTGGCCAGGCGCGAAATACCTGAATGCCGGCGAGGGCCAAACCGGCGATTGCCAGTCCGCCCGCGACAAGCAACTGAAAGATGACGTAGCGATGGAGTTCGGGCTGTTTAACCAGTGCGGGCCTGTGTACTTCGTAGAGGGCAAACAGGGCAACGGCAATCAAAAGAACACACGCGGCAGGTATGAGTAACTCGCGAACAGATCTATGTTTCGAGAGCCATTTGTCGTAGCCCATGCCGGCGAGGAACGGCATGGCGAGCATCGGAAAGGCAACGTAGTAGCATCGCCACATGGAATCGAGGATGGGCAGTCTCTGGATAGGTCTAAGCGCGGGCACCGGAAAGGCCATCAGGAAGAAAAACACGGCCGGCGCAGCAAGGGCAAGAATCCGATGGCGTTCCGTGTTGGTGAAGCCGCGGCGCCCAAGAAGCAAAGCGATGCCGATCCATACCGCGATGCCCGGGTACAGAAAACAGACGAAGTTGGTGTTGACCGTGGAGTTGCCCCAATAGTTGCCGTCGGCCATGTGGCCGTAGAATCGTGGGACCCATAGGGCGGCCATGACGCTGGGGGGGAGGAATTTCTGTTGGTGTTCAAGCTCCGGCCGGCCCAGGAAGGTCTCACTGACGGGAAGGTATTCGAGGAAAGGGAGGATTTGAGCCGCGCAAACAAGCAGTATCAGGAGCCAGGCTCCGCCCGCCAGCAGGAGGGGTACATAGAGGTCTCTCCCCCATCGCTCCTCGAAAGCGCAGCGCAGAAGAAAATAGATGCCCGCACCCAACCCAAAAACGAACCCCGTCTCCGGATGTCCCGCGAGGATAAGGAGGGCGCCGCCGAGGGCCAGCGAGAAGAATCCGGCACGGCGATAGCGTTGCAGTATGAGCTCAGGTCCCATCAGGACGAATGGGGCCCACACGCTGACGTCTGGCGGCGACCAGTATGCCCAGGTGATGTTGTAGCCCGAGAGCATCCACGCGACAGACACGAAACAGGCGATAGACCGGCTCATGCGGAACACGCGTGCGCAGCAGTACGCGGAGATGCCGGCGAGCCAGAATTTCAGCAACACGAACAGGGTGGTGCCGACGTAAGTGTCGAAGACCAGGTGAAGCAGGCGGGGCGGATAGAACACGGTGCTTTGGAAATTGGCCAGGAGGGGCAGGCCGGTCATCTCCATGTGGTTCCACAAAGGCCATTCCCCGTTCAGAATCGCCGCTTTTGTCAGCACGTAGCATTTATTGAAGAAGATAAGCGTTTCCTGGGCGGGCCAGTTTTTGGCGATCTCGACGCCTTCGGGGGCGTAGCACTTCCACGGAAACCGCTGGAAAAGCAGCGTTCCTGGCATCGTCATCTCGCCACGGGAGAAGGTCGAGGGGAACAGGAGAATCAGAGGGATAATGAGAATCATCCCCTGCAAGGCGATCTCGCACAGGGTAATGCGATTTCGTATGGGGGGAATTGTATTCTCCAAATCAAACTCGATTCACGAATTGTTTATGTGAGCCTTGGCTCTTCGGCACACATTCTAGTCGCGAGCGCACACCGGGTCAACGGGTTGCGTTCCGAGAGGGTCACATTGCGAAGACCAGAATGTTCTGGCAAGGCGCCGATTCTCAGGGTCCGTGCTGCAGGGGGCCTTGGGGTTCTTCGGGATGCCGCCCGAGGAGAGGCCGCGCTATGGGCTCGAGCATGGTGCTCAAGGCGCGCAAACCTGACGTCGCTTCCTGCGAATAAGCGCACAAAGCGCCCAAACCGTCATCAGGCACAGGACCGGACAGGACACCCACAGTCCCATGCGCAGCGAGGCCGGTTGGAAACGAAATTCGATGCGTGATACCCCCGGGTCCACGAGCACGCCCCGGAAGTTGTGGTAGACGGGAAAAACGGGAGTCTCTCCCCCATCCGAGTACGCTCTCCATCCGGGATAGTAGGCATCGGTCAATACCAGGACGGAGCGTGCGGGCGCATCGACGCGAACGGCGACCTTGGCAGGCGTCCATTGTTCGATGATAGCCGTGCCAGGGGCGGCCGGGCGGGTGTCCAAGCCAAAGGGCGGGACCGGGGCGTCGGTGATCGCGGCGGCGGCCGGGTTGAACGATTCCTCGTGCATTCGCAGGAAGAGCGCGTCGGGGTCTACAACCGTTTCGAGGGACTGCACGAGAAACGCGCGGGGCATGGCCCGCGAACTGCGGTAGATATCGATGCCGTCGGCCGTGCCGGTTCGTTCGAGACTGGACAGATCGGCGGGGTCCAGTTCCGCGCCTTCGGGAAACAGATAATACTGCAACGAACAGAGGGGCTCGGCCTTTCGCCAGTCGTCGGGATACGTCTTCTCGAGAAACTCCACAATGCGTTTCGGATAGAGGACGTCGTATCCGTGCAGTTGTTCGATGCGGTAATGCTGCATAAGGCCGGAATCGATTCCGGCTGTCAAGACGCTGATGCGCACGGGGTGTCCCTTGGCCTGGAGTTCAGTCGTGAGTTTAGTTTCGGGGTAGAGTTGCGCTGCCGGAATGGTGGGCAGGAGGTCGCGTGACGCGAACACCAGGTCAGCGGCCAGGATGAGTGCCAGGAGCCCCGCGACTGCCCGGACGGGGACGCGGAAACACGCTGCCGCCGCAATAGCCATTCCAAGCGCCGCAAAGCATGCCGCAAACAGGATTTGACGCAATACGTAGTCGCTCAGACCTTGCATGGCCAGTACGCGTTTATGGAACAGAAACAGGCCGGCGGCCAGCAAGAAGGGCACGGCAAGCACGGCAAGGGGGACGGCGAGCTCGCGCAGGCGGCGTTTGGCATCGAGCCAGTGCTGGACGCCAAAGGCGCCGAGGAGGGGCAGGCCGAACAACGGGAAGGTTGCATACCAGTACTTCCATACGGGGAGCGCGTTCAACGCGGAGACGGGTTGCGAACGCAACGCGAAGAAGATACCGGCCAGACTGGGGACGGCCAACGCCAATGCTTGCGCGCGCATGCGGGCGGAGAGCTTGCCCCGGGCGAACAAGAGTGCGAGCGCCGTCCATGTCACCGCTCCGATGTACAGAAACGCGGTAGTATTCGAGTTGTCCGCCTCATCCAGCCAGAAGGTCTCGTGCGCGGAGATGCCGAAAAAGCGCGGAATAAGAAGGCAGACAAGGGTCTGCAGGGGAATTCCCGAGAACCTGGAGATCGTGTGTTGAAATGAGTCCAGCGAGATGTTGCTGTTGCGCACGTACTCGAGGAACGGCAGGATTTGGGGGGCACAGACAAGCAGGGCGAGCGCCCAGGCGCCGCCCGCGAGCATAACGGTTTTTCGAAAGGTGGTTGCCGGATGTTTTTCCAGGGTCACACGCAGGAAGAAATAGGCCCCGACGCCAAGACAGCCCATGAAAGCGGTTTCGGGATGACCGGTCAGCAACATGAGGATTGCGCCGACGGTCAGTGTGGTGAATCCGGCCCGGGCCCTTCCGAGGGCGAGGTACTCGGCCCCGAGGACAACCACCGGCATCAATGCCAAGACCTCGGGCAGCGGCCAATAGAACCAGTTCAGGCAGATGCCGCTCATCATCCACGCGAGCGAGAAAAAACGCGACGGTCCCGCGCTCAAGCCGATACCCCTTCCGCAGAGGTACGCCGTAACGCCGCAAAGCCAGAGACGCAACAGGAGGAAAACCGTGTCGGCGGTGAAGGGGTCGAGAAACCAGTGGGGGATGCGCAACGGAAAAAGAACAGCGCTCTGGTAGTTTGCAAGCAGGGGGACGCCGGTCGATTCGAGGGGGTTCCACAGGGGCCACTGGGCGTTTTCGTGGGCCATTTGTTCGGCGGCGTGGAGTTTGACGAAGAAGGACAGGTATTCATAGGGGTTTCTGTTCTTTGCCGGCGTCAGGTCAGCGGGACGGTAGTATTTCCAGGGCGCGTGCTCGTAAAGGAGCGCGCCCGGGATGGTCCGTTCGCCTCGAAGAAAAGTCGCCGGAAACAGGCAGGCGACCATGACAAGCAACAGCAGCGCGTGTGCCAGCAGCTCTTGCCATGTCATGTGATGCGTATCGTGATTCACGTTTCCGGTCCTTCTTCACTCCGGAGCCCGTCCGGCGCGCGGCCGGACGCTACTCAGCAGCGCCCCAACGGCCATCAACAGGCCGAATATCAATGCCAACGAGGAGATCGTCAATCCCACATAGAAAACTCCGGGTTCCATGCGGAACGTGACGGTGTGCCCGCCTTGCGGCACGATGACGCCCCGGAATACGTGGTAGACGGGCAGGAGTTCGGTCCGCTGCCCATCCACATACGAGTGCCAGCCGGGATAATACGCTTCCGAGACCACTAGAAGACAGCGCTCGAGCGCATCTACTTTGACGACGAGTTCGTTTCGCGAACGGCGGGTGACGTTGGCAGTCCCCAGCTCGGTGGCCGGCGTGTCAGGCAACGGGGATTGAGGCCGCACTTCGGTAAGCGCGACGGCTCCGGGGTCGTAGCCAAGGGACCGCATGCGCTCGAACAGGGCGTCTACGTCTTCAATAACTTCGAGCCGGGGCACGAGGAACGCCCGGGGATATGCGCGGGTGTTTTGCATCACATGAATGCCGTTGAGGGTGGTGACGTGCCGAAAGTACGGGTCAGCTGCCGCGAGATCGTACGATTCTTCTCGAAACAGGTAGTAGTTGACCGAGCACAAGGGTTCGATGGTCTCCCATGCTTCGGGGTGGCATTCCTCCATAAAGCGCATCATGCGGCCCGGGTAAATGCCGTCGCAGGTCCAAAGCTGTTCGAGGTCGTACATTTGGAGAAGACCGGGTTTAATACCTGCTGACGCCATGCTGAAACGCGCGGGTTTCGGCAGACCGGAAAGATAATCTGTAAGGGGTGTCTCGAAATAGAAACAGCTGCGCGGGGCTGTAGGGAGCATATCGCGAGCTGCAAGGCCGAGGTCCCCAGCCAGCAGGGCCGCAAACAGCACAATCACAGCGCGCTTTCGCAGGACCACCCACGCCATGGTGGCCACGACCGCTGCAACCAGGAAAAACGCGGCATAGAGCAACTGGTGGTGGACATATCCTTGAAGCTCCGGCTGCATGGCAAGGACGCGGCGGTTGAAAAGGTATAGCGCCGCCGGTATCAGCATGATTGCAGGAATTACAGCCAGCGGCCGCCAGATGTCCGCAATCCTGCGCCGCTCCCCAAACCAGTGTTGCAGTCCTAATGCGCCCAGAAGCGGAAGCCCGAACATGGCGAATACACAGTACCAGAGCTGCCAGACAAACCGGAAGCCGGGCAGGTTGTGCAGCGGCTCGAGCCATCCGATTTGGAAGACCAGTAAGAGCGACAATGCACAGGGTATGGCAAGACACACCACTTGAGTTCTGCGCTTGCGCGGCCATACGCCCCGGGCCGTGAGGAGGGCGATGCAAGCCCATACGACAATGCCCGGATAGATAAGTGTGACGTAGTTCGAGTTCTCGACCGGCGTCATCCAGAAATTGTCATCAGCTGTCAGACCGAAAAAACGCGGCACGAATAAGAGCGCAAGGCCACTGATCGGGATGGCTTTTTCAGCCGCGGTAGCGCGGCTCAATTGTTCAATGACGGCACTGCTGTGTTCGACATATTGAAGGAAAGGCAGAATCTGTACGGCGCACACGGCAAGAACGATGCACCACGCAGCGCCTGCGGCGGCCACGGGTTTCCAGAATGCCTGACCGTGCGGGCGTTGCCAAGCGAGACGCAGAACAAAGTACAGGCCTACGCCCACACTGCCTGTGAGAGCGGTTTCAGGATGTCCCGCAAGCATCATTGGAACCGCGCCTGCCAGCAATATGAAGAAGCCCTTCCGATACCGCGCGTCGAGGATGTATTCGGCGCCTAGAAAAACCAGGGGCAAGAATGCGATTACGCCTGGCTCGGGCCAATACTGCCACGTGACGTTGTACCCGCTCATCATCATGCCGATCGAGAAGAAGGCGGCTGGTGCGCGGTCCAAGCGTATTCCGCGGCCGCAAAGATAGGCGTTGAACCCGCAGAGCCACAGCCGTGCCAGGTAGTAGATGGTCGTCGCGAGATACATTTCGAAGACGACATGCAACAGCCGCAGCGGAAAGAATATGGCGCTCTGGTAATTGGCCAGAAGTGGCATGCCCGTGAACTGCAGGTGGTTCCAGAACGGCCACTCGCCGTCCCCAAACGCCTCGCGGGTAAGCTTGAACCAGAGATTGAACAGCGATAGAGCCTCCGAAGGCAACCAGTTCCTGGAAGGTACAAAGTCAGCCGGCGCGTATTCTTGCCAGGGCGCCATATCGAGCAATACGCGGCCCGGCAGGATGATTTCCCCCTTCACAAATGTTGCGGGAAACAGCACAGCCAGCAGGAGGACCAGGAGTATCCCGTGAAAAACGAGTTCGTGCCAGGTAATCAGTTGTGTTTTGACTGTCACGGCGCTCTTCTGCCATCTTTGCAGGGTAACAAGCAACGGTAACAGCGGGATTATACACATGTTTGCGTCTTTGCGGCGCTATTGCGCCAGAAAAGCCAAAACAGGAGCACAGACATGGCGTTTGACGACCAGCGCTACGAGCAACTGGACTATCGGCGGTGCGGAACCAGCGGGCTGTTTTTGCCCCCGATATCGCTGGGGATGTGGCACAACTTCGGCACACGGGCGGACCACGACACGTGCCGCGAGATGATGCGCACGGCGTTCGATTCAGGCGTGACCCACTTCGATCTCGCCAACAACTACGGTCCCGAACCCGGTAGCGCCGAGGAGCGTGTGGGACGCATATTGCGCGAAGATTTTGCCGGGTACCGCGACGAGCTGATCATCTCGACCAAGGCGGGCTACAGGATGTGGCCGGGGCCGTACGGCGAATGGGGCAGCAAGAAATACCTGGCGGCTAGTCTTGATCAATCGTTGAAGCGCATGGGACTCGAGTATGTCGACATCTTCTATTCGCACCGTCCCGACCCCGGCACGCCGCTCGAGGAAACCCTGGGTGCGCTCGATCTCATCGTGAAACAGGGTAAGGCCTTGTATGCGGGCGTGAGCAATTACCGGGGCGCGTTCTTCGTGCAGGCGGCCGAAACGGTGAAACGTCATGACTGGACGCCCATCACCATTCACCAGCCCTGCTACAACATGATGCACCGCTGGATCGAAGCCGGCTTGCTCGAATACACCGCTCAGTATGGTGCGGGCGTGATCGTGTTTTCGCCGCTTGCGCAGGGGCTGCTCACGAACAAGTACCTGGACCCGTCGAATCCCATTCCCAGGGCCTCGCGGGCGGCTGATCCGGATGGGTTCCTGAAGAAAGAGGCTGTGACAGAAGATGTTGTGTCGCGGGTGCGGAAACTGGCGAATCTGGCCCAATCCCGGGGACAGACCGTGGCGCAACTTGCGATTGCGTGGGTGCTGCGCGACCCGCGCGTCACCAGCGCGCTCATCGGCGCGCGTACGCCCGAGCAGGTGAAAGATTGCCTGGGCGCGCTCGATAACTTGGCGTTTACCAGAGACGAATTAGCGATTATCGACGCACTCTTCCCCGCGGATTGATAGCTTGTGCGGATAGCCGCCTGAGCTGCCAGAGTGCTCCAAGGAACGCAAACGACAGGGTTGCGGTCGAAATCGCCATGCCCAGACGAAAGCTCCACGGGGTGAATCGGAACTGGATGGTATGGCGGCCTTCCGAGACGCGCACGGCGCGGAACAGGCCATAAGCAGGGAACACGTCTGTGCGGGCGCCGTCGACCGAGGCGCGCCAGCCGGGATAGTACGCATCAGTCAACACCAGGATGCAGTCCTGCCCGGCCTGGGCTTCGATCACGACCTCGTTATTGCTTCGTTTGAGCACTTCGGCGTGTCCGGCGGCCGCATTTTCACTGGCAGGCAGGGGGGCCGGAAGGGGGCTTTCGAGCAGGCAGGTTTTTCGCGGGTCGAACGACGGGTCCATCATCTTATCGAACATGACGTCCAGGTTCTCGGCCGTTTCCGCATGCGCTACCAGAAAAGCGCGCGGGAATGCCCTCAGGTTCTCATAGACTTCGAGCCCGTCCGCTTTCAGCACCAACCTGAAGCGGTCGGGGTCATCATACGGCATTCGGG